>Ga0247610_10005125_pt1 | contig 13848 bp, 11 predicted proteins | sample 174DNAGHGhighgp2_FD_193483 | JGI IMG/M metagenome (GOLD analysis project Ga0247610, IMG submission 193483) | Sheep rumen microbial communities from Palmerston North, Manawatu-Wanganui, New Zealand - 1742 DNA GHGhigh gp2 | ecosystem: Host-associated > Mammals > Digestive system > Stomach > Rumen... | reverse complement strand
ATTGCCGAGCAGACAAGCAGGACGAGAGCTACAACCAACGCGACAATCGCGCCCGTGGTGAGCGCGTTCACTGTGATTCCGGCAAAAAAAGTACTTAGAGCAGAATAATAATCATCCATTGCTTTGTGTTGTGTTCCTGACCAAATCCACCTGATCGGCCCATATCTCGGTGATGTAGCGCTTCACGCCCTGTTTATCATCGTATGAGCGAGTGTGGATTTTCCCCTCAATGTACAGCAGGTCTCCTTTGTGAACATACTTTTCAACAAATTCGGCCTGTTTGCGCCAAATCACGATGTTATGCCATTCGGTGCGCTCGGGCACCTCGGTCCCGTTTGGCAGAGTGTAGCTGCGGTCGGATGTAGCCAGGGGGAATTGAGCTACAGCCACTCCGGCATCTACGTAACGCACGTCGGGGTCTTTGCCGACATAGCCCAACAGGATGACTTTGTTCACGCTTGCCATACTTAGGTCTTGATATTATTATAATAATGAGTTGCAGTTGGCAAAGGTACGAATAAAAGTTGAAAAGCAAGCGTTTTGGGGCGATTTTTTGTAAAAAGATGCCTTTCTGTTGATTTTCTCGGGTCAGAATACACAAAATTGCGAACTTTTTGCCTAAATTTGCAGTCTGTAATCAATCACAAAAACAAAGCTTATGTCATTTTGGATTATTTTTAAGCTTCTCGGTTCTCTTGCGCTGCTCATGTTTGGTATGAAATCCATGAGCGAATCCCTGCAGAAGTTGGCAGGTCCGCAGTTGCGTCACGTCCTCGGAGCGATGACCACCAACCGATTCACCGGTATGCTGACAGGTACGCTGGTTACGGCCTCCGTACAGTCGTCAACGGCAACCACGGTGATGACCGTGTCGTTCGTGAATGCCGGCTTGTTGACGCTGGCTCAGGCAATCTCCGTAATCATGGGAGCCAATATCGGAACGACGCTTACGGCGTGGATTATGTCTGCGGGAATGTCCTTCGATATCACCAGCGCAGTCTATCCCGCCTTTTTCATTGGAATAATCCTGATTTATCAGAAGAAATACCGCTATATCGGCGACTTCCTCTTTGGCCTGTCGTTCCTGTTGCTGGGTCTCGGAACCCTGCGCTCCACGGGAACGGAGATGCATCTCGGCGAGAATCAGGCTCTGCTTGACTTTTTCGCTTCGTTCGACCCCAACTCGTTCCTGACGACATTCATTTTCCTGATTCTCGGCGGAGTGCTCACCTTCTGCGTGCAGTCGTCGGCAGCCGTTATGGCTATCACGATGATTCTGTGTTCCAGTGGCGCGCTGCCCATATATCAGGGTATTGCGCTGGTTATGGGTGAGAACATCGGAACCACCGTAACCTCGAACCTTGCAGCCCTCTCTGCCAATACCCAGGCCCGCCGAGCCGCTTTTGCACACATGTTCTTTAACGTGTTCGGCGTCATCTGGATTCTGTTTGTGTTCCACGCATTTGTGGATATGGTTTGCGGATGGGTAGGCTACGATGTGGAAATGACCAAAGAAACAGCCGGTACGACCGCGTTTATGGCCAACGCAGCCAAGCTGAACTTCGTGCTTGCTGCCTTCCACACATCGTTTAACGTCATCAACACCTTCATCCTCATCTGGTTTATCCCACAGATTGAGAAGTTCGTCTGCTGGGTAATCAAGTCGAAGAGCATCGATGAGGAAGAGGACTTCCGCCTGCATTTCATTACAGCCGGATTCATGAAGACTCCGGAGCTTTCAGTCTTGGAGGCCCAGAAGGAGATTCAGGCCTTCTCCGACCGTATGCAGCGTATGTTCTCTATGGTCCGCGAGCTGCTTATTCTCTCGGCTTCGTCAACTGGCAAGAAGAAGAGCGATCAGGAAACGGAGTTCAACAGACTCTTCACCCGCATCGAGAAATACGAGAGCATATCTGACAATATGGAACTGGAGATTGCAAACTATCTCGATCAGGTCAGCGATGCACACCTCTCAGACGACACCAAAGCCAAGATTCGTGCCATGCTGCGTGAGATTTCCGAACTGGAGAGCATCGGCGACAGCTGCTACAATATGGCTCGCACCATCAGCCGCAAATATCAGGGCAAGGAAGACCACTTCACGGAGTCTCAGTACGAGCATCTGCATCAGATGATGGAGTTAACGAACAACACCCTGACTCTGATGAACCAGCTGATGTCCGGTCGCAAGGAGTCGTTCGACATGAACCGCACCTTCAACACCGAACACGAGATCAACAACTACCGCAACCAGCTGAAACAGCAGAACATAATCGACGTGAACAACCACGAATACACCTACGCCGTCGGTACCATTTACATGGATATCGTGAACGAGTGCGAGAAGCTCGGCGACTATGTGGTGAATGTCGTAGAAGCACGTATGGGAACACGTTTCCGCGAATAAAAACTGAGAGTAAGAAAAGAAAGTGAAACAGATAAGGAATTTTTGCATAATTGCGCATATTGACCACGGTAAGAGCACCTTGGCCGATCGCCTTCTGGAACGTACGAATACGATTCAGGTCACAGAGGGCCAGATGCTCGACGATATGGACTTGGAGCGTGAGCGCGGCATAACCATCAAGAGCCACGCCATACAAATGCTCTACACCCTAGAGGGTCAGGAATATACGCTGAATCTCATAGACACCCCGGGTCATGTGGATTTCTCATACGAGGTAAGCCGCTCAATCGCTGCCTGCGAGGGGGCTCTGCTCGTGGTCGATGCCACTCAGGGCGTTCAGGCCCAGACCATTTCTAATTTGTATATGGCCATAGACCACGACCTTGAGATTATTCCGGTCGTGAACAAATGTGATATGCCGAACGCGATGCCGGAGGAGGTTGAGGATGAGATTATCGACCTGCTGGGCTGCAAGCGCGAAGAGATAATCCGTGCCAGCGGCCGAACGGGCGAGGGTGTTGATGATATCCTGCGTGCCGTCGTGGAGAGGATTCCGGCACCCGTGGGTGACGACAAGGCTCCGTTGCAGGCGCTCATTTTCGACTCTGTGTTCAATTCCTTCCGAGGTATAATTGCATACTTCAAGATCGTTAACGGATGCATCCACACAGGTGACGAGGTGCAGTTTATCAACACCGGTAAACAGTATCGCGCTGACGAAATCGGTGTGTTGAAGATGGACATGCTGCCGTGCGCCGAGCTGCATCAGGGCGATGTGGGATATATCGTGAGTGGCATTAAGACCGCCACCGAGGTGAAGGTGGGAGATACCATAACCCACGTGGCAACAGCCGCTCAGACGCAGGCCATTGCCGGCTTCGAAGAGGTCAAGCCTATGGTCTTCGCCGGTGTCTATCCCATTGAGACCGAAGACTTCGAGAACCTGCGAGCCTCTTTGGAGAAGTTGCAGCTGAACGATGCATCGCTTACCTTCCAGCCCGAATCGTCCGTAGCTCTCGGCTTTGGCTTCCGCTGTGGTTTCCTCGGACTCCTGCACATGGAGATTGTTCAGGAGCGTCTTGACCGCGAGTTCAACATGGATGTAATTACCACGGTCCCGAACGTGTCCTATATGGTTTATGACAAACAGGGCGGAGTGAAGGAGGTACACAATCCGGCCGGTATGCCAGACCAGACTCTTATCGACCACATCGAGGAGCCGTATATCCACGCTTCTGTAATAACAACAGCGAACTTCATCGGCCCGATAATGACCCTCTGTCTCGGCAAGCGTGGCGAACTGGTCAAGCAGGACTTCATCAGCGGCAACCGCGTGGAGATACAGTTCCTTATGCCGCTGGGTGAGATTGTGATAGATTTCTACGATAAGCTCAAGAGCATATCCAAGGGCTATGCCTCGTTCGACTATCACCAGGCTGGCTTCCGCCCGTCGAAGCTCGTGAAGCTTGACATCCTTCTGAACGGCGAACCCGTGGATGCACTCTCCACGCTTACCCACGTGGACAACTCGGTGGATTTCGGTCGCCGTATGTGTGAGAAACTGAAAGAACTGCTTCCGCGCCAGCAGTTTGACATAGCTATCCAGGCCGCCATCGGAGCCAAGATCGTGGCTCGCGAGACGGTGAAGCAGGTGCGCAAGGACGTGACTGCCAAGTGCTATGGCGGCGACATCAGCCGTAAGCGCAAGCTGCTGGAAAAGCAGAAACGCGGAAAGAAACGCATGAAACAGATCGGTAACGTTCAAGTGCCGCAAAAGGCCTTCCTTGCCGTTCTGAAGTTAGACTAATGGCCCGGTGGGCTCCCAGAGGGGGAGTTGTTTAAAATTTAAGGTTTAAAGTTTAAGAAATATATAAATTATAAAGCCCATATTCCGCAGGTCTCTCCCCCTCGGGGGAGTCGGTGGGGGGCATAAAATTAAATCGAAATATGGATAAATGTCGTGACATCGCTCGTGAGATAGCAAGACGCTATTGCACTCTCACCCCGCAGGGGATTGAGACTCTCGGCGACATACTCGTTCCCTTCAAGGTACCCAAGGGTACTGACATCATGGTCGAGGGTGAGGTCTGCAAGTACATGTACTATGTAGAGAAAGGACTGGTACGACAATACTATTACAAGGGCGGACGCGACGTGACAGAGCATTTCTCCTACGAAGGACGAATTGTTATCTGCATAGAGAGTTTCCTGAAGCAGGAACCCTCGCGGCTCATCGTCGAGGCGCTGGAGAATTCCTGGCTCTACGGTATTCCCTACGACCGCCTGCGCAGTCTGATTGAGACCGACAAGGAGATAGAGCGCCTCTATCGTAAGATTCTGGAACACGCTCTGATTTCCTCGCAGGAACATGCAGACAGCCAGCGCTTCGAGAATGCCAGTGAGCGTTATATTCGCCTGTTGAAGACCAAACCGGAGATCATCCTCCGCGCTCCTATGGTGCATGTAGCCTCGTTCCTGCAGATGACTCCCGAGACTCTAAGCCGCGTGCGTGCCGCTCATGTTGACTAAGGCTCGCATCCAGCTCATACGTTCCCTCGCCACGTCCAAAGGCCGGCGCAGCGAGGGCTTGTTTGTGGCCGAAGGGCCAAAGCTCGTAAGCGAGTTGCTTCCCCGTCTCTCCCGCGTATATATGGCGGCCACCGAAGAGTGGAGTGGGGAAGAGCCCGACGACCGAATCAGCGACGCTGAACTATCGCGTGCAAGCCTGCAGCAGCATCCGCAGCAGGTGATAGCTCTCTTCAAGATTCCTACGTACGACGTATCTCTTGAAACGGCCTGTCGCAACGGCCTTTGTCTGGGTTTGGACGATGTCCAGGACCCGGGAAATCTCGGAACTATAGTCCGCGTGGCCGACTGGTTCGGCGTGACAGACATTTTCTGTTCGCAGCACACAGCAGACATCTGGAATCCAAAGGCTGTTCAGGCCACGATGGGGGCAGTCTCTCGCGTGCGCGTTCATTATAATATTATTAATATAGCTGAAGCCATTGCCGCACTCCCCGCCGACATTCCCGTTTATGCCACAGCCCTCGACGGCGAGAGCGTCTGGGAAACAGAGCTTGCAGGCGGCGGTCTGGTAATAATGGGAAATGAGGGTAACGGCATTTCTGACGCTGTGATGAGAGTATGCCGCAAGCGCCTGCTTATCCCCAACTATCCTCAGGGGCGAGCCACCAGCGAGAGCCTCAACGTGGCTATGGCCACAGGAATAATTCTCAACGAGTTCAGACGTAGAACAGTCAACCGATGAACGCCCGTAAAATCCTACCGTTGCTCTTGGCTGCAGCTATGTCTCTTGTAGGCTGCTCGCCAATACGTTTCCTTGGTGAGGACGAGACTATGTTGCATAAAGTCCGCATCACGAGTGACGACAAGCAGGTGGATAAGAGCAAACTCGGTGGATACGTGCGTCAGCATCCAAACTCGCGGTGGTTCAGTCTGTTGAAAGTTCCTCTCGGAATATATTGTATGAGCGGAACGGACAGCACGCGCCGTTTCAACCGTTTTATGCATCGCGTGGGCGAGGCACCGGTTGTCTATGACTCACTTATGGCTGTACGCGCTGCCGCCGATATGGAAGCGGCTGTGCAGGGATTGGGCTATCTGCAGGCAGAGGTAAATCTGGATAACAAGGTCAAGAAACGCCGCGTCAACGTAAACTTCAGCATTCACGCAGGTCCTCACTATAGCGTCAGGAACATCTACCGAAACGTGGAAGACCCGCGTGTTGATAGTATAGTGTCGGCCACGTGGGACGATACCGTTTTGGAAGAGGGGATGCCGTTCAACATCAATCTGCTCGACGAGGAGCGCACCCGCATTACCTCGCTGATGCAGAATTTGGGCTTCTATTATTTCAATAAGACCATGATCCGCTTCGATGCGGACACTACTGTGGGCAATCATCTTGTTGATATCGCCCTCAATATCCCTATGTATAAGCCTTCGGGACAGAGCGAAGCCGTTCCTCACCCCAGTTATAGCATACGTCGTGTGAATTTCCTCTCGGGGATAAACCAGCAGGAGTTGGAGCAGTCCCGCAGCGGATTGGATTCTACGATGATGGCACCGGGCGTCTGGGCTTACCATCACGGCCGAATGTTGCTCCGACCCAAGTTCCTGCTCCGGCGCATCGACCTGCAGCCGGGCGACAAATACTCGGAGCAGGCTGTGCAGAACACTTATAGCAGTCTGGCCTCGCTCTCGGCGGTTATGAGTGCCAATGTATCTTTAGAACCGGCCGGAACCGCCCCCGACTCGCTGGATGCATACGTGGCCGTACACACGGGCAAGCGCCACGGACTCTCGGCTGAGCTTGAAGGTACGAACTCCGCCGGTGACCTCGGAGCCGCCCTCAGTCTGGGTTATTACAACCGCAACCTCTTCCGCCGGAGCGAGCAATTCAGTTTCAAGATCAGGGGCGCGTTTGAGGCTATCAAGGGGTTGAAAGGCTATGACGACCAGAATTATCTGGAATACAGCGCAGAGATGGAGCTCAATTTCCCTGAGTTCAAATTCCCGTTCCTGACTCAGCGTTTCCATCATGAGGCTAAGGCGCAGAGCATAGCCTCTCTCATGTTCAACTCGCAGGATCGCCCCGAGTTCCACCGCCGTGTCCTCACCGCAGCGTGGCGCTATCGCTGGCACCGTCTCAACCGCAAGCGCCAGCACCGCTTCGACTTCATTGACCTGAACTATATCTTTATGCCGTGGATAAGCAATACTTTCCGCGAAGAGTACCTCTCGGACAACAGCAGCCGCAACGCCGTGCTACGCTACAACTACGAGAACCTGTTCATCATGAAATGGGGTTATTCCTTCCAATATACCAGCGTCGCCCCGACATCACAGAACGTCTCATACGGCACCAACGCCTATTCCGTACGTATGGGCATAGAGACTGCGGGTAACTTCCTGCAAGGAATCCACCGTCTGTTCGGTAAGGACAAGAACGAGCAGAAGGAGGCATATACGTTGTTCAACATCGCTTACGCGCAGTACGTGAAGTTTGACTTTGACTTCGCCAAGAGCTTCCGCTTCGACGACCGCAACTCACTCGCTCTGCATCTGGCTCTGGGTGTCGCTTATCCCTATGGGAACTCCAAGGTGTTGCCTTACGAGAAACGTTACTTCAGCGGCGGTGCCAACAGCGTGCGCGGCTGGAGCGTGCGCGGTCTTGGCCCGGGCAGCTTCAAGGGAACGGACGGACGAGTGGATTTTATTCATCAGACGGGAGACATGAAGTTGGATATGAGTGTGGAATACCGCACTCACCTCTTCTGGAAGATGGACGCGGCGGCGTTCATCGATGCGGGTAACATCTGGACTCTGCGAAACTATGAGGAACAGCCGGGTGGTAAGTTCCGCTGGCAGACCTTCTGGAAACAGATTGCTGCCTCTTACGGCCTTGGTATTCGTTTGAATTTCAGCTATTTCATTCTTCGTCTCGACTTTGGTATGAAGGCTGTGAACCCCGCTTACGAGACTCGCCGAGAGCATTTCCCAATCATCTATCCTAATTTCAAACGGGATGCAGCTCTCCATTTCGCCGTTGGTTTGCCGTTCTGAGGAATTCTTTTATTATCGTAAAAAGTTTAAAAAAATAGAACTTTTTGAATCAATCTGTTATATTTTTCCCTAACTTTGCGGCAAAATATAAACCAAGATGCTAAGATTTATCAGTTTAGGCAGTGGAAGCAGCGGCAATTGCTACTACTTCGCAGCCGGCCAGACTAGGTTCCTGATAGATGCGGGCGTGAGCTTCACACAGCTGCGTAAGCTCTTTCAGTCACTGGGCCTCTCACTACGGAATCTTGATGCGGTGCTGGTCACTCACGACCATGCAGACCATATCAAGTCAGTGGGGAAATTGGCCTCGGACTGTGGCCTGCCCATCTACTCTACGGAGTTGGTTCATCAGGGCATAGCGCGAAACTACTGCGTCGCACCAAAGCTGGATTCCGACAAAAAAATCATTATCAAGAAGAATGAGCCCTTCACTCTGGGCGATTTCACCATTACCCCGTTCCACGTACCTCATGACAGCACCGACTGCGTAGGTTATCGTCTGGAGGTGGAGAATATCCGCTTCTGTCTGATTACCGATATAGGTCATGTCACTGAGGAGGTGCAGGAAGAGGTGAGCAAGGCCAATTATCTCATTCTGGAGAGCAATCACGACCGCGAGATGTTGATGAAGGGCCCGTATCCTGCTTTCCTGAAGGGGCGTATCGCAGGTGCCGACGGGCATCTGAGTAACACCGAGGCGGGCGAACTGCTTGCCAACTTTGCCAGCCCGAACCTACGCCACGTGTGGCTATGCCACCTGAGCGAGGAGAACAACCATCCGGTGTTGGCACAGAAGACCGTAGATGGAATACTGCGTAGCTACGGGATTATTCCCGGAAAGGACTTCAAGCTTGAAGTCCTGAAACGCCGCAATCCCAGTCAGGTTTATGACCTGCTGCCTGAAGGCGCGAGCGATCCCTCTCTTCCTTTTGAGGATTAGACAGCGGCTCTGTGTCCGTCAGGCGTGACGCACCGAGTCAGTCGTTGTCCGAATAGCAGTCGAAATGCTGAATCTCAGGTTTGCGTGGCCCTGCATCCTGATACATTCCGCAGATGTGTTCCGATTCAGCCACCATCCTCTCATTGCGCATATTACACATAGCAATAATAGGGTTCTCAAACCATTGCATATAAGTGGCGTGGGCGCAGTCAATACACCTGATCTTATTCTCTTTGTTGGTAGTTTTTGCCATAGGATTTCATTTTTCGGCAGCGAAGATACAGCTAATATCTGAAACTGCAAACTAAATCGAATAAAAACATATTTGTCTATGTTGCTTAATATCATATTTATCATTGTCGGAGCAGCCTTAGTGTTAATCGGAGCGGACAAACTGACTGACGGAGCCGTCGGCCTGGCACGTCGTTTCCAGGTGCCTGAAATGGTGATAGGTCTTACCATTGTAGCCTTTGGCACTTCGCTGCCAGAACTGGTGGTCAGCCTCTTCGCCTCAATCTCCGGCTCAGCCGACTTGAGCGTAGGTAATGTGGTCGGCAGCAACACATTCAACACGCTGGTGATTATTGGTGCGACAGCTATGGCTGCCCCGATTGTCGTTCCCGAAGTGTCTTACAAGAAGGATATCCCACTGACCATTATTGCCTCTATAGCCCTGATTGCATTGGCTCAGGACGTCTGGTTCGGCGATGATATGAACAACGAACTCACACGCGGCGACGGAATTGTGCTGCTCTGCTTCTTCGGTATATTCATGGCCTATACTTTGTCTATGGCCAAGCATAAGGATAATGTCTCGGAAGATAATGTAAAGCCGTTGACAATGGTCCGGATAATCATCTACATCCTGCTGGGACTCGTAGGGTTGATCGGAGGCGGACAGTTGTTTGTCAACGGAGCTACGGGAATAGCCCGCATAGCTGGAGTGAGCGAGGCTGTAATTGGTCTGACCATTGTGGCTTGCGGCACGTCTCTCCCCGAACTGGCCACGAGTATTATTGCGGCGCGCAAGGGGTCGAGCGGAATCGCTTTGGGCAACGTGATCGGAAGCAACCTCTTCAACATCTTCTTCGTGCTGGGTATATGCAGTTTCGTTCGGGAGATGCCTGTCAAGGGTGTGACGAATGTTGATTACATAGTAATGCTTGCCAGCGCCGTATTCTTCTGGTTCTACAGCCGATGGGACAAACGAATCAACCGTGTCGAGGGCGCTTTCTTCCTGGTATGCTTCTTCGCTTACCTCGGCTGGCTTTTATATTCTTTATAACATAAGCCCACCCGGGGGGAATTCTACATTATACATTTTACATCTTTAGGGTTTCTTCAGCTCAATCTTTGTTGGGATTGGCTTCAGCTTCTTGCCAACCACTTTCTTCATCACGTTTCCATCCACCTGTGCGAAGGTGAGGGTGCTGTCGTTCACAAAAGTGAGCTCGATGGCCTGCGCCTCGGAACCTAAGTCATTGGAAACGCGCATGGTAGCGTGCTGATCGTCGATAATCTTGAACTTCGTAATGTACCAGATGTTGTACAGTCCGCGACCGCCTACGTATCCGTTCATAGGGCCGAACATATCAAGTCCGGGCACGTTGACGCTCTCTTCGTAGAGGTCGATGACGAGCCTGATCTGAAGTTCATTGTTCACAAAACGTCCTTTCCACGGCTGTCCTCCAATCAGGGGGCAGGCGAGGAGCATCAGAGCTATTGCACAAATAGTCTTTTTCATGGTTCTATTTCTTAATATTTCTTTATTGCGGTGCAAATGTATCAATTAAGTTCGTGTTTACAATCGTTTTTTACTTTTTTTGTTGTGTAAATCACTAATTTTATCTACTTTTGCGCCCGATTTAGGATACATTAAGGTTTTACGTATATAGAATGACAGAAAAAACACTCATCCCAGACTACATTTTCGAGTCAAGTTGGGAAGTCTGTAACAAGGTCGGTGGCATCTACACCGTTCTATCGACAAGAGCGAAGACGCTCCAGGATGCGATGCCCGACCATTTGATTTTTATTGGCCCTGATGTTTGGCAGGGAAAACAGAATTTGCTTTTTGAACAGGATGATAAACTCTTTGCTCCCTGGCGCAAACAGGCTGCTAAGGAAGGTCTGAGCCTTCGTATCGGTCGTTGGGCTATTCCCGGACACCCCATTGTCGTGCTTGTTGACTTTACTCCGTTCTACGCTCATAAGAATGATATCTACGGGGCTCTCTGGACTGAATACCAGGTGGATTCCCTACATGCATACGGTGACTACGACGAGGCTTCCATGTTCAGCTATGCAGCTGGACGAGTCGTAGAGTCCTTCTACAACAAATATCTTGGAGACGGCCAGAAGGTTGTCTATCAGGCTCACGAATGGATGACTGGCCTCGGAGCGCTTTATGTGCATAAGCACCTGCCCGCAGTTGCCACCATCTTTACCACACACGCCACAAGTATCGGGCGCAGTATTGCAGGAAACGGCAAGCCCCTTTATGACTATCTCTTTGCCTACAACGGCAACCAGATGGCTGAAGAGCTGAACATGCAGAGCAAACACAGTATCGAGCGTCAGACTGCACACAATGTTGACTGCTTCACAACAGTCTCCGACGTGACTGCCCGCGAGTGTGTGGAACTGCTGGACAAGCCGTGCGATGTGGTTCTTCCCAACGGCTTCGAACTTGACTTCGTTCCTAAAGGCGCCACATTCGTCAACCGTCGTCGCAAGTCACGCCGGCGTATCCTCACCGTTGCAAACGCCCTGATGGGGACAAATTTTACCGACGACACAATGATTGTGGCGATAGGCGGACGATACGAATGGAAGAACAAAGGCATTGATGTTTATCTTGATGCTCTGCGCCGCACTCTTCGCGACGAACGCCTCCAGCGCCACGTCCTTGCCGTAATTGCCGTTCCCGGATGGCAGGACGGTCCCCGCGAGGATTTGCAAGAACGTCTCGCTGACCTCCAAGGGCAATTTTCATCGCGCAGCCAACTCCCCTCCATTACGGGAGGGGTTGGGGGTGGGTCCCCCCTCCCGGCTCCCTACGTTACTCATCGTCTCCACGAGCCCGGTTGCGACCCCGTCACCAACACCCTTCATTATTACGAGATCAGCAACCGTTCCGAGAGCCGCCTCCACGTAATGTTCGTTCCTTGCTATCTCGACGGAGCCGACGGCATCTTCAACATGCATTACTACGATATGCTTATTGGCGTCGATCTCACCGTCTTCCCCTCTTACTACGAGCCTTGGGGTTATACCCCGTTGGAGAGCATCGCCTTCAAGGTGCCCTGTGTCACCACTTCGCTCAGCGGCTTCGGTGCTTGGGCAAACGAGGAGAAGAGCAAGCGCGTGGGTTGCCTCTTCCAGAATTCCACACTTATCGATGGCGTAGAGGTTATCAACCGCACAGACTACAACTACGACGAGGTGGTTGAGAGCATCCGCGAGGCCATAATCCAATACTCTTCTATGTCTGACGCTGAAGTCAACACGGCTCGCAAGGCTGCTTCAGCTCTGGCACAGAAGGCTCTGTGGAAACATTTCATCAAGTACTACTATCAAGCCTACGACTTTGCCCTGCGCAAGGCCGAGAGCCGTAAGGAGAAATAACGAGAAATAACGAGAAATAACTCCTTAACTACATAACTACTAAAAAACAGAGATTAAACAACATTATAATAATTATTGTATATTTATGAAAATCAAGGCAAGCAATTCAAATGACGCTTCCTGGAAACCAGTAACCGTCAAGAGCAACATCCCAGGTGAGTTGGCAAAGCTTGAGGAACTGGCCCACAACATGTGGTGGGCTTGGAACCATAGCGCACGTTCACTCTTTACAAACCTCGACCCCGAACTCTATGAGGAGTGCGGTCAGAATCCTGTGCTGCTGCTCGAACGTCTCAGCTTCGAGCGTCTTGAAGAACTCTCCAAGGACAAGACCATCATCAAGAAGATGAACGATGTCTATAAGGAATTCCGCACTTATATGGACGTTGAGCCGGACAAGAACCGCGCCAGCGTTGCATATCTCTGTATGGAATACGGTCTGAACCAAGTCCTGAAAATCTACTCCGGCGGTCTTGGCATCCTGGCAGGCGACTATATTAAGGAGGCTTCCGACTCTAATGTAGATATGGTTGCCGTGGGCTTCCTCTATCGCTATGGCTACTTCACCCAGACCCTCTCCATGGATGGTCAGCAAATTGCCAACTACGAGGCTCAGAACTTCGTCAGCCTGCCCATAGAGCAGGTGTACGACGGCGGCAAGCCCATGGTAATCGATGTCCCCTACATGAACTTCCAGGTTCACGCCTACGTTTGGCGCGTCAATGTCGGTCGTGTGAAGCTCTATCTGCTCGACACCGACAACGACCTCAACAGCGAATATGACCGCCGCATCACCCATGCCCTCTACGGAGGCGACTGGGAGAACCGTCTGAAGCAGGAAATCCTGCTCGGCATAGGCGGTGTGCTCTTGCTGAAGAAACTCGGCATCAAGCGCGATGTCTATCATTGCAACGAGGGTCACGCTGCTCTCTGCAACGTGCAGCGTCTTGTGGATTATGTTCAGAGCGGACTCTCATTCAACGAGGCTCTCGAACTCGTTCGCGCCAGCTCCCTCTACACCGTTCACACCCCCGTGCCTGCCGGTCACGACTACTTCGACGAGAGTCTCTTCGGCAAGTATATGGGCGGCTATCCTCAGATGCTTGGCATCTCTTGGGACGAATTCATTGGCATGGGCCGTCAGAATCCTGACGACCACGGCGAGCGCTTCTGCATGAGTACATTTGCCTGCAACACCTCTCAGGAGGTCAATGGCGTGAGCTGGCTTCACGGCGAGGTGTCCAAGAAGATGTTTGCCAATATCTGGAAGGGCTACTTTCCCGAG
>Ga0247610_10005123_pt1 | contig 13850 bp, 7 predicted proteins | sample 174DNAGHGhighgp2_FD_193483 | JGI IMG/M metagenome (GOLD analysis project Ga0247610, IMG submission 193483) | Sheep rumen microbial communities from Palmerston North, Manawatu-Wanganui, New Zealand - 1742 DNA GHGhigh gp2 | ecosystem: Host-associated > Mammals > Digestive system > Stomach > Rumen ... | reverse complement strand
AGTTGATGAGCGTTTTTGGTGAGGTGATGAGGTTCTTGTTCCAGCTCCATCCGGTCCATCCGCTTTTGTGCCAACCCATATCCATAATGAGGACATCCATCGGCACATCATAGTTTTCGGCATCCCTGATCAGCTGCATAAACTCGGCTTGTTTGTAAGACCAGTAGCGGCTGTACCAATATCCCATTATGTATTTTGGAGGAAGAGGGACGCGTCCACCCACCTTCGTATAGTCCTGCAGGCACTCTTTATACTTGTGACCATAGCCGAGGAAGTACCAGTCGATGGCATTCACATCGACGGGAATTGCCCACCACGAAATGCCGTCTTCCTTCGGTTCGAGTGCGTAGGAGGAACTCCCATCACCCCGAAGTGTCGAAGGGCTCTCGTCTATGATGCTCCATCCGGCTCTGGAAAGGAGGCCTTTCTCCAGGTTCTTCCGCTTGTTGTCGCCCCAAGCCTGATCGAGTGTGCGACAGGTTCCGAGCAAGTTCATCGAGTCGTCTTTGCCCGGATACCAAGTCACATTCCTTCCGTTCAACTGGAAAGTGACCATCAGGTTGTCGGGCTTCTTGTCCGTGGCCTTGAAGACGGAGCCTTCCTTGTAACGGAGCGTCAGGTCTTCAGTACGGATATAGAGGTAGCCGTCGCTGGTTTCTGTCGTGAACTCGGGCACAGGCAAACGGCGGTTCACGATGCCGAAAGTGGCTCTGTCCTCAAACTGAGCGCTCGAGCTATACTGGATGCGGATCATCCTGCTCGTGAGAACCGTGAAGCGGGCATTGCCCGAAACGACTACTGCAGCCGGATCTGCGACTGGATCGAGCACTTCCTGGCCGCTCAAAGAGGGTGAGGCGAGGAATAACGCGAAAATGAGAAAATGAAAGAATGAAAGCTTAGGACTGGTCTTCATATTCGTTATGGGCTTTGCTTTATTTGCTTGCAAAGTTACACTTTTCTTGCATAACTGGCAATAATTGCAAGCTTAAAATTGCATTTTTACACTTCGAAGCACTTTGGGTCTGCTATTTTATGGCGTTTTCTTTGCTCATCTCGAAGGAAAATCGTAACTTTGCGCGAGATATAATAAATATATATAAGGTATAGAAATCATGTTCCGCACTTTCTCACTTTTGCTGACGATCTTGTGCTCAAGCCTGGCTTTGGCACAGAACATCACGAATCCCGTTTGGCGAGGGAACTGGCCAGATCCGACTGTTTGGCTTGGCGAAGACGGTCGCTACCACTGTCTGGCAACCAATCCCACTCGCTCTCTCGTGAGCGACGACCTGTTCAATTGGGAGATAAGCGAGGTCGCCCCTATCGACATCGAGTCGTGGAACCAGATGCACGCCATCAGTCGCAACTACTGGGCCCCAGATGTGGCTACCGTCGCAGGCAAGCGAAACCTCTACATATCGCTCTACAACAGTGCGGAAGACAGCAATATCGGGGTCTTTCAGGAGTATGCTCCAGGTCAGTTCCGCTATGTCGGCATCATTACGAGAGGCCGAGAGACGGGCATTCACGACACGATAGACCCCGAGGTGGTGACCGATCCGAAGACGAAGAAGGTGTGGCTCTTCTTCGGTTCCGTAGGCGGCATCCACCGTATCGAACTCAACAAGGACGGACTTTCCCTGAAAGAGGGAGCGAAATACGAACATGTGGCTGGCCTCAAGGTGGAGGAGAACCCCAACCGCTCGAAGGTTTTCGAGGGCTCGTATCTGCACAAACACGGCAAATACTGGTACCTCTTCGTCAGCTCAGGCTTTTTCGGAGACCACACTTATCAGCTGAAAGTGGGTCGCGCAAAGAAGCTGACCGACGACTTCTTCGACAGAGAAGGCCGACCCATGAAGGAAGGCTATGCCACAACGGTACTTCATAGCGATGAAGGCGACCATTTCTACGGCCCCGGACATTGTGGCGAAATCTTCAAGGCGAAAGACGGAAACGAATACATCTTCTACCATTGCCATGTTGCAGGAAGCAGGAGACAAGGAAGCCGACCACTCTTCATCTCCCAGATAAAATGGGACAAGGAGGGCTGGCCATACGTGGAAGGAGGAAAGCCACAATGATACGAACGGAAACGACTAGTGCGACGATGGCAAACGACTAGTGTGACGTTGGCGATTTACTAGTGTGACGATGGCAATTTACTAGTGTGACGTTGGCAATCGTCACTGGAGTCGTTTGGAAACATAACTGGAAGAAAGAAAAAAATAACTAAGATAACTGACAATATGACACTCATTAAATCAATCTCAGGAATCAGAGGAACCATCGGAGGAAAAGCTGGAGACACGCTCAATCCCCTCGATATCGTAAAGTTCACATCTGCCTACGCAACCCTCATTCGCCGCACAACTACGGTCAAGAGCAACAAGATAGTGGTCGGCAGAGATGCCCGCATCTCCGGACCTATGGTGAAGAACGTGGTTTGCGGAACACTTATGGGAATGGGCTTCGACGTAGTCAACATCGGACTCGCCACTACCCCCACAACCGAAGTCGCAGTCACGATGGAAGGCGCTTGTGGCGGCATCATCATCACTGCCAGCCATAATCCGCGAATGTGGAACGCCCTGAAGCTCCTCAACTCCAAGGGCGAGTTCCTCAACAAAGAGGAAGGAAACGAGGTGCTCCGTATCGCTGAAGCCGAAGACTTCGAGTATGCGGATGTAGATCACCTGGGTTCTTATCGCGAAGACAACACCTACGACCAGAAACACATTGACCTCGTTCTCGGCCTCGACCTCGTGGATGTGGAAGCCATCAAGAAGGCGAACTTCCGCGTAGCCTTCGACAGCGTCAACAGTGTGGGCGGAGTCATCCTGCCGAAACTGCTCGAACAACTTGGCGTGAAGACCGTCACAGGTCTCTTTACCGAACCTACAGGCGACTTCCAGCACAATCCTGAACCCCTCGAGAAGAACCTCGCCGACATCAAAGCCTTGATGCAAAAGGGCGAGCACGACATCGCCTTTGTCGTCGACCCAGATGTGGACCGCCTCGCACTCTTCTGTGAAGACGGAACCATGTATGGCGAAGAATACACGCTCGTAACGGTTGCCGACTACATCCTGCAGCATACGCCAGGCAATACGGTCAGCAATCTCAGCTCCACTCGCGCCCTTCGAGATGTCACTCGCAAGTACGGATGCGAGTACAACGCAAGTGCCGTTGGCGAAGTCAATGTGGTGACGAAGATGAAGGAAACTAACGCAGTCATCGGCGGAGAAGGCAATGGTGGCGTCATCTACCCTGCAGCTCACTACGGACGAGACGCTCTGGTAGGTATCGCACTCATCCTCACTTACCTCGCCAAAAAGGGAATGAAGGCAAGCGAACTGCGTGCAACCTATCCTCCCTACTTCATCGCCAAGAACCGTATCGACCTGACTCCAGAAACAGACGTGGATGCAATCCTCGCCAAAGTTAAGGAAATGTACGCAAGCGAAGAGGTGAATGACATCGATGGCGTCAAGATAGACTTCCCCGACAAGTGGGTTCATCTCAGAAAGAGCAATACGGAACCCATCATTCGCGTCTATAGCGAAGCCAGCACAATGCAGGACGCAGACGCAATAGGCAAGCAAATCATGGACGTAGTCTACAGTATGGCATAAACTTTAACAAATAACCTATAAACTTTCAACTATTCTCATGTTAACCCAAATCATTAATGCAAAAATCCTGACCCCGCAAGGATGGCTCAAGAACGGCAGCATCATCCTTCGAGACAACAAGATACTCGAGGTGACAAATTGCGACTTGGCCGTCATCGGAGCTGACCTCATCGACGCTAAAGGCATGTATGTCGTGCCCGGATTCATCGATATGCACGTTCACGGAGGAGGAGGCAGAGACTTCCAAGAAGGCACACCTGAAGCATTCAAGACCGCTGTGGAAGCTCACGCGAAACATGGCACGACCACTATCTTCCCCACCCTAAGCAGCAGTACCGTTCCCATGATTGAGAAGGCAGTACATACTTGTACCAAACTCATGCAGGAAAAAGACTCGCCCATCCTCGGTCTTCACCTCGAAGGACACTACCTCAACCCCACAAAGGCTGGGGCACAACAACCCGAATGGATAAAGAACCCAGACCCCAACGAATACATCCCCATCGTGGAAAAGTCGGAATGTCTCTCTCGTTGGGACGCTGCCCCAGAACTTCCAGGAGCCCTGCAGTTCGGACGTTACTGCGCAGAAAAGGGAATCCTGCCAAGTATAGCACACACCAATGCAGAATACGATGACGTGAAAGCCGCTTTCGAAGCAGGCTTCACCCACGTCACGCACTTCTACAACGCCATGCCTGGCTTCCACAACAAGATGGGATACAAGTACGAAGGTACTGTCGAAAGTGTCTACCTCATTGACGACATGACCATAGAATGCATAGCTGACGGCATCCATGTTCCGCCCACAATCCTTCGCATGGCCTATAAGATCAAAGGTGTTGAACGCATGGCCGTCATCACGGACGCATTGGCTGTGGCTGCTGCGCCTGCCGACGCTAAGGCTTTCGACGAGCGAGTCATTGTCGAGGACGGCGTTGCAAAACTCTCCGACCGCAGTGCCCTTGCAGGTTCCATCGCTACAACCGACCGACTGGTCCGCACCCTTGTCCAACAAGCAGAAGTGCCTCTCGAGGATGCAGTCCGTATGGCAAGCGAAACGCCGGCTCACATCATGGGCATCTTCGGCAGGAAAGGCGCTTTGGCTCGCGGCAAAGATGCCGACGTCCTTATCCTCGACGAGAAACTCAAGGTTCGCTGCGTTTGGCAAATGGGCAAGATTATCGAGAACACACTCTTCTAGAAGTTCATGAATCTCATTCGAAGACTTTGGCAGAAAGCCATGCATAATGAAGCGCTACGGGAAAAGTTGCGCGTCATTATATTCCAAAGCGACACCCCCCTTGGAAAGGCTTTCGATGTCGCGTTGCTTTGTTGCATTGTTGCAAGCATACTGATCGTTGTGTTGGAAAGCTTGCAAGTAATGCCACCAAAGGCAAAGTTGGTCTTTACCGTCTTGGAGTATGTCTTCACATTCTTCTTTACGCTCGAGTACCTTTGCCGGCTTTACTGCTCCGACAAACCACGCGATTATGCCCTAAGTTTCTTTGGAATCATTGACTTGCTGAGCACTTTGCCGCTCTACATCGGATGGATATTCGGTCCTGTTCGCTACCTTATGGTCGTGCGTACATTCCGCCTCATCCGTGTGTTCCGCGTGTTCAAACTCTTCAGTTTCCTGCAGGAGGGCGACCTTTTGATGCGTTCCATCATCATCAGCGCCCCAAAGATTGGCGTCTTCTTCCTCTTCATGGTCATCATGGTCATCAGTATGGGAACCCTTATGTACATGGTGGAAGGCAGCATTCCGAACACTCCATTTACCGACATACCGACCAGCATTTACTGGGCTGTCGTGACAATGACGACTGTAGGCTATGGCGACATTGCTCCTGCAACATTCCTTGGGCGCGTACTTTCCGCTATAGTCATGCTGATGGGCTACACCATTATGGCCGTTCCGACAGGTATCGTCAGCGCGCAAATGGTGCATGACCACAAGTCAAAAGGCAATGAGAAGTCTTGTCCGGAATGCGGTTCTCCCCTACCCTTCGACGCGCATTTCTGTCCTTTCTGTGGCTTGAAACAAGACGCCACAAAGAACATAAAGAGCATTAATGCGCCATTGGTGGTGTTGCTGCTCTTGTTCCTGCCGAGTTTCACACTCCATGCTCAAGACCAGCTGCTTACAGGCACCATCATTGGAACTGCCGAGAGTGTGGACTATTCGAGTGGGCAGGCCAGCACAACTGTTAATACTGCCGCCAATGCCTTCGATGGAAACTTCTCCACCTTCTTTGCTTCCTACGAACGCAGCAAGACATGGGTTGGGCTCGACTTAGGGGAAAAACATGTCATTACTCGTGTCGGATGGTCGCCTCGCGAAGGAAGTTATGGGCCGAAACGCGTGGTCCTGGCTCTCTTCGAAGGCGCAAACGACCCGAACTTCCTTGATGGCGTCCCGCTCTATCTGGTTGATCAGGAAGGCACAGTCGGTTCGATGAGCTATGCCGACGTGAATGTCTCAAGAGGCTTCCGTTATGTTCGATACATCGGTCCCAACGATGCAAGATGCAACATAGCGGAAGTTGCTTTCTATGGCCACGCTGGCGAAGGCAACGACACACAGTTCTATCAACTGACCAACCTGCCAACCCTCTCCTTCCATACTGTCGACAACATCGACCCATACGACAAAATACACGAACTCGTCTCGTCCTTCACAATCATATATGCTGACGGTACGATGATTCAGGAAGAGACAGGCACAAGCCGATACCGCGGAAACGGCTCGCTGACGAACCCCAAGAAGCCCTATCGCATCAAACTCGACACCCAGAAACGCATGTTCAAGGATTCCGATATGCGTTCTCCAGCAAAAGCCAAGAAGTGGACACTCATCAACAATCACGATGACAAAACACTGATGCGAAACCTTGTGGCCTTCGAGATAGCACGTCGAATGGGCTACGATTATGTGCCTTGGAGCAAGCCTGTCGATGTCATAGTAAACGGCGAATACAAGGGTTGTTACCAACTGAGCGACCAATTGACAGTTGACAGGAATCGCATTAACCTTACTGAGATGGAGCCAACTGACATCGAAGGCGAGGCTTTGACTGGCGGTTATCTGTTGGAGTTGGACGGTTATGCTGCCCAGGAAACATCTTGGTTCACCAGCGCGTCAGGCAATCCCGTTACCATCAAGAGTCCCGATGACGAGGAAATCATGCCCGAACAGGCTGCCTACATTCGTCGCGAATTCAACTTGATGGAGGCAAAGATACTGGCTTCCAACTTCGACGACCCGGTTTTGGGCTTTCGTTCGAAACTCGACGAAAAGACTCTTTTGCAGTATTGGCTGACCGAAGAACTGGCTGGCAATCCCGATGCTTTCTGGAGTTGCTATTTTACAAAAGAGCGAGGAGACGAACGATTCCACATGGGACCTGTCTGGGACTTTGACAATGCATTCGACAACGACTACCGAAACTTCCCGACGAACGACCTCGGCGACTTCATTTCGCTTGCCCGAGGCGGTGCAGGCAACTTCCGAGCCTTGCTCAAACGCATGTTCTCCGATCAGGTTCTTCGCGATTCTATGGCTGTGATGTGGAACAATGCGCGAGCCGAACGAGGCATTACGAAAGAGAGTCTTCTCGCTTACATCGACTCGACTGCTCAAGAATTGATGCAATCCCAACGACTCAATTTCATGCGATGGCCCGTTTTGAACCAAAAGGTACAGGTCAATCCGAGAGCTGGCGGCTCGTATGAAGTTGAACTCGGTTGGCTGAAGGAATATCTCGAGAACCGAATCTTGTGGCTCGACAACTTCATCAACAACAATCCGAGTGGCGAGGAGCAAGAAGTCGTGGAAATTGCTTCGGCAGCCGATTTGGCAGGCTTTGCAAATCGCGTCAACAGTGGAGAGACTTCACTTTGTGCTGTTCTGAAAGCAGACATCGACTTCTCTTCTTATCCAAGTGTCATGATTGGAACCAACAATCACTACAAGGGAGAGTTCGACGGAGCTGGACATTCCATCAAACTTGCCCTGCGACGAAGTACAGAAGATGCAGGTCTTTTTGGTTGGCTGTCAGGTCATGTTCACGACCTTAGCACGACGGGCACCATCACGACCTCAGCTAAGTTTGCCGGAGGTATTGCCGCAAGGACAGAAAATGCCACGATAGAGCGATGTCAGAGCAAGGTTAATATTGTCAGCACAGTTAATGGCGACGGCACTCACGGCGGCATTATGGGCATTGCTTATCAGGGCACAATTGTTCGCGATTGCCTTATAAGTGGAGAAATGTTGGGCACTCAGACGAATTGTTGCGGTGGTGTTGCGGGTTGGACTGACGGCTCTACTCACATCTCGAACTGCCTCATTACCAGTCGTTTCACAGTTGGCACGGACGGAAGCGACTTGATAGCTCGAAACGTGAGCAATGTCACTTCAACAAACAACTACTTCCAAAGTGATTGGGACGCCCCGAATGGATGCGGAGGCATTACCATGTTGACGGAAAACCAGGTGAATTATGGAGAGGCATGTTTCCTGCTTGAAGGGAAACAGCCGGGCAGTTCTGCATGGCGACAGACGCATGGCGCAGACACCACACCCATTCCAGACCCCTCTCACAACACCGTTTATTCATTCTCCCATCTGCATTGTGACGGCTCGCCCTACACTACTATCGACGGCTATACCAACGATGCTTCGCTCAACAGACAAGACAATCACAACTATGTTGGCGGCATTTGTCAGTACTGCGGAAACATCGACATAAACAACATGCCTCGCGACGAACGCGGATATTACCAGATTGCTTCGGCCGAGGCACTCAAATGGTTCGCCCAAATGATAGAGCAGGGCCACACAGACATCTGTGGTGTGCTGACCGACGACATTGACTTCACACACTATCCTACCACGATGATTGGCGAGAGCAAGACATTCGAAGGCACCTTCGACGGAGGCGGCCACACCATCACTATCGCGTTGGTTCGTTCGGCAGACTATGCCGGACTCTTCTGTCATTTGTCCGGAACCGTGCAAGATCTCATTGTTCGCGGCACAATCACTACAAGCCGCAAGTTTGCCGGCCTTGTTTCCGATGTTCGCGGCGGCACTATGCTTCGATGCCAGAGTTACATCAATATCAACGCCACAATAGATGGCGACGGCACTCACGGCGGCTTGGCTGGACTCGCCAGCGATGGTCCGAGCATTCCCACGATACAGGACTGCATCTTTGCTGGCAGCATAAACGGAGCGAATGTGAACTTGTGCGGAGGTCTCGTCGGCTGGGCTTCATCTACTTGTCTCATCTCGAACAACCTCATGATGGGCAAGATGAACATCAGTTCGGAAGGCGGCGACATCATTTGCCGCAATAATAGTCGGGCCATCATCCTCGACACATACTACTACACCGACTGGGACATTAGCGTACCGACTGATGCTATCAGTACCGACGAGTACGAAATGACGAGCGGCGACCTGTGCCTCATGCTCAATGCCGGCAGGTCGGAAGAGCGGCAAGCATGGTTCCAAACGCTCAACGAGGATAACTATCCCGTTCCGGACAATAGGCATCTGCCCGTCTGGTACTACGACGGATCGTACATCAACGAAGATCCTGACGGCATACAAATCGTTAAGAATCAAGAGATTAAAGCAACCAATCAAATCTACGACCTTAGTGGACGGCGTATTCTCGGCACACCAGCTCGAGGCATTTACATCGTGAACGGAAGGAAGATTGCATTCGGTAATGACAAATACAAAGTACGACGTTGAAAAACGTAACGTGCCTAAATCGCAAACGTATAGTGTTACGATTGCAAACATAACGTGTTATGATCGCAAACGTAACGTGCCTAATTGACAAACGTAACACAAGTGATATGTCTGACAGTATCATTGAAAGAGTTGAAGCACTTCGCGAATACTTGCGGAAGAACGGGCTGAATGCCTTCATCTTCCCAAGCACAGACCCGCATCAAGGCGAATATGTGCCCGAACATTGGATGACGCGGCAATGGATTTCAGGTTTCGACGGAAGTGCAGGAACTGCCGTCGTGACCCTTTCCGACGCGGCACTTTGGACGGACAGCCGTTATTTCATCGCAGCCGAGGAGCAGCTCAAAGGCACACCTTTCCAATTAATGAAGGACGGATTGGCTGAGACGCCTTCCATCGCAGAGTGGCTTTGCAATCAACTCGCTGAAGGAGAGACGGTTGGCATAGACGGCAGCGTCTTCACTACGGCTGAGATTGAGGAGATGGAAAGTGCTTTTGCAAAGGCTGGAATCAAGCTCAGAACAGACCTCGACCCTGCCGAAACGCTTTGGACAAACCGTCCTCCCATCCCCAAGAACAAGGTGGAGATTCAACCCCTGGAGTTCGCCGGAGAGTCGGCTGAAAGCAAGATTGAGCGCGTTCGACAGGCTTTGAGGGAACAAAAGGATGAGGGGCTTGTCATCTCTCAATTGGATGAAATTGCCTGGCTTCTGAATCTTCGTGGTTCCGACGTACATTGCAATCCCGTTTTCGTCAGTTATGTTCTCCTCACACAAAACGATGTGACGCTCTTCATAGACTGCGAAAAACTCGATGAAACCGTTCAAAATTACCTCAAGAGCATTGGTGTGAAGGTTCTTCCCTATGGCAAACCAAGCTTTGAAAGCAAGGCTTCGAACCCAATTCCCGCTATGAAATCGATTAAGAACCATGCTGAAATTGAAGGTTTCCGCAGGGCAATGATTCGAGATGGCGTAGCGATGGTGAAGTTTCTGCATTGGTTGAAGCCTGCAGTAGAAGCAGGGAAGGAGACAGAAATCAGCATAGACAAGAAGTTGACGGCTTTGAGGGCGGAGCAAGACCTGTATCGAGGCCTCTCGTTCGACACGATTGCAGCTTATGGTCAGCATGGCGCGATTGTCCACTACGAAGCCACTCCAGAGACGGATGTTGTGCTTGAACCTAAAGGTTTGCTGCTTCTGGATAGTGGCGCTCAATACCAAGACGGCACGACTGACATCACGCGAACCATCGCTCTGGGTGCTTTGACGGATGAGGAACGACTCGACTACACCTTGGTTCTCAAGGGCCATATCCGCTTGGCACTCACCAAGTTCCCCGATGGAATTAGCGGCACTCAGATAGATGCCCTTGCACGTTATGCAATGTGGCAGCACGGCATCAACTTCGGACACGGAACCGGCCATGGAGTTGGCTCGTATCTGTGTGTTCACGAAGGACCTCATCAGATTCGACACACATGGAAACCGGCCCCACTTCATGCTGGTATGACAGTCACCAACGAACCTGGCATTTACCGACAAGGCAAGCATGGAGTGCGAATTGAGAACACCATGCTCATCGTCGAGGCTGGCGAAACGGAGTTCGGCAAGTTCCTGCGTCTCGAACCGCTCACGCTTTGCCCCATCGACCTCACACCCGTCGTTTGGGAACTGATGACGCCAGAAGAGATAACCTACATCAATACATATCATAAGAAAGTATACGACGAGCTCTCGCCTTTCCTGACAGAAGAGGAGAAACAATGGCTTACAAGCCCCCTCCCCGCTCCCCCTTTGGGGGAGTGCCATAAGACAGAAACTCATAATAATTAAATAAAAACATTCCCCAGAACCTATCTCCTCACCCAAAGGGGGAGGTCGGAAGGGGGCTTACACTATGGCAATCATAAAGACACTCAAGGGGATGCCCACTCCCCGATTCGGCAAACATTGCTACTTTAGCGAGGGTGCCGTGATAGTGGGTGATGTCGAAATGGGCGATGACTGCACCGTCTGGTTCAATGCCGTCATTCGTGGAGACGTTCATTTCGTAAAGATAGGAAACAGAACAAACGTTCAAGATAACTCGTGCATCCATACGCTCAACGGCAAGGCGCCTTGCATCCTCGGTGACGACGTGACCATCGGGCATTGTGTCACCCTTCATGGATGCGAAGTGAAGGATGGCGCGTTGGTTGGAATGGGTGCGACTGTGCTCGATCATGCCGTTGTGGGAAAGGGCGCAATCGTGGCTGCAGGGGCTCTCGTGTTGAGCAATACGCAGATTGGTGACGGCGAGCTTTGGGGCGGAGTGCCTGCCAAGTTCATCAAGAAGGTTGACCCAGAGCAGGCTCAAGCCCTGAACAAGACCTACGCGCAGCACTACATCGAGTACAGCGACTGGTTCCGCGAAGCCGATAGCGACCCAAGGAACACGCAAACAGTAACAACCAGCGAAGACTATAAACACTAATTATGAAAGCAAAACTCTTAGTGGCACTCATGTGCCTGTGCTTCTGTGCTTGCAATCTGAGCAAGAAGGCCGAGATGAAGACAAGTACTGTGACGAACCCCATTCCGCTGAAGTTCGGCGATCCCTTCCTGCTTCACGCTAGCGACGGACGTTATTACATGTACGGCACCTCGCTTGGCGACGGTTTCGAAGCCTTTGTGAGCGACAACCTCATCGATTGGGATTCGTGCGGACAAGTGTATAAAGGCGGCAATCCGGACCAATGGAATCTCGATTGTTTCTGGGCTCCGGAAGTTTACGAGCGTAATGGAAAGTACTATCTTTTCTACAGTTCCAACTACAGAGAGAACCCCACGAACGAAGGCGAGAACTTCAAGATTGGTGTTGCCGTCAGCGATTCTCCTGCAGGACCGTTCGCCGACTTGTATGACAGACCTGTCTTCAATCCCCCCTATCCCATTATTGACGCGAACGTTTACTTCGACGACAAGACTGGCAAGTGCTACCTCTATTTCAGTCGTTGCTGCTATAAACATGCCGTAGAGAGCGAGATAGCGGACAGCCTGCGCAAGGCTGGGAGTTTCCAGGAAATAGAGGAAAGTTGGGTGTATGGCGTGGAGTTGAAGCCTGACTTCAGTGGCGTCATCGGAGAACCTGTGTTGCTGCTCCAACCACCTACTGCCCTTTCAGACCGCCAGAGCGAATGGGAGAGCCGAAGCGCCACTCATGGCGAGGTGAATCGTCGTTGGACGGAAGGCAGCTATCTGTTCCGCGAAGGCGATACATATTATATAATGTATAGCGCGAACCACTATGGCGGACAATACTACGCTGTAGGTTACGCCACTTCCGACAATCCTCTAGGCCCCTTCACAAAGGCTGAGAACAATCCTGTTCTGCAGGAAAACGTGAGCAAAGGTGGCAAAGTCATGGGAACGGGCCACAATATGGTCATCACGATGCCTGATGGAAACCGCTATTGCGTCTATCATGGACGCATGATCAGCAATCCTGGAGAACGCGTTGTCCTGATGGACAAGATCAATATCGACGAGAATGGAATCCTCACAGTAGAAGGTCCTACGACAGAAGCGCAAGAGATTGTTTACCAATAAGAAATGCCACACTTGGGAACGACTACAGTGAAGTTGCCAAACATCTAGTGTGACGTTGGCAATTTACTAGTGTGACGTTTGCGATTTACTAGTGTGACGTTTGCCAACGTCACACTAGTTGTTTTTGATAAGACTGTGGGGCCTGCTCAATCGCAGCCAAAGATGTCGCGAGTGTAGACCTTTTCTTTCACGTCATCAAGCACGGATTCATAGCGATTTGCAACAATGGCTCTGGAGAGTTTCTTGAAGTTTTCGAGGTCGTTCACAACGCGAGAACCGAAGAAACTCTCGCCATCTTGTAGCGTTGGCTCATACACAATCACCTCAGCACCTTTTGCTTTGATGCGTTTCATAATGCCTTGGATGGCTGACTGACGGAAGTTATCGCTGCCAGACTTCATGGTAAGGCGGTAAACGCCAATCACACAATGTTGCTCGCTATCACTGTTCCATTGTGCATTCTCGCTGTAATAGCCAGCCTTTCGAAGTACCGCATCGGCAATATAGTCCTTCCTGGTCCGATTGCTCTCCACGATAGCCGTCATCATTTGCTGAGGCACATCCTGATAGTTTGCAAGCAATTGCTTGGTATCTTTCGGCAGACAATAGCCTCCGTAGCCAAACGAAGGATTGTTGTAGTGCGTCCCAATTCGAGGATCAAGGCCGACACCTCGGATGATTTCCTTCGGATCGAGACCCTTCACCTCTGCATAAGTGTCGAGTTCATTGAAATAGCTGACTCGAAGAGCCAAGTATGTATTGGCGAACAACTTGACCGCCTCAGCCTCCTTCATGCCCATCAAGAGGGTATCTATGTTTTTTTTCTCAGCCCCTTCCTGCAGGAGTTTTGCGAAG
>Ga0247610_10005122_pt1 | contig 13851 bp, 11 predicted proteins | sample 174DNAGHGhighgp2_FD_193483 | JGI IMG/M metagenome (GOLD analysis project Ga0247610, IMG submission 193483) | Sheep rumen microbial communities from Palmerston North, Manawatu-Wanganui, New Zealand - 1742 DNA GHGhigh gp2 | ecosystem: Host-associated > Mammals > Digestive system > Stomach > Rumen... | reverse complement strand
TCTTCCGTCGGCACATGAATCTGCAAGAACGCGATGTCGATGTCACTCAAGTCATCATTGTATCCCTTGTACGGATCGCTGATGAACAGTTTGCACTCAGGGTTGTTGTTCTCCAACCAGTTTTTCAGGGCTCCGCCTACGAAGCCGCACCCGATAATTCCTACTTTAATCATAATGTATATATTGTTTTTGTTATTGTATTCTACAAAAAGCCTGCAAAATTACAACTTTTTTCTCATATACGCAAGTGCGCGCGCTTTTTTCCATAATTTTTTCCTTATTATTTGCATATGTCATTTTTTCTTCGTACCTTTGCGCCCGATTTTGCCGTAATGTGGCCTAATAATAAAAAATCAACGATAAAATGAAACAATTTAAATTATGGAATACGCTGTGCGGATGGGCTGTTTTTGCAGTCGCAGCGGCAACGTATCTCCTTACGATGGAGCCTACCGCTTCCTTCTGGGACTGCGGTGAGTTCATCTCCAGCGCCTGGAAACTGGACGTTGGTCACCCGCCCGGAGCACCGTTTTTTATGCTCATGGGGCATTTCTTTAGTCTGTTTGCTTCGGACACCTCGCATGTAGCGATGTGCGTCAACGCCCTCTCGGCGCTTGCGTCAGCGTTTACAATTTTATTCCTCTTTTGGACGATTACCTCATTGGCGAAAAAGCTCGTTGCGCCGGACTGCCTCTGGAAAGGTATCGGTGTGTTAGGCGCCGGTGCGGTAGGTGCCTTGGCTTACACCTTCTCCGACACGTTCTGGTTTAGTGCCGTCGAAGGTGAGGTTTATGCGAGTTCGTCGCTCTTCACGGCGGTGGTGTTCTGGTTGATTCTCAAATGGGACGAACAGGCCGACGAAGAGGGTAGTGACCGATGGCTGATTGCGATCGCGTACTTGATGGGTCTTTCCATCGGTGTACACCTGCTGAACTTGCTGACGATACCCGCTATCGGACTCGTTTATTACTTCCGTAAGTACGAGTTCAGTTGGACAGGACTCATTGGCGCTTTCCTCGCTTCGTGCTTGGTACTGCTCGTCATCCTGTACGGCATCATCCCGGGCGTACCGACCTTGATCGGTTGGTTCGAGTTGCTGTTCGTCAACGGCTTCGGCTGTCCGTTCAACACGGGTCTGGCCGTATGTCTGGTATTGCTGGCGTTGGCTTTGACTTTGGCCATTGGCTATACTCATAAGCGCGCCAATTTAGAATACGAAGCCAATGCCAAGGCTAATGGCCAAAGCAAACAGTTATGGCGTTGGCTTAACACCGCGGCTATCATGGTAACGGTGATCCTGATCGGTTACAGCAGCTATGCAGCCCTCGTGATCCGCTCCAATGCGGACACGCCGATGGATCAGAACAGTCCGGATAATGTGTTTAGCTTGAAGTACTACCTCAACCGCGAGCAGTATGGCGACCGTCCGCTGTTCTACGGCCAGACGTATAACGCGCCGGTGGAACTGCGGGTAGAAGGTAACATGTGCATCCCTGTGGAGAAGAAAGGCCATGCCCAGTACGCTCCGGCACCAAAGGTGGAGGGCGAGAAGGACAAGTACGTCATCACCGGATACAAGACGAGTTACCAATACATGAAGCAGTTCTGTATGCTCTTCCCGCGTATGTACTCGAGTCAGGGTAGCCATGTGAGCGCTTACAAAGAGTGGGCGAATATCAAAGGCAAACGCGTCAAATATGAGTACTGCGGCCAGCAGAAGACGGAGTACTGTCCGACCTTTGCGGAGAACATGCGTTTCTTCTTCCGATACCAGGTGAACTTCATGTACTGGCGCTATTTCATGTGGAACTTCGCCGGTCGTCAAAACGACTTGCAGTCCTACGGCGACATCACGAAAGGTAACTGGATATCCGGTATTAAGTTCATCGACAACGCCATGCTCGGCGACCAAGACCTGCTGCCGACCGAACTGAAGGAGAACAAAGGTCATAACGTCTATTATTTCCTGCCGTTGCTGCTCGGTATCATCGGTATCGTATGGCAGTTAGGCAAGAAGAAAGAAGGCTTGGAGAACTTCACGCTGACGTTCCTGCTCTTCTTCCTGACCGGTCTGGCAATCGTGCTGTACCTCAACCAGACGCCGTACCAGCCGCGTGAGCGTGACTATGCGTACGCCGGTTCGTTCTACGCGTTCTGTATCTGGATTGGTCTGGGTGTGCTGGCGCTGATTGATTGGATCAATCAAGCGGTTAAGGGTAACGGGTTAAAGGTTACGGTAGCCGTTGCAGCTTTGCTCCTCTGCCTCGGTGTACCGGCACTCATGGCGCAGCAGAACTGGGATGATCACGATCGTAGCCAACGTTACAGTTGCCGTGATTTCGGAGCGAACTACCTCAAGAGCTGCGAGACGCAGGCTATCCTCTTCTCGAACGGCGATAACGATACCTTCCCGCTTTGGTACAACCAAGAGGTGGAGGAAGTAGGTACCGACCTGCGCGTATGTAACCTCAGTTATCTGCAGACCGATTGGTACATCAGTCAGATGAAACGTCCGTACTACGAGTCCAAGGCGCTGCCTATCTCGTGGGAGTACAAGGACTTCATGCCGGGCACCAACGAGATTGCGCGCGTGGATAATCGTCTGGGACAACCGATCAGCGTGGAGAAAGCATTCAATTTCCTGCGTTCGGATGATCCGCGTACTAAGACTCGTGAGGGCGATAACTACATCCCGTCCGATCAGCTCTACGTAGAGACCCCGAGCGGCGAGCAGATTATGTTCCGCAAAAAACGCATGTACACGCGTTCGGAGATGATGATCATGGAGATGCTGAGCACGAACAAATGGCAGCGTCCGATGTATTTCTGCGCTACCGTGGGCAACGACTATTACCTCGGTTTGGAACCATATATGGAACTCACTGGTCTGGCATACCAGATCACGCCGATCCGCAGTCGTGACGGTCAACCGCGTGTCAACACGGAGAAGATGTACGAGAACATGATGCATAAGTTCCAATACGGCAACATGAACATCCCGGGCATCTATATCGACGAGAACCTGATGCGTATGTGCCGCACCCACCGAATGATGTTCGCCCAATTGGCAGAACAACTCATCCGCGAGAACCAACGCGACAAAGCACTGGAGGTACTCAATTATGCGGAAGAGATGCTACCGGGTTGCAATGTACCGTACGACTACACCTCCGCTTCGATGGCGCAGATGTATTTCATGCTCCATGAGGACGAGAAAGCCGCTGCCATCATGGATAACGTAGCCAACACCTGCGTGGAGTATATGCGCTTCGCGCAGAGTCTCGATCGTCGTCAACGTAACCTGATGGAATCCACCACCCAGCGTGAGGCGGCTATCTTAGGCTACGTGCTGCAGACCTGCGAGCGCTACGGACAAAACGAATTAGTCGATAAGTATTACGCAGACTATGCTGCGTATGCCAAATAATAGAATGATAGAATGATAGAAGTGAATAAAATTCCTGTCTTGCTGCTTACCGGTTATCTCGGGAGCGGCAAGACAACACTTCTCAACCGTATCCTGACCAACCAAAAAGGCATTCGCTTTGCGGTGATCGTCAACGATATCGGAGAAGTGAATATTGACGCCTCGCTGATTCAAAAGGGCGGGGTAGTGTCACAGAACGATGACTCGCTCGTGGCGCTGCAGAACGGCTGTATATGCTGTTCGCTCAAGATGGACTTGATTGCCCAACTGCACGATCTGGTTGCCCAGCACGCGTACGATTATATCGTCATCGAGGCTTCGGGTATATGTGAACCCGCCCCTATCGCGCAGACCCTCTGCAGTTATGCTCAGATGGTGCCGCAGTTCGCCACCGACGGTCTGCCGACCCTCGATTGTATCTGCTCGGTGGTGGACGCGCTGCGTATCCGCGATGAGTTCGATGGAGGTGACCAACTGGCACACTATGTACCCAAGGAAGAAGACCTTGCCGCACTCGTTATCGAGCAGATCGAGTTCAGTAACATCATCCTCTTAAATAAGGCTTCCGAAGTAAGCGAAGAAGAGTTAGCTCGAATTAAATCTATTATTCGCGCTATACAACCCACCGCAGAAATCATCGAAACGAACTACTGCGATGTGGACTTGGAGAAGCTATTGAACACCGGTTTGTTTGATTTCGATAAGACAGCTACGTCCGCTGCATGGATTCAGGAAGTGGAGGATGCAAGTCATCACGAGCATCATCACAATGATGATGACGATGATGACGACGATGAGGAAGATGAGCACGAGCACCACCATCACCATCAGCACGAGCATGGTGATCACGATCATCTGGCGGAATTTGGCATCGATACCTACGTCTATTACGCACGCAAGCCTTTCGATCTCGGGCTCTTTGATGAGTTCGTAGCAGCACATTGGCCGAAGAACGTCATTCGTTGTAAAGGTATGTGCTATTTCGCCGAGGAGTATGACATGTGCTACCTCTTTGAACAAGCGGGTAAGCAGTTCAACCTCAAGCGGGCAGGGGAGTGGTTCGCTACGATGCCCAAAGAGGAGTTGATGCAACTGATGGCAGATGATGCGCAGTTACGTCACGACTGGGATGACCAGTACGGCGACCGCATGCAGAAACTTGTCTTTATCGGTCAACATCTGGATACCAAAGCTATCAAAGCGGCTTTAGATAAGTGCCTGCAATGAAACGCATCATCAATCCTTGGACATCTTTTCCCGGCTACAACTGCTTCGGTTGCAGTCCGGACAACCCGATAGGCACGCGGATGCGGTTCTTTGAGGACGGCGACGATATCGTCTCTATCTGGCGTCCTACGCAGAACCATCAGTCTTGGCTCAATACCCTTCACGGTGGTATCCAAGCCGTCCTGCTGGACGAAGTATGTGGTTGGGTGGTGTTCCATAAACTGAAGACAGCCGGCGTGACTGCCAAGATGGAGATGCGCTACCATAAACCCGTCTCCACGCTCCAGGACTACATCAAACTGCGGGCGTACCTGAAGGAGATGCGCCGAAACGTAGCGATTGTAGTAGGGGAGTTGTATAGCGCCGAAGGCGAGTTGCTCTGCGAGTGCACGTGTACGTACTTCACTTTCCCGCAGGACAAAGCCAAAGAATCGATGGGATATATTCCTTCCGAAACGGAAGAGAAAGACTATACGTGGGAAGAGGCTACCGCACTTTCCTGATTAGGGTTAACCCGTCACGTAAAGGGAGGATGACTTGCTCAAAGCGGTTGTCCTCCTTTACTTTATCATTGAAGGCACGAAGCCCGAGTGTCTGTTTGTCCTTGTCATACGCCGGATCGATGATATGTCCGTCCCAAAGCGTGTTATCCGCCAAAATGAACCCACCTACCGGTACCAGCGGATAGACCAGATCGAGGTACGCGCAGTACTCGCGCTTGTCCGCGTCGATGAAGACGAGATCGTATGTATCGACCATGCATGGTCGATTTAATATCTTTTTGGCATCGCCTATAACCAGCTCTATCTTCTCGCTAATGGGTGATTTGGCAAGATTGCGGCGGATGGTCTCTTCGAGTTCATCGTTATGCTCAATGGTAACTAACTTACCGTCTTCTGCCAGTCCTTCGGCTAAGCACAACGCACTATAACCGGTGAAGGTACCGAGTTCAAGAATGCGCTTCGGACGGATCATCCAACTGATCATACTCAATACGCGTCCCTGCACGTGCCCGCTTAACATATGAGGATTGAGCACGTGTACGTACGTGTCGCGCGTGATGGACTCTAAGACTTCATTTTCCGGCGTCGTATGAGACGCTATATAGGCTTCAAGTGTCATTTTGCTATAAAATTTGCCGCAAAAGTACAAAATTATTTGCATATATCAAAATTTTGTAGTAATTTTGCAGCAGAATTTAAGCATTTTATTAAAATAATGGAAAAAATTGACGAATTAGATCGTAAGATTCTGAAGATTATCACGCAGAATGCCCGTATTCCCTTTCGCGATGTAGCGGAGCAATGCAGTGTGAGCCGTGCGGCCGTGCACCAACGTGTACAGAAGATGTTCGATAACGGAACTATCACCGGTTCGAGTTATCATGTAGAACCCAAATCGCTCGGTTACCAACTCTGCGTCTATATCGGTATCAAGATGGAGAAGGCTTCGATGTACAACCAGGTTATTGCCGCGCTCGAGCAGATCCCTGAGATCGTGGAGGCACAATATACTTTGGGTGAGTTCGGACTCCTTATTAAAGTGTACGCGCACGATAACGAGCACCTGCTGACTTTGTTGAACAGTAAGATTCAGATCATCCCGGGTGTAGCAGACACCACCACGCTGACCACACTCGCGCAACCGATCGGTCGTCAATTACCCATCGAGATTAAGGATTAGAGATTAGGGATTATGGAAAGAGTAATTAGTGGAATCCGCCCTACGGGCAACTTACATTTAGGCAACTATTTCGGTGCGGTGAAGTCCTTCGTGAAGATGCAGGACGAGTACGATTGTATGTTCTTTATCGCCGATTGGCACTCGCTCACCACGCACCCGACACCGGAGAATATACGTAATTCGGTGAAGACCATCCTCAGCGAGTATCTCGCTTGCGGTATCGATCCGGAGAAAGCACCTATTTATGTTCAATCGGACGTGAAGCAGGTGCTGGAGCTCTATCTCTACCTCAATATGAACGCTTATCTAGGTGAGTTGGAGCGCGTGACGTCGTTCAAAGAGAAAGTGCGCAAACAGCCGGATAACGTTAATGCGGGTTTGTTAACATACCCGTGTCTGATGGCAGCGGATATACTCATGCACAAGGCTGACAAAGTACCGGTAGGTAAGGATCAGGAGCAGAACATGGAGATGGCGCGACTCTTTGCGCGTCGCTTCAACCGCATCTATAACGTGGAGTACTTCAAAGAACCTGCTTCCTTCCATTTCGCGGACAAGGCCATCAAAGTGCCGGGTTTGGATGGAACCGGTAAAATGGGTAAGAGTGAAGGCAACTGCCTCTATCTGTGCGACGACGAGAAGACCGTCACCAAGAAGATTATGCGTGCGGTAACGGATCAGGGACCGACACAACTCAACCAGGAGAAACCCGAGGTGATCCAGAATCTGTTCACGCTCTGCGAACTGCTCTCCGGTAAGGAAGCGGCCGATTACTACAACGATCTGTACAACAACATGCAGATTCGCTACGGCGATATGAAAAAGCAGATGGCAGCGGATGCGAATGCACTTCTTGCGCCGATTCGTGAACGTATTCTCGCATACTCGAGTGACGATGCGCTACTCGATCGCATCATGCGTCTGGGCGCAGAGAAAGCCGCTGCGCGGGCAGAGAAGACCATCGAAGAAGTGAGGGAGATTATCGGCTTTAGGAAGATTTGACGACATGACGTCATAACGACATGACGAAACAGATTTACATAGTGCTTTTGGCCTTAGGGCTTACCGCTTGTGCGACATCGCAAGCGCCGCTCGATGATGCCTATTACTGGCCGGATGGAAGAGTAGAGATTCAAGAGCCAAGCGTAGAGAGCGAAAAGTCTATGGAGATTATCTCGCAAAGCGATACCACAATCACAGTCCGAATCAAACGATGAGACGAATAACCCTCATAGTAGCCGTGCTTGTCTCGCTTGCTCTGCAAGCGCAGGTGGACTATGCTCGTCTTGCCGAGCGAACGATCCTCGGTACGGCGCGTTATGTAGGTATGTCCGGGGCAATGACGGCGATTGGTGGTGATCCTTCGGCGGTACAGGATAACCCGGCAGGTTTGGGTCTCTATCGCCGCGCAGAAGTGATGGTGACAGGTGATCTCGGCATCGATAAGACGACCGGCACCAAACGAACACTGCGTTTCTCGTTAGATCAGGCGTCAGCGGTCTTTTCTTTAACTACAGGCAAGGAAGACAAAGGGCTCATCGCGCATAATCTGATGTTCTCTTACCAACGCCGCCGTACGTTTGCCCGTACGTTGTATGGTACGGCTCCACGTGGTGCTTCGTTGGGCGGTTTCCTGGCTTCTGAAGGCATCAAGATGACCATCCAATATCCGAAGCACCTTATCAACGACGGTAACCGCTTTAGCTTTGATGAACGGGGTTCGATCCATGAGTTCGGCCTCGATTGGGCGATGAATTACTCCAACCAATGGTACGCCGGTTTGGGTTTGCGAATCCATTCCTACGGGTTGACGGAAGATGCGCTGTATCAGGAAGATTTTGCTATCGATACCTCGTATCTGGATAACAAGACTTACGTGTCGCACCGTGGGGTAGGCGTGAGTCTGGCTGCAGGTGCCATCTATCGTCCGACAGGCTGGCTGCGTATCGGTTTTGGTATTCAAACCCCGTCGTTGGGTTCGCTCACTACCTATACGCAAGCCACTACAGAAGCCGGAATGGATTCGATTCGTACCAGTTGGGCACCCGATATCAGAGAACAGGACAATGATTTCCATCTGCCGTTGCGTCTGTCGAGTTCGGTGGCTTTCCAGATTGGTGCGTACGGGATGGTGGCCGTTCAATATGACTATAGTCATGCCAAATACCAAAACGACCGTCACACCTTCCGTGTAGGACTGGAAGCGATACCGGTGATGGGACTGTATCTGAATGCCGGTTACGCGTACGAGAATGATTTTGTGAAGGGGGACAGCCCTGCCGGCATCGACCCGCTCTTCGAGCGCCGAGACACCTATTCGCAGTTCACGCATGGCGTTCATTATGCTTCGTGTGCAGTAGGGTACAGGGGGGCGGCGATGATCGTTCAGATGGCGTACCAATACCGCTGGCAGAACATTGATTTATACGCACACCCGGCGTGGGGTTATGGTATAACCGCAGAAACACATCGTATCGTGCTGACGTTGGGTTGGCACCGATAAAGACATATAACGGCATCGTGTAGCTACGAGACCGGAAAACTCAACAAATAACAACTAACCGAGTGCAAATGCTTCACTAATGGCGTGCCGATACTCTACGCCGTGACCCACGCAAGTGGTAGCGATGAGGTGGTCGGATTACAAAGGAAAAAGCAGGCCTCAAATCCTATCTTAAGGAAGTTTTCTCGCGCAAAACGCTACACGGTGCTTTTTTTGTGCCCTTTTATTTGCATATATGCAAATTTTTTCGTATCTTTGCGGCCGATTTGTGTACAGACAATCTATGATTTCGCAAAGCGACATACGAAATATCTTTTTCTTAGGTATCGGCGGCATCGGCATGAGTGCCTTGGCGCGGTATTTTCACCACCGCGGCTATACCATTTCCGGTTATGACCGTACGCCTTCGGCGCTGACCAAAGAGTTGGAAGACGAAGGCATCGCAATCATCTATGGAGATGATCAATTGGAGATTGGAGATTGGAGATTGAAGATTTCTCCTGCGGATACCTTAGTGGTGCGTACTCCTGCCGTGCCGGAGCAAAACAGCATCTATACCTATCTGCGTGAGCAGGGTTTCGATATCCGTAAGCGTGCGGAGGTATTGGGGATGGTGACGCGGCAGATGAAAGCGCTTTGTGTGGCCGGTACGCATGGTAAGACCACGACCAGCACGATGATAGCGCATCTGTTACAACCCGTCAATGCTTTCCTCGGCGGTATCAGTATGAACTACCATACTAACCTGCTGTTGGACAAAGAGAGCGAGTATGTGGTGGTGGAAGCAGACGAGTACGATCGCTCTTTCCATCATCTGACGCCCTACATCTCGGTGGTGACGGCCGTTGATGCCGATCACTTGGATATCTACGGTACGCCGGAAGCCTATCGTGAGGCGTTTGCACACTACACGAGTCTGATCACCGGTGCGCTGGTGATGAAGAAAGGCATTGAGTTAGAACCTCGTCTGCAACCCGGCGTGAAGTGCTATACATACGGCATGGAGAATGCGGAGCATATCCGCATCGCGAACGGACAGATTCTTTTCGATTATGTATCGCCTCTGGCAACCATTCGTGATATATCCCTTGGTGTTCCCGTTTGGGTGAATATAGAGAACGCGATCGCCGCCATCACGGTGGCGCTGCTAACGGGTGCATCGGCGGAGCAGATCAAGACACAGATGGCATCTTTCAAAGGTGTTTGGCGACGTTTTAATATCCACGTCCATACGCCGAAGGTGGCATACATCGATGACTACGCCCATCATCCGCAGGAGATTGCGACCGCCATTGATTCCGTTCGTAAGTTATTTCCCGGGCATAAGTTGATTGGTGTCTTCCAACCGCACTTGTTCACCCGCACGCGTGACTTTGCGGAGGATTTCAGTAGGGTATTGCATACGATGGACGAACTGATTCTGCTGCCTATCTATCCGGCGCGCGAAGAACCGATACCGGGCGTGACGAGTGAGATGCTCGGCGGACAGGTGGTGGAGAAGAAAGACCTGGTAGCAGAATTGAAAAAACGTGTGGCGGAGAGCCAAGAGCCGGTGGTGATCCTGACGGTCGGAGCCGGAGATATTGATCGCCTTGTCCCCGATGTGGCTAAGGCATTTGAGATTTAAGTTTTAAGATTATAGATTTGTGAGTAACACAGCTCGTATCATATGGAAAAGCGTAGGCGTGAGCCTCGTGGCGGCACTGCTGATTGCGGCGGTGGTCATGGGTGTGCGTATGCGTCCGTCAGAGCAACCATGCCGTACGCTGACTTATATCATCGAGGATCAGAACGAGCGTTTGTACCTCACACAGAACGAGTTGAATCATATCTTGGCGGCGGAGAACATCTACCCTGTTGGGCGCACCCTAGACCGTGGACTCATCTACCGCATCGAGCAGGCTATCTTGCATCATCCGATGGTGCGTAAGGCGGAGTGTTATGTGACGCCGCGTCATGAGGTGCGGGTACGTCTGACTCAACGCGTACCGCTGTTGCGCGTTCAGATGCCGGGAGATATCTATTTCATTGATACCGACCGCAGAGTGATGCCCGTACGTACGGCCGTGACGGATAAAGTGCTGGTGGCGACCGGAGCAGTAGGTACACAGTTCGCTGCCCATCAACTGGCGGATTTTGCGGAGTGGTTGCAAGACAATAAATACTGGCGTGAGCGGGTGCATCATGTGCAGGTACAATCGCCGCAGATGGTGTACGTCTATATGCGAGGCGAGAACCAACCGCGCGCAGTATTAGGGAACATGAGTCGTTATGAACAGAAATTAGATAAACTGCGTATCTTCCTTGAGAACAGTCCCGAAGAGATACGTGCGAAACAATATACGGAATTGGACTTGCGCTTTCGTGGCCAAGTCATAGGACGCAACTAAACTTTAACGAACATAAGATGGCAAGAAAACAAACACAAACAGCAGCCTCGCTTCCATTGGTGGCAATGGACTTGGGTAGTGATAGCGTACGTGCGATCGCCGCACGGCGTATTGCACCGGATCTGTTCCAGATTCTCGGTGTGGAGGAGCGTCCGCAGAAAATGGGAAACGTATGTGTGGAGCAGGGCGTGATCACGCAGTCCAGTAATGCCGGATACGTCATCGCCGAAGTGCTCAAACTGCTGGCGAACCGCATAGGCGTAGATGAGTTACCGACAGCCTTCCTGTCCATCGGCGGACAGTCGATGCAGATCGTGGCGGTGCACTCGAAACGCGACCAGGCACGGCGCAAAGAGATCAGTCAGGCGCTGCTGGATGAGATGGAACGGGAGTGCAAGCAGAAGATCGAACTGCGTAATCCGGAGGTGGCAGTCTTAGGACTCGTTCCTTCGTATTTCAAGTTAGACGGAGTGGAGCAGGATGAGACGCCTACACCGGAACAGCGCGCTGCGTTGGTAGAAGCCCATTATATCGCCTTCTACGGCCGTAAAGCCATCGACACGCAGTTGCAGAAATCATTCTCTCAAGCCGGCCGTAGTATCGAACGTGCGTTCGTGCGTCCGGAGTGTCTGCTGTCCGCGTTCGCTACCTGTGATGGCAATCATGTGCTGCAGAACGGTTGTGCGGTACTCGATCTTGGTGCCCAAACCACGAGTCTGACGGTCTATAAAGGCGGGCAGTATCTGATCAACAAAGTGGTGCCCAAAGGCGGCTATCATATCACGCGTATGCTGGAGCAGCAAGGAATGAGTTTCAATACGGCAGAGGTGCTCAAGAAGCAATATGGTTGTGCCTCACCGGCCTTCGTGGAGAAGAACGTTCGTCTGCGTATTCCTGCAGCGCCCGAGATAGGTGGTGACATGATCATCACCGCGCAGGAGTTGGCGGAGGCTATCGAACTCAAACTGCACGAGATACTCGCGCCGCTGATGGAGGAACTCAAGAAAGTGGAATCGCGTATCAAGACGCTTTATATAACTGGTGGCGGATCGATGATGGCAGGTATGGTGGATTATATCCAGACGCTGACGCCTGTTACGGTGCAGTACGGCGCCCATAACCTGTTGCTGCATCGCGACACAGAGGACAAATACCTCTCGCCGCAGTACACCTCGCTCATCGGTACCCTCCTGCTCGGTCAGGACTACCGCGACAATCACAAAGACCAACTGGTGCAGAAACCCGGGTTCTTTGACCGGATGAAAGAAAGTACACTCGATATGTTTATTGATCAAAACTAAATAATATGGAAGATCTCATTACATTACCTTTGGAAGGCTTAACGGAAGATAGCATTATCAAGGTCATCGGAGTCGGTGGCGGCGGATGCAATGCGGTTAATTATATGCATCGTCAGGGACTGAAAGATGTCTCCTTCCTTGTATGTAACACCGACCGTCAGGTGCTCATCAAATCGTCCGTACCGAGTAAGTTACAGCTGGGACCCGGTCTGGGTGCCGGAGGAGATCCCGAGACTGCTCGTCAGTATGCGGAGGAGAGTCGCGATCATATCCGTGAGGCACTTAATGACGGTACGCAGATGCTGTTCATCACCGCCGGAATGGGTGGTGGTACCGGAACCGGTGCCTCGTCTGTAGTTGCAGAAGTAGCACAGGAGATGGGTATCCTCACCGTAGGTATCGTCACCATTCCGTTTGCTTTTGAGGGCAAGAAAAAGATCGAGAAAGCGATGACCGGTGTAGCGCGTCTGGCAAAGCATGTTGATGCGCTGCTGATCATCAACAATGAGAAACTGAAGCAGATCTATCCCGAACTGAACCTGCTCAATGCTTTCTCGAAGTCCGATGACGTGGTAGCGAACGCAGCCAAAGCGATCGCGGAGATCATCACCGTACCGGGGTATATCAATACGGACTTTGCCGACGTACGTAACACGCTCCGTAAGGGTGGTGTAGCGATTATGAATATCGGTCGTGCTTCCGGTGAGAAACGTATCACGAATGCCATCAATGATGCGCTTAATAGTCCGCTGGTGAACACCAACGATGTACATGGCGCAGAGCGTATATTGCTGCAGTTCTACTGCTCAACGGAACACGCGATTGTCATGGAGGAGATCGACCAGATCAATGATTTCGTACAGGAAGTAGGCGATGATATCGAGGTTCAATGGGGTGCTTCCATTGATGAGAGTCTGGGCGAGGAGGTACGCGTGACGGTCATCGCGACGGGCTATAAAGTGGACGGGCTGCCTTCGGAGGACGAAGAAGAGGGTAAGAAGACCATCTCGGAGGCGATTGAGGATAACTATCCTCCGCAGATGCCGAAGCCCTTGGAGGACGAGAAAGCCCAACTTATCGACCTGAGTGAGACGCTTTTTGCCGAGGGGCTGGATCAACCCCAGCAACCGCGTGAGCGTGCGGCTTCCACATCGGCTGATGACGTAGTTATCACCGTGGAGGACGATACCAAAGCAGAAGAACCGAAAGAAGAAACCCACCGTCCCTTTGGATGGATTAGAAGAAAATAACGTATGGAAAAGGAAATGAATTTCTTTGACCTTTGTGTGGTATGTGGCCGCGCGATAGGTCGTTTATGTG
>Ga0247610_10005121_pt1 | contig 13852 bp, 11 predicted proteins | sample 174DNAGHGhighgp2_FD_193483 | JGI IMG/M metagenome (GOLD analysis project Ga0247610, IMG submission 193483) | Sheep rumen microbial communities from Palmerston North, Manawatu-Wanganui, New Zealand - 1742 DNA GHGhigh gp2 | ecosystem: Host-associated > Mammals > Digestive system > Stomach > Rumen... | reverse complement strand
ATCCGCGAGTATATGGAAACGAAAAACCCGATTGCGGTTATCGTGGTGGACTTTTACGGATTTAATCATCAGGTACTCGGTATGGCCGCGCGCCGTCATATCCCGGCATATTATTACGTAACGCCGCAAGTGTGGGCCAGCCGCCAATACCGCGCTAAAAAGTTAGCCAATCTTACACGCAAAATGTTTGTGATTTATCCGTTTGAGCCGGACTTCCACAAAAAATTCGGCGGTAACGCCGTATTTTTGGGCAACCCGCTTTTAGATTTACTCCCCGCTCCGCTTACCAAAACGTATGATATCAAAGACCCCAAAAATCATACGTGGCAACTGGGGCTCTTGCCCGGCAGCCGCGGCGGAGAAATCAAACGCTTGGCGCCGGTTTTTTATCAGGCGTTTAAGAAAATTTTGAAGGAGTTTCCCCACACGCAAGCGTCTATGTTTTTACTCCCTGACGCAGATGAAACAAAAATTGCCGAAATCATCGGCGAGCCGCTCCATAAGCAATTTCGTTTTGTCAAAGACAAAAATTACGAGAAACGCAGCCAAATGGACTTTTTGCTCGCGTGTTCCGGTACCGCCACCTTGGAAAATGCGCTCTTGGGCGTACCAATGGCGGTAGCATATAAAATGTTTTGGCCAACGGCACTTATCGCCGGATTAGTGATAAAAGTGCGCTACATTTCGCTCGTGAATTTACTGGCCGATAAGCCGCTTGTCAAAGAACTTATCCAACACCACGCCACGCCTACAGCACTAGCCGCCGAAGTAATGGCGATGTTTCAAAACCCGCAATTACTTGCCGATATGCGTGCGCAACTGTTGGAGTTGCGTGCCCAGTTGGGTCAGCCCGGTGTGGCTAAACGTGCCGCACAGGAAATTTTGAAGGATTTACAAAAAAAATAATATGCAAGCACCTGATTTACCCGCGTTACTGCGTAAATTCAAAGAGTATAACCCTACTCAAGATACGTCCCTTATTGAGAAGGCCTACCACTTTGCCGAAAAAGCACACGCCGACCAAAAACGCGAAACGGGCGAGCCGTATTTTATCCATTGTCAGCACGTAGCCAACATTTTAATGGATTTCAATTTAGACGCCGACACGATTTGCGCCGGACTGTTGCACGACACGGTGGAAGATACTTCTATTACGTTAGAGGACTTGCGCAAAGAGTTTAACCCGCAAATCGCCCATATGGTAAAAGGGTTAACGAAAATCAGCGATTTGAAATTTTCTTCTACCGACGAAGAAACCGTGGAAAACTGGCGCAAAATGTTAATTGCCGTGGCCGAGGACGTGCGCGTGATTTTAATTAAACTCGCCGACCGTACCCACAACATGCGCACGTTAGATGCGCTCCCCCCCGAGCGGCAAAAATTAAAAGCCTACGAAACTATTTCACTCTATGCGCCGCTGGCCCAACGGCTGGGGATGTTTACCATTAAAACCGATTTGGAAGATTTATCGTTTAAGTATTTACACCCCGCCGAATATGAAAATTTGAAAAAAGAAGTGGAAGCCCGCACCGCCGACCGCCAAGCCGCCTTGGAACATTTCAAGGCCCATTTAGAGCCGGCCCTAAAAGCAGCACAATTAGACTCACGCATTTTGGCCCGTGCTAAAAATTATTATTCCATTTACCGCAAAATGCAAAGCCAACATTTGTCATTTGCGGAAATTCAAGATTCTTTAGGGGTGCGTATTATTACCAAAACGGTACAAGATTGTTACCGGGCACTTGGGGTAGTGCACAGCGTATTTAAGCCGATTGCCGGTACGTTTACCGATTATATCGCCACCCCCAAAGCCAATATGTACCAAAGTATCCACACGACGGTCGTTTCGCCGGACGGTGATATTATAGAATTACAAATCCGCACCGAAGAAATGCACCGCACGTGTGAATACGGTATCGCGGCGCATTGGCGGTATAAAACAGGCAACACCAAACAAGATAAAAACTTTGACGAAAAAATTAACTGGATACGCCGTTGGATAGAATGGCAACAAGATTTAACCGCCCCGCGCGAATTTTTGGAAGGATTCAAAACGGACGTCAACTTGCAACAGATTTTTGTATTTACACCGCAAGCCGACGTCAAATCGTTACCGGTCGGCTCTACGCCCATTGATTTTGCGTACGCTATTCACACCGACATCGGCAACCACTATGTAGGTGCCAAAGTCAATAACCGTATGGTACGTATGGACTACACCTTCAAAACAGGCGACGTGTGCGAAATCATTACCCGCAAAAACGGCGAGCCAAAACAAGATTGGCTCAACTTTGCCAAAACTGCCGCCGCGCGCAGCCACATCAAACGCTTTTTACGAAGTAAAGGAATCCAACTATGACCCCCGTTACCTGTAAGTCGTGCCATTTACTGGTGGACGAAGCCGACAATTATTGCCGTCATTGCGGGCGCAGTTTGAAGCCGGGACACGGGTTTTGGTATTCGCACAGCGGAATTATTTTACTGATGCTCGTATTAGGGCCGTTCGTATTGCCGCTAGTATGGCTTTCCAAACGGATTAGTTTGACGGCTAAAATTATTTACAGCGCGCTACTGGTGCTGTTGGGCTATTATTTCGTCGTGGCCTGCTGCCGCATTTTCCAACTCACGCAAGAGGCCGCCCAGTTAGTTATTAGCGGCGGTTTCTAAAAAAATCAGGCAGAGTTTCCCGTATATTTTGTAAAATATGAGATAGTTGTTTACAATTGATTTTTTTATTCAAATCAAGGAGAAAAAAACGAAAAATGACTGACGAAGAAGTAAAACATAACGTAACCAAAACCGGCCACCCCAAGGGCTTGTATATGCTTTTTATGGTGGAAATGTGGGAACGTTTCAACTACTACGGTATGCGGGCGCTTTTGTCGCTGTTCATGATCAGTACCGTAATTGGGTTTAGCAAAGCTACATCCAGCAGAGTATATGGGATATTTACGGCCCTAGTGTATTTGACGCCGGTTCTTGGCGGCTACTTAGCGGACCGTTATATCGGCAAACGCCACTCTATTACTATCGGTGCGATTTTAATGGCGATGGGGCAATTTACGCTCGCGTCGTACGAAATTATCAACCCGATTATTGCTTTAGGAACCGGTTTAACGCTTATCATTATCGGGAACGGTTTTTTCAAACCGAATATCTCCACCATTGTGGGCGAACTTTATGAACCCAACGATGTACGCCGCGACGGCGGTTTTACCATTTTCTATATGGGTATTAACATCGGTGCGTTCTTTGCCCCGTTTATCTGCGGTTTCTTAGGCGAACCGAATGCCGGTATGGACCCCGTAGCCGCGTATGCTAAATGGAAATACGGTTTTATGGCCGCCGGTATCGGAATGCTCATCGGGCTGGTGTGGTATTTAGTTTCCCAAAATAAATACTTAGGACACATTGGTTTGTTGCCCGCTACCAAAGCCGACAAAATCCAAGACCCGGCCGAATTAGCCAAAGCCAAAGAAGCCGAAAAACCGCTCACGCAAGAAGATTGGGACAAAATCAAAGCGATTTTCACCTTTACCTTCTTTGCGGTGTTCTTCTTTACATTCTTTGAACAAGCGGGCACTTCGCTTAACTTCTTTGCGGCCGAAGCCACGAACTTAACACCGACGTTGCCGATTATCGGACAAATTACGCTTAAAGCCTCTTACTTTCAAGCGGTCAACCCGATTTTCGTGGTGCTCTTTGCCCCGCTGTTTGCCAAATTGTGGATTAGACTGGGCACGAAAGACCCGTCCATTCCCACCAAATTCGGCTGGGGGTTGTTCTTGCAAGGTATCGCGTTTGCGATTATTGCCGTGGCAGCCGCCTTGTACCAATCTAACGGTCCGGTCAGCGCGTTGTGGCTCATCTTTATGTATATGTTCTGCACGATGGGCGAACTGTGCTTAAGCCCGGTGGGTTTATCCATGGTTACCAAACTCGCACCTGTTAAATTTATGTCCCTGTTTATGGGTATTTGGTTAATGGGTTCGTTCTTTGGGAACATCTTGGCCGGTATGCTAGCGAGCCAATACGAATCGTGGAGTTTGACAACGCTGTTCTCCGTGCCGGCTATCGGATCCATGTTGTTCGGTGTGATTATGTGGGTGATGACCCGCAAAATCTTGCACTGGATGCACGGCGTTCACTAATTAAGAACTGTTCGTAATTTTTGTAAGCACAAGGCCACAAACATTATGTTTGTGGCCTTGTTTGCGTGTTCCCGATAAACAATTTTCCACATCTTACCTTCTTTTTTCTCTTTTCTAGCCATTTTAGCGCAATTAAAAGGAGGTTTATTTCCGTCGGGCTCACGCCCGACCTATAAGGGCTGTTACGCAAGTTAGCATATAGGAAACCCGACATTAAAAAACATCGGATATCAAAAACCATATAACACCCATTTACGACCACAACAAAAGGCGGTTTGAGGCCGTATTGCCGCCCGCAGGGTCGTCGGGCTTTCTAAAAGCACCGTCTATAAACCCTATTGCTCAAACGTCGCTTCAACCGCAAACAGAGGTTTTAGGCCTCGTGCCCGTACGGCGAGTACCCCGGCAAGGGGGTTGTTACGACACAAAGCAACATCACAAAAAGAGTGTGGCTACAAGTAAGCGCAAGTTCGCGCATAGAGTTGCCCGTACGGCGAGTACTTGACACATCAAAAAAAAAAACGATAATGTTTGTAGGCGAAAAAAACAGCCAGTGTCATGCTGAACGGGCGGCCCGCAGGGTCTCAGAATCTCAACCTTGTGTTATTTCAAGCGGCTCAGATGCTGAGCAGAAACACCTCAGCATGACGATAGAATTTAGAATTAAGGAGAGAATTATGCAAAAAGAAAATCAGTTACAAAGTTGTGGTAAAAAAATGCTGTCATCCCGTGAGGTTGTTGCACGGGATCTTCCTCATCCGATGTTGTTATTAAATGAGGAAAAACAACCTTGTTTTATGCGGGAAGCGGAAGATCCCGCACAAAAGCCCTGCGGGATGACAAACTTTTTTAATAACGGCAACATCTGCCCCACGCTATATTCCGTACAAAAACACTACGGAATGACGAGCGTGGGGCGCGGTTTCACGCTTATTGAACTACTCGTCGTGGTGCTCATTATTGGCATACTTGCGGCCGTGGCGCTGCCGCAATATCAAAAAGCAGTAGAAAAATCGCGCGCCGCGCAAGCACTCGCTTTGGTACGTACCGTATATGAAGCGCAAAAAACATATCATATGGCAAATGGCAGTTATGCCAACACGCTGGAAGAATTAGCCATAGATATTCCGTGGAACGGACATAGAGCTTGGTCTACTTCAGGAACGGAAAACCGCTCCAACGGTGATTGGTCGTTGCAACTATATCATCCATATCATCCCACAGATGACGCGATTGCCGTTATTGTAGGCAGACTACAAGGCAAATACGCAGGAGGGGCGTTCGGATATTACTTGTCTGCCGCTACTTTACCAACCGATCAATTATTATGTTTTGAACGAACAGCCAACGGTGTTATTTTTTCGGGCAACGCAGGCGATTATTGCCAAAAATTATTTAGGGGAAGTCTTGAGGGAAATGCCGGCGGTGCGGCACGTGTATATGTAATGCCTTAAACGAAACATCCCTTTTATCTCACGATAAAAGGGATGTAAAATTGGTACCAAATACCTTTACACAATCTTATTTTCTTCTTGTTTGGCTTTTTCCAATTCTTTATCCACACGCGTAGCCAGACGGCGCAACACCGTTTGCGTGTTCTTTTTCCATTCTTTAAGCGCACGCAATTCGGCTTCCGTCTTTTTGAGTTTTTCTACGCCTTCTTCCAAAACACGCACGCGCTGTTTTAAGGCGGCATTTTGCGCTTGCGTGTCTTTTTGGCGCGCAAGTAGTTGGGAAGCAAGCAGTTCTAATTCTTTTAATTTCTCTTGCATATTAGCGCAGTTGGGCGCCAACGGAGGCCTTTAATTGTTCTACAATGCGGTTAAAGGCCGCGTCGGTTTCTTTATCTTTGAGCGTACGCGCCGCGTTGGAAAACGCGAGCGAAAACGTCACGCTCTTTTTGCCCGCGGGCAGATGTTCGCCCTCGTATTTATCAATCAAATGATAGTCTAAATTAACATCAAGCGGTGTTTTTTCAAGCGCCGATACAATTTGCGCATACGTAACGGTTTTATCTACTACGACAGATAAATCGCGCAAAGACGGTGGGAACACCGCCACATCTTTAGCGGGTTTGAAATCTTGCGCGGAAAAACTTTTTTCAATTTGTTTCGTAGCAAATTCAAACGCCCACACATCGGCCGTTTTAATGCCAAACGCTTTTAACGTAAGCGGGTGGAGTTTGCCGAATTGTCCGATTACTTTTCCGCCCAAAACAATATCCATACAAATTTTGGGGTGCATATAATTCGGCACATTTTTAGACACCGCAAAACTCACGCCGTCCACGTCTGAAAACGCGGCTTGCATAATGCCTTTTAACAAGTAAAAGTCCACGGGTTTTTCGGAAGTGCCAAAGAATTTTTCCTGCTCCAGCGTTCCGCATAACACTCCGGCTACGCCGTAATTTTCCACCGGGAAACCTTTGATGTTTTGGAAAGTTTTAGTTGTTTCAAATAACGCTAAATTGCGGTTACCGAAACGCAAATTATTCTCTACGTTTTTCAGTAACGCGGGGAGCAACACCGGGCGTAAATAATCCCACCCTTGCGCAAGTGCATTTTTGATTTTAATGCAAAATTGCGGATTTTGGCCAAAGGCCTTTAATTCTTTCTCGCCCACAAAATCAATGTTTTTACATTCGCAAAAACCTAAACCGATAAACGTTTTGGCAAACCGCCGCCCCAATTCAATACCTTTGGGTGCATCGGTAAACGCTACAAACGCGCGCGAGGCATGCACGGGGATCTGGTCATAGCCGGCAAAGCGCGCGGCTTCTTCAGCAAGGTCCCATTTATGGTTTAAGTCGCGCCGGTGCGTGGGCGCTACAAACGTCCACTTTTCGCCGTCAGCGTGGAATTCCAACGCCAAGCGCGAGAAAATTTCTTTTAACCGTTCTTCCGTAATTTGCGTGCCTAAAATTTGGTTAATTTCCGCAGGCGTAAATTCCACCGTCTGGTTTTTGTAAGGGGCAGGATATACGTCGTTAATCTCGCTTGCCGTTCCACCGCAGATTTTCACAAACAGTTCGCTTGCGCGGCGCATAGCAAGTAGTGCCCCGTTTACATCGGTGCCGCGTTCAAAACGTTGTGAAGAATCGGAAGACACACCGAATTTCTTGACGGTTTTGTTAATGGTCGGCGCGTCAAAGTGCGCGGCTTCCACAAAAATATCCGTCGTATCCTCTTGGATACCGCTGTTAAGCCCGCCCATGATACCGGCGAGCGCGGTGGCTTTTTTCGTATCGGCAATTAACAAACAATTTTCATTTAACGTCAGTTCTCTGCCGTCTAAAATAGTAAATTTCTCGCCTTCTTGGGCGTTACGTACAATCACTTTTCCGCCTTCTACCAAACGCAAATCAAACGCATGCATGGGGTGGCCGAGTTCAAACATGACGTAGTTGGTAATGTCCACGAGCGCATTTTTGGGGTTTAAGCCCATGGCCGACAAACGCATTTTAAGCCACTCGGGCGATTCTACATTTTTTACCCCGCGGATCACACGCCCGATATAGCGCGTACACGCTTGCGGATTTTGAATTTCAATATCAAGCGCTTTGCCTTGTCCGGCGATATCTTTAATCTCCGGCAGTTTGACGGGCTTATTTAAGAGTGCACCCAACTCGCGCGCCACGCCCAAGTGTGAAAGCAAATCGGGGCGGTTAGAAGTAATTTCCAAATCAAAAAGCGTATCGGCTTTGCCATATAACGACGAAACATCCGTACCAAGCGGTAAATTTTCATCCAACACCATAATACCGCGGGCGCGGGTATTAGTAAGTCCGAGTTCATCGGACGAACAAATCATCCCTTCAGACGCTACCCCGCGGATAACCGCCGGCTTTAGCACATTTTTGCCAAGCCGCGCACCGACGCGCGCCAAAGGTATTTTCTGCCCGACGGCCACATTGGGCGCACCGCACACCACGCGTTGCGTTTTTCCGCCGCCGAGGTCTAACGTAACTAAATGTAAATGGTCGGAATCGGGGTGATTTTCAATCTGCGTAATTTGCGCCACGTTTACGCCCTCAAAGTCCGCGCCTGTTTTTTCCATAGACGCCACTTCAATCCCCAAATCGGTTAATTTTTGCGCCAGTTCTTCGGGCGTTAAATCTATATCAATAAAATCTTTAAGCCAAGAGTATAGAATTTTCATGAAAGACTCCTTAAAATTGTTTGAGTACGCGCAAGTCGTTCTCGTAGAACGTGCGGATATCTTTGATGTTAAGCATCATCATCGCTAATCTTTCCACGCCCATACCAAACGCGTAACCGCTAAATTCATTCGGATCAATGCCGCAATTCTTTAAGACGTTAGGGTGGACTACGCCCGCGCCGAGCATTTCAATCCATCCGCTGCCTTTGCACACGTTACACCCTTTGCCTTGGCAGAAAACGCATTTTACGTCCACTTCCACACTCGGCTCGGTAAACGGGAAGAACGACGGGCGGAAACGGATTTCGGCCTTGTTGCCAAATAACCCTTTCATAAACGCGGTAAGGTCGCTTTTTAAGTCGGCCATGCTAACGTTTTTATCCACATACAACCCTTCAATTTGGTGGAACACGGGGCTGTGGGTAGCGTCCAAACTGTCGTTTCTAAACACGCGGCCCGGGGCCATAATGCGAAGCGGCGGTTTGTGTTTTTCCATATACCGGCTTTGCACATTGGACGTATGTGTGCGCAAAACAAGCGGCATTTTGCTATCTACAAAGAATGTATCTTGTGCATCGCGCGCCGGGTGGTGAAGCGGGATATTTAACAAATCAAAATTATGTTTTTCGTCCTCCACCCAAGGACCTTCGGCCCACTCAAAACCGAGTTGCGACAGAATTTCGGTCATGCGGTCTTGCGCCACCGATAACGGATGACGATGGCCTTTTGCAACGGGATAACCGGGAAGTGTTAAGTCCAAATCTACTTTATTTAATTCTTCGTTGATTTCTTTGGCGGCGAGCAAGTCGGTTTTTTCATCTAACGCGGCGGTTAGTTTAGCCTTTAAGGCATTACCGAGCGGCCCGGCTGTTTTTTTATCTTCAATAGAAAAATCTTTGAGATTTTTGAGTAGTTCGGTCAGCGCGCCTTTGCGCCCTAAAGAGGCTACGCGCAGTTCTTCCACGGCGGCGAGATCGGCGGCGTGGGCAATTTTTTCGGTATATTCTTGCGCAATAGTGTCGCAAGCGGTTTGGAATTCGGCAATAGTCATAATGATATTATAGTATTTTACGCACGCGCGCGTATAGTGCGAGATACAAGCCCCACATGACAGTAAAAAGCCCAACCCGTCGGTTGGACTTTTTGAAATAAGAATAATGCAACATTTATTCTTTAGCACCGTGCTCACGCCGCGACGGTGCAATTTCCGGCTCTTCCGGTGTTTCATCCTCTTTACGGCGGATATGCATGGAAGACATCAGCATATCCAACAAACGGATATCGCTAGGATACTGGACAAGTTCGTGGGCTTTGGGCAAAGATACCCACCGTATCGCAATAATTTCCGACGCATCGTGCTTACCGATACGCCCCAACTTTTTCATCAGATACCATTGGACCATTTTTTTAATGTAGTTGCCCTGCAGCGTAAACGCATAATGCACACGAATCATCGGGTAAATAATACTGGCGCGGTAGCCCGTTTCTTCCAACACTTCGCGCAACGCGGCTTGGCGCGGCGTTTCGCCCGCTTCAATATGGCCTTTGGGGAACGTCCAAACCTTTTTGCCTTTCATATTTTTGACTTGGACCAGTAACACTTTTTTCCCGTCTAAGACCACGCCACCGCACGAAAATTCGGAAATAATCATACACTTTGCTCCAGCGCGTGTGCCGCGTTCAAAATCTTTTCTTCCTGCAAAATCGGCCCGTAAAATTGCACGCCGACCGGAAGCCCTTTTTTGTCTAACCCAAACGGCACGCTGATACCCGCCAGCCCGCCAATGTTACCGGGACAGGTATACAAATCCGCCAAATACAGTGCAAGCGGATTATCTTTGTGCTGTCCGATACGAAACGCCGTCATGGGCGAAGTAGGCGTTAATAGCACATCTACTTTTTCAAAAACTTTTTTGAAATCGTCGCGGATGAGTTCGCGCACTTTCATCGCTTTTAAGAAACATTCTTCATAGCGTTTGGATGTAAGTGCAAACGTACCAATCATCAAACGTTTTTTAACTTCTATACCAAACTCCGCGCGCGACTCTTGGTAATACGACGTTAAATCCGGCGTATTTTGCGCCGAGTAACCGTAGCGGATACCGTCAAAACGTCCTAAATTGGAACTGGCTTCCGCGCTGGTAATAATGTAGTAGCACGCCGCCGAGTATTTAGCATACGGCACGTCTACTTCCACCACCTCGGCCCCCAGTTTTTTAACGTGCTCGGCGGCCAACACAATACGCGCTTTGATATCCTCATACAAGCCGTCTAAAAACCCTTTGGGAAGCCCGACTTTGACACCTGTTAAATCCTTGGTAAATTGTTTAGTATAGGCCGGAACGGGGGCCTCTAACGACGTAGAATCATGTTCATCTTTGCCGGATAACACTTCCAAACCCAGTGCCGCGTCGTGCACGTTGGCGGCGAGCACGCCGACTTGGTCCGCGCTAGATGCAAATGCAATTACGCCGTAGCGCGAAATACGTCCGTACCCCGGCTTTACACCAACTACTCCGCAAAAACTGGCCGGTTGGCGAACGGATCCGCCCGTATCTGTTCCGAGGGCCAACGGCACCATGCCCGCCGCTACCGCAGCGGCACTTCCGCCGGAACTGCCCCCCGGTACGCGCTCGGTATCTACCGGGTTTTTCACAATACCCCAAGCCGAAGTTTGGTTCGTGCTGCCCATGGCAAATTCGTCCATATTGGTTCGCCCGATAATGACCGCATCGGCCGCCAACAATTTTTCTACGACGGTAGAAGTATATGGCGCCACATAATTAGCCAGCATTTTGGAACAGCAGGTGGCTTTGTGACCTTTGTATAAAATGTTATCTTTAATAGCCACGGGCACACCGGCAAGCGGGCCTAATTTTTCCCCGCGGGCGCGTTTTTCGTCCACTGCTTTGGCCTGTGCGAGCGCATCTTGCTCAAACACTTCTACAAAGGCGTTAATGGTAGGGTTTTTATCAGCGATGACGGCCAGCGACTCGCGGGTAATTTGTTCGGCGGTTTTTTTACCGGACGAAATGGACTCAATAATTTGGGGAATCGTCATCATATTAAAGCACCTTTTTTACTTTGGCACAGCCGTTTTCTTCGGCGGCAAAATCGTTACGCAATTCTTGCGCGAGTTTGGCATTTTCCACCGGCACGTCGGGGCGGATATGGGCCGCTACATTGACGTTGGTTAATTTGACGCCGTCTGTGTTGACAGCGGATAATTCTTGCACCCAGTTAAACAGGGCTTTGAGTTGTGCTTCGTATAGGGCGGTTTCTTCTTCGTTAATACGCATATTGGCGAGTTTGCCCGCCAATTCTACATCTTTTTTTGTAATTTCCATAAAAAAGGCTCCTTAAAATTTATTTTATATAATAAGACAACCTTATACAAGGAGCACAAAATGAAAATAAATAATCTAACCGGTTTTACACTTATGGAATTGCTGGTGGTGGTTTTAATCATCGGCATTTTAGCCGCTGTGGCCGTACCGCAATATAAACGCGTAATCACGCGTGCGCATAACCGGGAGGCCATGATAGCCATGCGCGCTATCGCCAAAGGCATTGAATTATATAATTTAGCCAACGGCCCGCTGCCCGATGGATATTCACGCGATTTTTCCCTCCTTGATATTGAAATAAAACCTTCTTCATTTTGGAATTATGCGTACGTATGTTTTGATGAGTACAAAAGTTGCGGCATTTATGCTAACCAAACAAAAGAACGCGGCGTAGGGGTTAGTTATTACGAATTGACGTTATCTGTTGACAGTGGAATAGCAAAACCGTATATAGAAGTTCTTGAAGGACAACTTGCCTCACAATATACAGAAGGGAACGAAACCTACGCCACCTACACGCTTGGGCCGGCCGGTGCAGAAGTTTGCAAAATAGCAACGGGTACGATAACCGAAGAAAACAAGTGTATCTTGCAATAGCAAAAACAACTACACCCGCGGGGAAATCACTTTCTATAAAATTTCTAACGGTGCAAATTTTAACATAAACGTCCGGCGGGTGCCGTTGCTAAATACCACCGTAATTTTGGCACTTTCGCCGCTGCCCGCAATCTGCACAATTTTGCCTTGCCCGAAAACCCCGTGTTTGACAAGGCCCCCCACCGCAACACCGTCTGCGTTTTTTTCAGCGGGTTTGGGGGCGGGCGGCTCGCCTAAAATGCGGCGCGGGTCGGACAATTTATAGCCGGAAGAATTAGACGGCTTTTGCGGCGCGGCATACAACGATCCGACACCGGGTGTTTGCGGATAGGAATAGGACGTATAATCTAAATTATCATCATCTTGAATTTCGTAACCGTCCTCGTCATAGCGTTTTTGAAAACGGCTTTTGTGCACGGCGCCTTCAAAACCGCCGTATTGGCGTTTACGCTCTCTAAAGCGTTCGTAATTGCCGCCGGAATAGGAAGAATTTCCGCCCCACGCAAAACGGGTACGCGGCGCGGTCTCTTGTATGGTGTTTTCGTCTAACAAACCGCTTTCAAACAAAAAGCGCGACGGTAAATTTTCCTGCAGTTGCCCGAACTTGCGGCGCGTTTGTGCATACGTTAAAAATAATTTTTTGCGCGCGCGCGTCATGGCTACGTAACAAAGCCGGCGTTCTTCTTCCAACTCATCGTCGTTATCGCGCCCGATGGGGAAAAGGTTTTCTTCCAACCCCGTTACAAACACGTTATCAAACTCAAGCCCTTTGGCAAGGTGCACGGTCATCAGCGTTACCGCGCCGCCCTCGCCGGCTTGGGTGTCGTCATCGCCGGACAAAAGTGAAATCTCTTGCAAGAAATCCGCCACCGACGGCTCTTTTTCGCCTTTTTCGCACCGTTCTTCATACTCTTTTACAGCGTTGACGAGTGCGTCCAAGTTTTGTAGGCGCCCTTCGGCCTCCGGGTCCTTTTCCATATCGGCTTTGACCGCGTCCATATAGCCCGACTCGGCCAAAATTTTTTGGAAAATATCGGTCGGCGTTGTAAATAACATTTCGCCGCGCCACTTTTCAAAAAGTTGCACAAATTTGATAGCCGCCTTGACCGCCGCCGAACTTAACCCCGGCACATACGCCGCATTTTTAAGTGCATCATACAAAGAAATCTGTTTTTCCTGCGCGTGCGCCACAAGCCGTTCCTGTGCCGTTTTACCCAACCCGCGCGAAGGCGTGTTGATAATACGAAGCAAACTTACATCGTCGTTAGGGCTTACTAAAATGCGCGCGTAACACATTAAATCTTTAATTTCTTTACGGTCATAAAACCGCACGGTACCGATTAAGCGGTACGGAATTTGGTAGCGTCTAAATGCATCTTCAAAACTGCGGCTTTGTGCGTTGGTGCGGTAAAAAACGGCAATGTCTTTCAAACTCGCGCCCTCTACTTCCACGAGTGATTTAATATTTTGGCTGACCCAACGCGCTTCTTGTCCCTCCGTCGTTAATTGGCGCACTTCTATAGGGTCGCCGGAGTCCTTTTCGGTAAAGAGGTTTTTTTCTTTTCGCTGTTTATTTTTGGAAATCAGTTTATTTGACGC
>Ga0247610_10005120_pt1 | contig 13854 bp, 2 predicted proteins | sample 174DNAGHGhighgp2_FD_193483 | JGI IMG/M metagenome (GOLD analysis project Ga0247610, IMG submission 193483) | Sheep rumen microbial communities from Palmerston North, Manawatu-Wanganui, New Zealand - 1742 DNA GHGhigh gp2 | ecosystem: Host-associated > Mammals > Digestive system > Stomach > Rumen ... | reverse complement strand
GGCCCAATCCCCAATCCCCAATCCCCAATCCCCAATCCCCAATCCCCAATCCCCATCCCAATAGTTATTTGATCTTTTAATGTTTATTTTTTTAAATATTATTTAATTAATTATATTTAGTTATTTATAACTTTTTTTTTTTTATTTTTTTTCGATCCAATTTTTGAGTATTTTTCTAAATCTTTATCTTCAGATATTTTATTTAAATATATCTCTAAGCAATTCCTTACCTTGAAATTATCTAATTTCTTCATATCTTCTTTGATTTTTATTTTTTCTTTATTATCTTTTTCTTTTTGAATATTATTTGAAATTAAAAAGAATAAATCTTCATTTTGAAATATTACTTCATTTAATAGAAGCTCTTCATCAACTTTATTAGTATAAACAAATCTCAAATAAAATTTCCTTAAAATAGCAATTGTTGATTTCATTAATTGAATGTTTTCAAATTTATCATTATTTCCTTTTTTTTTAGTATAATATTTTTCATAAATAATAGATAATTCTATGAATTCATATAAATCAATAATGCATTTAATTCTAATTTCACATTTCAAAATATCCTCTAATAGTTTTGGAAATTTTTCGAATTGTTTCTTTGCAATATCAGATGCTAAAATATTATCCTTTTTATAAAACCCACTATTTGAATTAATTAATTTCATTAATTTTTTAATATAAAATAAAACTTCTGTTTTTTCATTTTCTTCTTTATATTTAAGACATTTATTAATTTCCTTTTTAGTATCCTCTTCTAAGTATGTTTGCTCAAATCTATTATTATAACTAATGAAAATATTATTAGATAATGGATCAAATTGATTATACTCTATATAAATTTGCTCTTTTTTAAAAAAGCATTTCCCTACTAAAAGGCTTTTTTGCAATAAGTTTTCAATTTTTTTAAAATTATATTTAATTATATTATAATTTTTAAAGTAAAATTGATTATTTTTATAAATTATATCTCTTTTTGAATTATTATATAAAATTTCATAAAAGTTTTTATTTTTATCTGAACTTATTTTGTTTTCATCAAAATTAAAAACATTATATTCTAAGAATACATTTTGAATTAATTTTTCTTCGGACAAAAAATTCTTCCAATATTTTGATAATTTGCCTTCTTCAATATAAGATAAGAAATCTCCAATATATTTATTATGAGTATCAATTACTTCTTCATAGAATTTAGATATTTGATATCCATGTTTATTATTTTTATTATCTGTATTTAATATGCATTCTAAATTCAATTCTTCTTCTATTTGGCAATTTGCATATAATTTATTCCAATAGTTCTTATATTCTATAAAATCATCTTCAAATACTTCAAAATCTGATTTAATTTCTTTTATTTTTTGCTTTGAATATTGCTTTGAAATAAAATGGCTATTATTATAATAATCTAAAATTTTTGTCTCGAAATTATTTATTTTTAATGGGTTCAATAAATGTTTATTAGCATTTTGAATATAAAATTTAATAAAAGTATTATTAGAAAAATTATCAATAATTTTTTTTATTCCTTCTAAAGAAGGATAATCCAAATACATAAAATATTTATAATTTATAAATATATCTTCAAATTGCTCAGGTTCTATTTCATCGTAAATAAAAATTGACTCAATCTTTATTTTATAAATATTTAGACTTTCATCAATATCAGTGGATGATGTTTCAAATTCATATTCTCTAGAATTATTCTCAAAATCATTAATAAATTCAGAAAGTGATTTATTTTCTATATTTGAAATGATATTTAAAAAATAAGTCTTAAATTCTATATTTTTTATTAGTTCGTGTCCTTCATTCTCCAATTCATTTAGAACAACATTTTCTCTATTAGTAAAATAATTTATAGAAGTAATAATAAATTTGAATAATTTATTATCTTTATTTTTTATTTTTTTAAAACTATTTTCTTTCAAAAATAATGAAATTATTTTTATAATATATAATGAAAAATTTTTATTTATTATTGATTTATTTTTTATAATATCTTTAAAATTATTTTTATAGAATTTTTTTTGTATTTCATTTAATTCCATTAAATCTATAATTTGTTCATAAATTATTTGTATATTTTTTGAAAATTTATTTTCATTATCATTATTTACATAAAAATTCAAAAATATATCAAAAAATGAATCAAAGCATTTTGTAATATCATTTAAATCATTATTAAATAAAGAACCTATTTTTTTGATTATTCTCAAATATTCATCTATTTTTTTCTCGTTAAAAATTATAATTTCATTAAAAAGTTCATTACAAATATTATTATTATTTGCATTTTTTTTTAATTTATTAATATATTCATCAATGTCAATTCCTTTAATTCTATTATCAATTTTATTCATATAAATTTTTATTGTTTTTTCCATTTTACTTTTTTCAATAATGTCTTTTGAATATTCATTCCACATATCTTGTTTATATGTATTTTTTAATTTAATATAAAATTCAATGAAAGTTCTAAGATAACTTATTAGAATAATATTATTTATTTTTTTATATTTATTATCTTCATAAAAAATATCTATATAATTTATTAATTCTTTTATATCTGGTTCTGAGATTTTTCTGGATAATTCTTCTGAAAAATAAAAATGAAATATATTATCAAAGCAATCCAATAGAACTATTCTTAAAGATTCTTCAATATTTTTTTCATTATTATTTAAAAATTTATCTAATTTTTTGATATCTTTATTATTATTTTTTGTTAAGGCATTAATTAATTTTTTTATTATAATTATATTACAAGAACTGCTTTCTTCATTATTATTTCCAAAATTAGATAAAATAGTTTTGTTTAAAATTAAATCAATAACTATTTTAGAATTTAATATAAGTTCAATATCTTTTTCATTCACAATAATATTAAAAATTTCAAATGTTAGCTCATTATTTATATCTTCTCTTACTTTATTAAATAAAAACTCAATAACATATTCATTATTATTATCTTTATTTATAATGCTTTTTATTAATTGGAATTGATTTATCAATTTTTTTTTTTTTTTTTTTTTTTTCATTCCAATGTTTATATAATTTTGAATTATTTCTTTTTTTTTAGTTATATTATATATTAATAATATATTTTTAAAATCCATCATTTTGGAAGTTGAAAACATTATTTTATTTTTAATTTTTTCAATATATTCAATAAAGTAATAAAAATAATCATAATTATCATTATTTATTTCTTTATTACAATTTTCACAAAGATAATTGAACAATAAGTCAAATATTTGGGCAAATATTTCTCCATCCAATATTGATAAGACTGATGGAGATATTTTTATTTTGTTTTCTATTTGGTCAAAGATATTTTGTAAATGAGCTTTTTCAAAGGTTTTGAATAAAATCCAAATAATTTCAATGAAAGGATTTCTTTCGATAAAAATAAATATTTTGATTATTTTTTGTAATCCAGTGCATTCTTTACAATAAAATTTAACTTCTTGTTCAACAAAGTAATTTAAAATATATAAATAATAGTTCAAATTTTCTTTTTCTTTTTTTCCTAAATTTAAATTGGTAAAAATAAAGTATTTATAAAAGTCTTCTAAAATAAATCTTTGAATATCCTCTTTTTCAATATATTTTTTATTAATTCCTATTATGCTTTCAAAATATTTTTCTATTTCTTTTATCAAATCATTTATTTTATTTGAAGTATTATTATTTTTCTCATAGCTATTTTCATCTTCATATTCTTCTTTATCATCTTCTATATTATCTTCTTTAATTTCTTTTTCTTCTTCTTCTTCTTCTTCTTCTTCTTCATTTTCCCCATCATTTTCATTTTTTAGAATTGAATCAAAATCTTTTTGTTTTTTATGTATGAAAGATATTAAATTTTTAGAATATTTCAGAAAATTTGGAAATTTTATATTATTATTATAATATAAAATATTAATGTTATTATCTTGCTCTTCTTTTCCTACTCTTTCATTCTTAAATTCTATTGAATAAATATAATCTCCAAACAATTCTAAATATTCCACTTCTTGATCATCTATTAAATGCATAAGCATTTGATCATTTTGGATTTTTGAAAAAATTTTAATAAGATATAATTCAATTTTATTTTCCATATAATTAAGTAATATTGAATAAAAATCTATTCCAATATTAAAATTATTTCCAAAAAATATAGATAAAAGAAGATCTTCTTCAAAATTATTATATATTAATGTTTTTAAATTTTTTAGAAGCCAATCATTTTTTAAAATTTTATCAATAATCAATTCAATATTAATTTCAATATTATTTTTTTCTTTTTTTTCAAGGACATTTTTATGATTATATTTATATGTATTAAAAATTTTAATAAGATTTTTCTTATTTAAATAATCACTATGAATTTTAAAAAATAAATCTAAAAGCTCTTGATCTGAATAATTAATTATATCTGTAATTAATTCTCCTTTATAATTTAAATTATCAATAAAATATAAATTCCAATTAGAAAGGAATGAAATTAAACTTTTTGAATTTTTGATTTTTATTTCTTCAATTTCCCTATTTATATAAAATTAAAATAAAATGCTTATGTTCTTTTTTTTCTTTCCTCATAATATTTTCAATTGAAATTTGAACAAATTGTAAATGATAATTATTATTAAATTTAATAAAGCATAAATTTTGTTCTTTATTTTCTAAATAAGCATTGATTTTGTTAAATAATTCTTGTTTTGAATTAAGTTCCTCAATTTCTATTATATTAATTGATGATGTTGCTGAAAATGTTTCATTTAAATAACTGTTTTTTATTTCTGATTCTTGGAAAATCGATTTAAAATAAGGAGAAAATGTTATAATTACATTATGGATATAATAAGAATTTTGTTTATCATTTTCTTTCATGTTTGCTATATCATTATTATCAATTTTCATTTGTTCTAAAAATGTTTTTAAATTATTAAATTTTAAATGTTGGTTAATATAATTTTCAATTATTATATTGTATTCATTTTTATTTTTATCTTTTAATTGAGAATATTTTGAAAATGCTATTACATCTTGTGTTAAAATATTAGCAAATTTTCTATAAATATAATTTCTTGCTTTTTCATAAGTTAAACTTCTTCCTTTATGCTTTAATTCATATATCAATCCATATATTTCTTCCTGATTTAAATTAATAACTTCATTTATCAAAGAAATATATGGTTTTTTATCATTTTTTTTATTTTTAAATAATGAAATTAAATTATCATATATTGTTTTTCCTAGTTTAATTTCTTCATTATTTAATAAATTATTTAAACAAACTATTTGCTTTTCAAATCTATTTAATAATGGAAAGGAAAATTGGTCTAATTTTTCAGGGTCTACTAGAATAATACTTCGAAAGTTTTGATTTACTTCAAAAAGTACATCACTTGAATATCCTAAAGATATTTTTGTATACAATTTACCATTTTTTTCTAAATAAGATTGATTAAATAAATCATATAAAGAAGGATAAATTGAATCAAAATCCTGAAAAATTATTATTTTTCCTTCTTTTATATTTAATCCAATTTCACTTATTGCTAAATTTATTTGGGTCTCATCATTGATATCTTTATTAAACAAACTTCCTAAATAAAATTCATATGGTTTATTCTTATCTTCTAATATAAATTTAATAATATAGTTGAATAAAGAAGAATCCTCATATATTATTAAAATATTTCTAACTTTTTCTTTACAATCAATATTTTCAAATATGCATTCTTTAATATCTAAAATATCTAAAAATTTTCCATTAAGAATTTGATTTTTTTCAATTTCAATTTTTGCATTTGTACAGTTTTTGAATAATAATTCTTTGAATTTATTAACTGAGTTTTTTTTCCCACCAAAATTCCTTTCTATACTTTCTAATATTATTTTCCATATATTTTGAATTTTTTCTTGTTTATCCTTATTATTTTGTTGAGATTTTAAGCATATTATTTTAAAAAGATTATAAAAATCTCTTAATCCATAAAATCCATTATATTCTTTTTCATTAACAAATTCTAAATAAGTTTTAGATAAAATTGAAAATATATTATTATATTTTTGTAAAATTTGCTCCTTATCAAAAGATTTAAAAATCTCTTTAAAAGTCTCATTTAAATCATTTTCATTTAATAATGGAACATTTAAATATATTCCTCTATTCATTTTAGAAGAATCAAGAATCCAATTAGAAATTCCAACAAAAGGAAATTTTTTTATATTATTATCATAATCTTTATCAAATTCTAAAATTGAATGAATTACTTTTAGTGGCTCATATGGAGAAACATCAGCAAGTCCCATTTCATCAAAAAAAAATAAAAATAATTGCTCTCTCTTTTTTTTATTTTCTTTTTTTCTTATTTCTTCATCATTTTTAATACTATTAATAACCTTATTATATATTCTTAAAATACCTTCAGATGTCGATGCTTCAGATCCTTGATAACTAATTTTATTAATAATAGGAAAATCTTTGAAATATTCATTAGTTTCTTTTTTCATATGGCTTTCAATAATATTAAAACTTAAAGATTTACTACATCCTGGCTCTCCACATATAATTATAGGTACTTTACTTAAAATACAGGAAAATAAGCAGAATAAGTTTTGTTTAATTACTCTATTTAATGCAATTCCTTTTAATTTAGATTTATCAAAATTTGAGCAAAAATTATCAATTATTTCCTGATATAAATCTTCTAATTTCTCTTTTTCTTCTCCTAAATAATAAAAATAATTTGTTTTTATTTTATCTAAATACTTTTTTTTATATTCTTCATCTCTAATTCTTATATAATAACAAATATATAAAGTCAATAAAATAGCAATTCTTTCATCCTCATTTTTATAATCTTTTGTTGTAAATTTAATTTTATTTTGTTTTATTAATTTATAATAAAAGTCGAAAAAAATATTATATCTTCTTAAATCTCTCAAACTTACTGAAGTTCTATCAAAAGTATTTCTAAAAAACATTTGAGAAAATTCTATTGTATCTTTTATTAATTCTTTAATTCCTACTAATGAAGATTCTTCAATATAATTTAATTTAGAAATAATCTTTTTTGCAATTTGCTCTATATATTTTTTTTCATCTTCAACTTTAAGGCAGCCAAAATCAAAAACAAAATTCAAAAGGCACTGAGGGAGTTTATTTACATTATATTCCTTATCTTTTAAATTACTTTTGGGATTTATTAATCCATAGCTTAATTTATTATTATTAGATATTTTTTTAATAGGATTGCAAGTTCCTAAAAACTTAATATTACCTTTTAATTTTTTTCCTAAAAATGAATGTTTTATCATCATTTCACTTAATAATCCCATTGAATAGCAACTATTCATTTCATCCAATAAAATATATATAACTTCTTTCTCTTCATTATTATTTTCTTCCTTTAAATTATTTTCTTCAAAAAAATTATTTTCTTTTATAAATTCTTCTAATTCTTTATTATCAATACCATTATGAATTTCTTTGATAATTAATTTTTTTTTATAAGGCAAAGAATTGATTAAAATTTTAATAAGGGCTGTCTTTCCTACTCCTGTTTCTCCCATTAAAATTACAGGTAAATCAGCTCTTAACTTCATTATAATAAATATAAATTTAAGATAGTTGTCATATGTAAATATATAATATTTTAAAGCCTCAAATAAATTTAAAAAATCTTTTAGCTCTTCTTTATATTCATAGTTCATGCTTTTAATAATTTCTAAAAATAAATAATTGATTTCTTTAAATCTTTTTTCTATAAATTCAAGTGGAGAAATATTTTGAATTTCTTTATCATCACAATTTATTATACTATCATTTATTTTATAAGCTTCACCTTTTTTCAAATATTCTTCAATTTTATTTATTATTTCTTTTTTGAAATCTTCATTAAATATATTTTTTTCCATTTCTTCTTTGAATTGCTTTAATTTTTCTTTTTCAATTTTTTCTTCTTTTATTTCAGTTGTTTTTTCTTCTGAAGTTTCTATATTCGCCAATTCATTTAACAATTTTTCAAATTTTAATGATATTGGTTTTTTAACATCTTTAATTTTGATGTTTTCTAACTTAGAATAAAATTTATTAATACTAATTAATAATTTATATAATTTATTTGAATTAAGAAAGCTATTAATACTTACATGAATTTCATCATTATTTAATTTTAAAAAGTTAAGTGGTTTATAAGAAGAATCAAACTTTAAGATATTTTTTATAATGTTTTCTTCAAACTGAAAATTATTAGCATTTTCATTTGGGATAATAGAAAATGACTTTTTATCTTCATTAAAAATAAAAAAGTTTTTAATTTTTTTATAATTATCAAATAAAGTATTTTTCTTATCTAATTCATTATTTTTGTTTATTTTACTTTCAATTAATTTTTCATAATAACTTTCAGAAATTCTTTTTGACATACTAATTAAAGAAACAATAATATCATAATTAAGTATTTTAATCTCTGGAGAGTCTTTAATTAAACTTATATAATATTCAATATTTAAATTCAAAATTTTTGAGAAGTTTTCTATTTGGTAAAATGTTTTGTTTGTATTCATAAAATATTTTCTGAATAATCCAATGATTTCAACTTGATTTAAATTATCTTCTTTTTCAAAATCAGCAATATTTAATTTATTTATATTTTTGCCATTTTCATCAAGATATTTAAATATCTTTGCTATTTTTGTATCAAATTTATATAATTCATAGTTAGGTTCATCTTCTATATTAACACCTTTACAGTAACTTAAAATAGGAAAATCTTCAAAATAATTTGAATATATTTCTATTATAATTTTGAAATTTGAAGATTGATATGAAAATATTTTATTTTGATAAAAATATACTTTTAAAATTAAAAAATCAAAAAGAAATTCTCTAATTATTTCTCTAGATTTATCATTTATTTCAATTATATCTATATGGAAATAAGCATTATCTTCCTTAATTTTTATTAATCTATCCATTATTTCTTTTTCATTTATAGTACCTGAAATAGGAAAATATATATATTTTATTTTATTATCTTTAATTTTTAAAAATTCATTTTTTATCATTTCGGATTTCCCCAATCCAGAAACATTTGATTTGTAATAAATAATATTCCAATCATTTATTTTTTTTTTAATCTTTTCTTTATTTTCAAGTATTGATTTATAATCATATATTTTATGTTCTATATTTCTTAGACCCCTCAAAAATACTTTATCTATTTCAGAATAAAGAATTATTAAACAAGATTTCATATTTTCTATTAGCTCTTTCATTTTATCGAGCTTTTCTAAGAAGAAAGAATAAATATCTTTTTGAATATTTTCTTTAATAATTAATAAAAATAAATTATTTCTTTTATGTAATAAAGAAAGATAAAGAAATGAAAGCAATTGGGATTTAGTTGTATATTTATTCCATATTAGAATACTTTTATTATTCGGTAAATTATATGTTTCATTTAAAAATATATCAAAAATTAAATCTTCATATTTTATATCTTCTTCATAAAAATAAGTAAATATTCCTTCTTTTTTATTCTCTTTTAATATAGATTTATTTAGAAAATTATTGATATCAACTTTACATTCCTCTAAATATTCAAAGGCTAATGTATATATTTCTTTTATACTAGCCCCTAAATTTGCATTATCTAATTTTTCAGATAAAACTAAAGAAGTATTTGTTGGTTTTTTTTGCACAATAGATTTTGGAATTTCTTTTATTTCCAAATATTGATTTAAAAAATAAATAATAGAAATATTTTTATCTAGTAAATATTTGTAAATATCTGAAAAGTTAGCACCAAAAATTATTCTTGAAATTTCTTTATTTAATAAAATCTCTTCTTCATATTGCTCTTGAAATTCTGTTATATATAAAAAATAATCATATAATTCATATATTCCATTTGAAGTATTAAATTTTAATTGATTAGAAAAAGAATAATTTATTTCATTATAATTCTTTATCCAAATATTAAAATAAATTTTTAAGTTTAGCCCTTGATAATTAATGATTTCTATTAATTTTAAAATTTTTTGAATAATTTCAATTACTTCTATAAATTTTCTTATGATTTCAATTTCTTTTATTGATTTTTCAATTTCATTTTCTTTATTTTTGTTACTATCTGTTTCTATTGTTCTTTTTGCTTTTCTTTTTTTATCTTGTAAAATTAATTTAGCTGAATCCTTAAGATATATAATTTCTAAAAATGGAATTTTTGGCTTATTTCTAATATGCATATTACAATCTAGTTTTTTATCAACTAATTCCACAGAAATTGAGCTATCTTTCATTATTTTTTTTGATTGAAATAATATATAATTCGCTTGATTATATTGCTTATAGAATAAGTCCTTGATTATATTCCTTTGAGCATATAATTCTTCAAAAATTTTTGAATATTGATTATCTAATAATTTTTTTTTTAATTCATTTAATATAACTTCTAATGATTTCTTTTCTAAATTTTTAGTTTCATTATAAAAATTTTTCATTGAAATTAAATTTTCTATTATCTTATCTGGGTCTTGTATTTCATCTTCAAATAAGAATATTTCTAGAATATTATCTTTTGTGGAATCCTTTATTAAATTATAAATTTCTATTAGTTCTGATATATAACTATATTGAATAATATATATTTTTTTTAAATTTTCTAATTTAGAAAAAGTGTCTGAAATAAAAATACCTGGAATATTATTATCAAAACAAAATTTCAAATCTTCTAAATCTTTTTTAAGTTCACAATCTGAAATAGAATAAAATTTTTCTAAATTTATTAAATTAATTATCATTTCATAATTATCATCAATATTTTTTAAAATATCAAATTCTTCTGATAATAATTTTTGTCCATTAAAATATATTTTAATTTTTTCATTAATATCATCTGCTTGTATTTGTAATTTTAATATTTCAATAAGAGATTTAGTAATTTGTATATTTTCTTCTTTTTTTACTATTTCCAATTTATTTTTTAAAATATCTCTATTTTCTTTAAAATGGAATTGACTATCTGCTATTTTTTCTTGTTTTAGTTCTAAATCATAGCTTGAAAAAAACTTGGAAAAATTTACATAAAATAAATCAATGACTTCATTATAAATTTTTTTTTCATTTGAAATATTTAAGTAATCACAAATCTGATTAATTATTATTACAATTGGCATAATCTTTTGAATATTAAATGTATATAAATATTTCGGAATAAAAGACATAACTTTAAGAAAATATGTCTTAGTCTCTTTTAAAGGAATTATATTGATTCTATTTTTAATGTCATTTTTCAAACTAAAAAAAAAAATATTAATCATATCTTCCAAATTTTCTTTATTATATTTAACTCTACGAAAAATTGTTTTAATCATAAATTTTTCAAAATCTGAAGCAAATTCTTTTTTTTTTGAAGTAATTTTTTTTAATTGATCAATTATTTCTGGTACAAAATTTTCAATTATTTGGTTGATTGATTCATTAAAAATTTGGGGCAATATTTTCTTTTTATTTTTGTGACTTTTTTTCTTTAAATTCAATTTTAATTTTTCTTTCATGATTTTATCAAATATACAATTTAGATACTCTTTTATCAAAATATATAATTCCATTTTACATTTATCAAAGAAAGAGAATTTATAATAAATATCTTCTAAGTTAAAAAAAAAATCTTCTCTTAATGATTCTAAATATTTAAATAATTTATATTTAAATAATTTATCTTCCATTATATATTCTAAATTGGAAATATCTTCAGAATTATATGCTACATCAAGATCCTTTATTTTTTTATCAATAATAATTTTTTTAATAATATTTTTAAATTTAAAGTATAATTTTTCTTTATCAAGTTTTAAAGAATACTTATATTTATATATATTATCTTGAATTTCATTAGTTAAGTCATAAAATTCATTGAATAAATTTATTTTCATTTCTTCTTTTTCCATTATTTGAAATTTCTTTGTTTTATAGAAGGGATAAAGCTTTTTGATTAATGATATGAGACAATCATAATCTTTATGACTTATATTTTCTTGATTTTTATTATTCTGTTTGATCTCTATTTTTCTACTAGAAAAAAGCCTCTTATAGTGGAATTCTAAATCCCAGAAAGAGAAATAAAATTTATATTTATAAATTTTATTTTCCAAATTATTATTCATAAGATAAAATATTATTATTTTCCTAATATTAGTTGGAATTATTCCTTTGAAATTAAGAAATGTTTTATAATTATCAATAGTTTCTTGATAATCCAATAAAAGAGCAACTTCAAAACATTTATTTAAATTATCTTTCAAAATATTAATAAGCTTATTTTGCCCAAATACTATTATTTTTAATTTTTTCATAACATTGTTATGCAAATATAAATATTTTGGATTGCATAAAATCATAATTAAATTTATACTGATTTTGTAATGAACTTTTTCAACTAAATTTGAGAAATCAAATAATTTTATCTCAAAAATTTTTTGTAAAATAAAAAATATATTATTTGATTTCATTTTGTTATCTAAAAAATCAATGACATCATAAATATTTATCTTTAAAGCTTTACCTTCAAATTTTATATTATTATTTTCAAATATCTTTAAAATTTCCTTATAAAAAGGTTCTTCATTCTCATATTTATTTATATCTTTTATAAAATCATATTGCTCATAATTATAAGTAAATAAATGACGAAAAAAGAAATAATCTTCTTGATAATAATAATAATAATCACCATCATCATCATAGTAATTATATCGATAAAAATCATTTCTACAAAGATAATTGAATGCATCAATATAATCAATTATATCATATTTATATTTATTAATAGATTTCAATATATTCATTTTTGAATTAAAATAAATATTCGATATAATATATTTTTCAATATTTGGCAAACATTTGGGATGATACTTTTGGAAAATTTTTTTCAATTTTTCAAATTTTTCTTCATCTAATTTTTGAAAAATAAAAAAAAATTTTTTTAAATCAAAATCAACTTTAATAAAAAATAAATATATTAGTATAGTACTTATTTCAAATTTAATATTAGAAAAAATATCTAATACAAAAGAAGAAACATATTTAATAGATTTTCCTATATAGATTTGTTCATCCTTATAAGAAAAATCATTTAATTCACTTATCTTTTGAATAATATTAATATATATAATAGATAAAGAATTGGAATTAAAAAATTTCAAACAGTAATATAATTTTTTGAAAGAATTAATTTTATTCAAAAGTAAATTTAATAATTTATCTTCAGTATATACATTTGCTGAATAATAATCTTCAATATTTACTTCTAAATTATCTAATTCTTCATTATCTAATGAATTTATAATTAAATATAAAGGATAATTTAATTTTCTTTTGAAAAAATTCTTATTTTTAAAAATATTGTTTGAAAACCATTTTATAATATTGGAATCAGTTAAATCTTTTAAATTATTTTTTATATAATAATTTATATATTCAAAAAATAATTCATTATTTTTTTCTTCTTTGAAAAGTTTGATTATATTTTCTATACATTTATTTTTGAAAAGTAGTTTATATAATTCTATATCATCTAAATTATTTACAATGTTATGAAAATACTTATGATATTTTAAATCTATTTCATAATTTGAATTAATATAATTAATTAGATCTTTTAAGTATAATGCATTATTTAATTTGAAATAATAAACAAAATATGAAATCTTTAAAAGAGTGTTTTCTTTGTTTATTTCATTTTTGATATCAAAAATGAAAATTACTTTTTTCTCTGAATTCAAAATATATTGAAATTTATTTAAATCTTTTGGAATATCATTAGATTTTAAAATATAATTCTATTTCTT
>Ga0247610_10005119_pt1 | contig 13854 bp, 13 predicted proteins | sample 174DNAGHGhighgp2_FD_193483 | JGI IMG/M metagenome (GOLD analysis project Ga0247610, IMG submission 193483) | Sheep rumen microbial communities from Palmerston North, Manawatu-Wanganui, New Zealand - 1742 DNA GHGhigh gp2 | ecosystem: Host-associated > Mammals > Digestive system > Stomach > Rumen... | reverse complement strand
TGTGCGTGCAGTTTCTCTGCACGCTGTGCGAGGGCAAAAGGAACGGCCTTGGGCACTCCGGTAGCCGTGAAACCACCCATGCCCAAGACGTCACCATGTTGAATCAATTCAGCGGCTTGCTCCGCTGACATAAAAGGAAGTGCCATAATTATTCAGCTTTGCCGTCGCTACCAAGCACGTCGATGATCTTATGCTTGTACAGATCCTCCATGAAGTCACGAGCTACGCCGCAGTATTTACGCGGGTCAAACTCACCCGGTTTCTCGGTAAGCACTTTGCGTACAGCAGCGGTGAAGGCCAGACGGCTGTCGGAGTCAATATTGATCTTGCAAACAGCGCTCTTGGCAGCTTTGCGGAGTTGCTCCTCGGGGATACCGATAGCATCAGGCAGTTTGCCGCCCAAGCTGTTGATCATATCCACGTACTCCTGCGGAACGGAAGACGAACCGTGCAGCACGATGGGGAAGCCCGGCAGTTGCTCCATTACAGCATCAAGCACGTCGAATGCCAATGGAGGAGGAACGAGTTTACCGGTCTTCGGGTCGCGGGTACACTGCTCCGGAGTGAACTTGTATGCGCCGTGGCTGGTACCGATGGAGATAGCGAGGCTGTCGCAGCCCGAACGGGTAGCGAAATCAACCACCTCTTCCGGCTTCGTATAATGGCTTACTGCAGACGAAACCTCGTCCTCTACGCCGGCCAATACGCCAAGCTCTGCCTCAACGGTTACATCGAACTGATGCGCATAGTCCACCACTTTCTTGGTGAGAGCGATGTTCTCCTCATAAGGCAGAGAAGAAGCGTCGATCATCACGCTGGAGAAACCGAAGTCCACGCAGCTCTTGCAAAGCTCGAAGCTGTCTCCGTGGTCCAAATGCAAGCAGATCTGCGGGTGCTCCCAACCGAGCTCTTTAGCGTACTCAACGGCTCCTTGAGCCATGTAACGAAGCAGCGTTTGGTTAGCATAGTTACGAGCACCTTTGGATACTTGCAGGATAACAGGAGACTTGGTCTCAGCAGCAGCTTTGATGATTGCCTGGAGTTGCTCCATGTTGTTGAAATTGAAAGCCGGGATAGCATAGCCACCCTTGATTGCCTTAGCAAACATCTCACGGGTGTTCACAAGGCCTAATTCTTTGTAAGATACCATAGTTTGAAATTTGTTATTTGTGATTTGTCATATGTGATTTATTTTCTGAACTCAGCAGCGTGATGACCACGGATAAGGATGTGGTGGTTATGGATTGGTGAAGTCAGGAAATACTGACTTACCAACGGCGTCGCCTTAATCCAAACCTGCGTACGGCATAGGTTTGACTCAAACTGACAACGCTCCAGTTCCACATCTACCGCCAACAGACGCTTCATGTCGCCGGACATTTTAACCAAGGTGTAATCACCGGTCGGCAGGTCACCATGGATAGCGACTCCAATGCCCGACTCAAAATGAGTCGTGTACTCATGTTTCTCGGTCATACCGAGCGGCAGGGTACAATGGGCAAAGAGCATCTCGCCGTTAGTTTTGATACGTGCAGGATTGACCTGGAAGCACAACTCACCGGTCAGCCTCTTGCAAATCATCATTGTCAACAGGGTGGGAATATCGCCTTCACAGGCAGCAGGAATACCTTCGTCATTGAGCTTGCTCAGCGCTATACAACCGGTGTTTTTTACGGTGGTAAGGAGGTCGAAGCAACGGAGCGTTACACCCTGCAGGTCATATTTCTTTACAAGCTCTTTAAGACGCTGATAGATAGCCTCCGCTCCTTTCATTCCCGGGTCCACCTCCCCGAGCGAAGTCATCTCTTCGATGGGGATATCCACCAATTCGCAGTTCATCTTGTCGAGTACCTGCTGATAGTCCACACCCGAAGAAATGAGCCAGTCAGATGGGAAACCTACTACACCCAGACGAAGCGGTTTGTCGCTATGAAGAATCGCCTCCGTCGGTGCTTGGGTCAGTTCGGCCGTTTCAATAACTTCCGGCAGTTCCGTATCATCGGCGGACATCATCACTTTTCCAACTCCCTTATGTTGGCGTATATAACTGAGAATCTCCAGCGAGGCTGCCAAAGAATTACTATGTCCGCTTACCATCAGATAAACGGGTTTTCTCAGATCCACCAGTCCGTCTTCGACCAGATGGATGAACTTTGCCTCTGTTCCGCCGGTAAGAACCGCTACTACCTGATTGGCATTCAGGAAATCCCGGGATACCTCAAACGGCAATCCGAGTTCTTCCTTATGCATCTCAGAGGATAAGATATGCAGTAACATGTTATTCCCTCCAGAATTTAGCAGCGTGATGACCCTTGATAAGCACGTGGTGGTTAGACAGCGGCGATGTAAGCAGATACTGGCTTACGATAGGCGTTGACTGAATCCAAATCTGCGTGCGGCAGAGGTTTTGCTCAAACTGGCAACGCGTAACGGTTACATTCACCGCCAACAAGCGTTTCATATCGTTACTCAGTTTAACCAAGGTATATTCACCCGGCGCTACTTCTCCGTGAATAGCAACTCCTATTCCTGACTCGAAATGGGTGGTGTACTCATGCTTCTCCGTCATGGACAGTGCGATAGTACATTTGGCAAGCAGTATCTGACCATCCGGTTGGATACGGGCAGGATTTCCCATAAAGCCCGGTTCACCGGTCAGTTTCTTACAAGCCATCATTGTCAGCAACACGGGGATGTCACCTTCGCAACCGGCCGGTATTCCTTCATCATTCAACTTGCTAACCGCTATACAACCGGTGTTCTTGCAAGTATTGAACAGATCGAAACAACGGAGAGTGATACCATCCAGTTTATTCTTCACAACGATTTCTTTGATGCGTGCGTAGATAGCCTCGGCACCCGGCATGCCCGGATCCACTACACCAAGACTCGACAACTCCGTGAACGGAATATCAATCAGTTCACAATTCATCTTTGCCAATACTTCCTTGTAGTCCACATGTGAAGCGATCAGCCAGTCAGAAGATTTTCCAAGAACACCCAAACGTAGTTTCTTATCGTTCTTCAGTACTTTATCCAGCGGGACACGTGTCAGAGAATCGGTCTCGCTCGCATCGGGGAAAACAGTATCCGTCGGGTGCTGCATGATTTTGGCCATTCCGTTACGCTGACGGATAAAACTAAGGATCTCCAAAGCTGCTGGCAAAGAGTTGCTATACTCACTTACCATCAGATATACAGGTCTCTTGAGATCAATCTTTTTAGCCATAACGAGCTCGACGAACTGTGCTTCTGTACCACCAGAAAGGACAGCAACTACTTGATTTTCTTCACAGAAAGACTCCGAAATTTTGAACGGCATGTCTGAGACTTCCGTGTGGAGTTGGGAACAAAGCGTGTACAACATAGGATTATAATTTTAAGGGTTATAGTATATTCACATTCCTTGCATTTTAAAAATTTGGCGCAAAGTTACGAAAAAAAAATGACATACGCAAGGGAGTATGCCATTTTTTTTAATATCTTATTAAAATTTTTTCGCTTTATCAGCGTTTTTCATGAGGATCATAGACCATGGTATTCCTCATTGTCCATGTAAACCGGACGTCGTGGTCGGGCATAATGAACTGGTAACAAAACCCGGATTCATCGTTGAAATACGTGGCCTGAATCTCCTTGTCGTCCAGATAGAACGTGTAGCTGACATCGGTGGCCCACACCTCAAAACTGAACACCACCAGCTCTCCCGGCGCATAGAGTGAGACAGGCGGTTCTCCGGTACGGGGATCCTTAAAACCCCAATTGGCATCACCGCTAGCACCGAAATAAACGGTGTATTTCTGCTTTTCTTCAGCAGGTTTCTCTTTGGAATTAACAGCCATAACAGGAATAGATAATAAAATGAGAGACAATAGGATTAGTTTTTTCATATGCTTTGATTTTTAGACTTTCGATTTTCTACTCTGAACGTGTAATATTTCTGCCCGAGGTAACTGATTACTACCGTGACGAGCGTGATGAGCATTTTGCTCGGCGTCGGATACCAGCCAAGCGTCTCGACGCATAGTTTGAGTCCGAAATAATTCACCGCCAGATTAAGTGCCACGATGCATATATAACGCATCAGTTGGCGTGCCCCGTGGAGATTGGATTGCGTGAAAGTCACGTATTTCTGCAACCAGAATCCGGTCAGCAGCGTAATGGGAAAAACGATACACAGCGTAGCTATATGCGGCGTGATGGCTTGCGCAAATGGTACATTGCCGATTGTAAATTGTACATTGACAATCTCATGGCCTATCACAAAATTGTAAATCAAGAAATACAGCACCCAGTCAAGTACCATATTTCCACCTCCGCACGCCGCATAGCGGAACAATTGTTCAGAAATCCATTTGGAGAACGGACGGTAGAAGAAATCGATTATACGAGTGATTATTTGCGCCAAACGATTCATAATCAGAACAGGTATCCCATCTTTACATAAAAATTAGCCCATTTGGCATTGTCCTGCTTATTGAGAGGCATCGCCCAATCCGCAGAGAGAACAAAGTTCTCGTTCATTCCTATTTTGAGTCCCAAACCGGCTGTCATATGCGGCATGTAAATGTCCTTGTCGGAAGTTTTGAAATACGATTCATAATCATCACCTGCCGCCATTACACTCTCCTTAAGCGTAGTATATTTGCCATCGGTATGGCGGTTCACGAGGTCGTCCAGGTCATACGGCTGAGTGATAACACCCAGATCGAAGAACGGATTGAGACCTACAAAGAAATGCTGGCGTCCTATATCGAAATTAACCACGCGGAAGCGGAATTCCACGTTTGCAAACGCAAATCCGTTCGCCAGAATACGGTTCGCCATCATTCCTCGCACCGAGTTTCCGCCGCCCAGCCCTTCGTAATACACGCGCTGGATAAAGAGGGCATTGAGGTAGTTATTCATGTAGAACGGTGATCGTCCGGCAATGTTGTTCTGCGTGCCGATACGGTAGGCAAAAGTGATACGGTTGATGCCGTTCTTATCGGTGTAGCACGGGATATAATGACGGAACGTGAAGTTAAACTGCAAATGATTATATCCCGCTGAGGCCTGCTGACCGTAGCCGGCATTGAAGGCCGCCGAGTAGGTGAAGAACGCGTCGGCATATATACCTTTGTTCGGACCCTGACGCTTGTCACGTGTATCAAATGTGATACCGCCGCGAAGATAAGGATGCCAACCTCCACGCATCTCATCCTTGCCGATAAGTCCCCATTCCTTATACTTGCTGTAGAGCAACTGTTCATCGGGATTCAGCGCTTTCTGATGATCCAGCGAAGCATCATACGTACGCTTTCCGTTAAGCATATCGATGTCACAATCATCAATGATATAACCCAATACACCCAAGCCGGCGTTCCATTTCAGGTCTTTGTAGATCGTTCCTTCGATGTCACCCGCCACACGAATCAGGTCCCGTTTGTATTTGTAGAACACACGCGAACGATAGTTGTCGAGGTCCATTTTGCCGGCACTCTTGTTCCAGTTATGCCAACTGTAATGATAAACCGACTGATAGCCGTTGAAGCCGTAGAAATCGCACATGGCGTCCGGCAGATAGGTCGCGTCCAGCGTCAGACGATACCCCGGGATGAGGTACTTCGAGTCGTAGTTAACGCGGAAAATACCATGGTGTTTGGTAGTGTAAGCGGCCTCGATATAAAGCGAATGGATATATTCGGGATACTGCTTCCCGTCTCCATAATCGTAAATATTCGTCAGCACACCGCCCTGAAAACCATAGTCCGCATCATAGGCCACAGAAGGCAGGATACCGAAGTTCCAACCCGTCTTTATCTTGCGTCCCAACGAGTCTACTTCCTGCGGCTTCGGTTCTTTCTTCTTCGCCGCCATAGGCAATGCCAATAGGGCCGCCAACAAAAGGATGATATATTTTTTCATTTGATTAAAATTTTCTAGTTTTCTAGAACTCTAGATTTCTGGAATTCTAGGGTAATACATAAGCGATCGCTACGCCCAAATACGTTCCGATGGCATAACCTACCAAACCGATCACAATACCGGAGATCAGTACTTTTTTGTTTTGCATCGCGCCCACAACCGGCGGAACGAAAGGAGGAGAACAGAGCAGCGCTATCTGACTCACGCAAAACAGGTCTCCGCTCACATGCGCGATACGGCAGAAAAGAAGGTGTATCAACGCCGCAATAATCATCACCCAACCCACGAAACAACCTATCATCAGCGAACCCCCGTTCACGCTGTGAATATCAAAGAGGGAAGCCACAATGACGGAGAAAATCAGGATAAAGAACATTCCCAATTCAAAGGTCTTCGGCAGCTCACGCACTTTCTTGAAAAACGAAGCGATGATAGCCAGCGTGGTGATCGTCAGGATAACGACCAACTCATTTAACGTACCTGTTATCAGCAATGCCAATCCGGCACCGACAGCCAAAAACAACACACTAAGTCCCAAACCGATAAACATGCCGCCTACATTCTTACGATCGAACATGCCGCGGTAGTTCTCTACATCCTTCGTCTCCACATCTTCATCCTTGCGACCCTTGCGGGTGATATCTTCGTAAGGTAAAATCTTACGGAATACTTTGTATCCGCCGCCGATGATGAAGAAAATATACGGCGTAGTCAGTACCATTTCAAAGGCAAGTACAATCGCCATAAGCGTCTTATCCACACCCAGCGAAGCACCCAAAGCGTTGAAATTCATTGTTCCGCCTGTATAGATGCCCGTCATCATCGCCGCCACTTTGTTAAACTCCGGAATATCCGGTGTATGGAAAATAAAATAACCGCTTACTACTGCCATCAGCACTGCAATGATTCCTCCCGTCAAAGACCATATCGTTTTGGGCAACGCTTTGGTCCATAATTTGAAATCGCAGTTGAAAAGCATCAGAGGGATTGCCAACGGTACCGCCACTGACATGATAGTTGACTGCAGTTTGCCGAACGCCAACGCAGCGTCCGTGCCGGCTTCAAAATGTACAAAACCGGTCAGCGCAAAAATAATTCCTACTGCGTAGGCTGCCACCACGGTTCCTACTTTCTGCATCCATTTCAGGCGTTTGAAACACTCGATAATCAACACCGGAACAAGGATGTACAACGCTATAATCACATAAGCTCTAATCATGCTTTTTTATTGTTTTAGTTGCCTTACTTGGTACATATATTCCTGCAGGAAAATCCAAAACGGCATCGTGATAAACATAGTCAACGGGATACATATCAGTTGCCATACGTACTGCACCGAATTATGAAACGCCGGATCTTTCACTTTCCATCGGATAAGCAGCCAAACGGTCCATAGAGGAATCGTCAGCGCCAGACTGACCAGAAAAAGCGGAGATAACAACGCCAACATCACCACTAACAACCATCTCGGCCACCGATGACGTTTGAAACGGTTGAAGGGCGCAGGAGGATTCTCTTTCAATTTCTCGAAATTCTCCTCGTAATGGGAATCATCCGGCACCCACAGTATCTGCTCTCTCATCCGCTTGGTTAACTCTTCACGGAGTGCCATTATCAACTGCGGACGATCCAAATCACTGTGGTCTTTTGTAAACTGCGTCACGTTTATAGGCGCGCCTATATTCACGGTCAAGCTGTCCCATAAATGGTAATAATCACCGTATTCCAAACCCACTGGCAGTATATAAACCGGCTTCGACGCCCCAAACTCATCGTTTGCACGCAAAGCGATACGGAAAATTCCTTTGCTCAACGGCAATAATGAATGCATCGGACGGTGTGTGCCTTCGGGCAAAATACAAAACGGTACGCCGTCATGCAAAGTCTCGACCGCTTTTTCCATTGTCTCATCATTATGCCTCACTTCATCTACTCCGTCACGCATACGACGAATAGGCATAATCTTCAACCATGTCAGAATCTTCGCCTTTTTGGAATCCTTGAAAATATCCGCTCGAGCCACAAATACTTTGCGGGAACGGTCTATTCCCAATATCGCCATGGCATCGCATAGCGCGTTCGTGTGATTGGGCGCAAAAATAACCGCACCGTCCGTGGGGATATTCTCTCTTCCTACGTACTGAATATGGCGGTAAGAACGACGAAACATCCAATCTACGTACGGACGCAGGAAATCATATAATTTATTTCGGTCTTGTATCTGCCCCATCTTTTTTGCACAAAATCGGGTGCAAAGATACAATATTTTTTTCAATTGAACAAAAAAAATGAATATTTTTCAACAATTTCTTGCAAATTATTTGGTCATTTCAAAAAAAAGCAGTACTTTTGCAGCCGCAAAAACTAAACAACAAACCATTATGGACGATTATCACGCGGAGAATGCAACAAGTACGTGCCAAAAAATTTTTGGGACAGCACTTTTTGACGGACCTGAACGTCGCCCGAAAAATTGCTGAAACCCTCACCTCGGGCCGAACGATAGAAATCGGACCGGGAATGGGTGTTCTTACTCAATTCCTTCTTAAAAATCCTGCTATACAACTCACGGCTATCGAATTAGACCGCGAGTCGGTTGCCTATCTGCGTGAGTGGTATCCGGAGTTGGATCTGATAGAAGGAGATTTTCTGAAACTCGACTTGGATAAACTGATTCCCGATGGCCAATTCAACGTCATCGGTAATTATCCGTATAATATATCCAGTCAGATTTTCTTCAAAATACTCGATTATAAAGACCGTATTCCCGTTTGCTCAGGAATGATTCAGAAAGAGGTGGCAGAACGGATTGCTTCCAAGCCGGGCAAGAAAGCGTACGGGATATTGAGTGTGCTTTTACAAGCTTATTATGATATAGAATATCTGTTTACGGTAGATGAATATGTATTCAATCCGCCGCCTAAAGTCAAATCGGCTGTAATCCGAATGACGCGGAACAAGCGACGACGGTTGGACTGCGACGAGGCACTGTTTAAGACCATTGTGAAAACGGCTTTTAACCAGAGACGAAAACAGATGCGCAACTCTCTTCAACAGCTGGTAGGAAAGGGAAATCCCATCCTCGAAGAGAAGATTTTCACAATGCGCCCCGAACAGCTGACAGTGGAACAATTTGTTGAACTTACTAAAATGATTGAACAACATGTCTGAAATCAAAATATTCTATAAAGATAAGGAGAAAATCAAAGTAGCCCGCTCCATCTCCGCACTCAAAGAGCTCGATAAGAAAGATATTATCTGGATCGATCTCCTTGATGTGTCGGATAAGACGGAGGACACTCTGGAAGGATTTCTCAAAATAGATATCCAGGAAGATGAAGAAATGGAGGAGATCGAGTTCTCCAGCCGGTATATACAAACTGATGACTCAATCGTTGCCAACAGTAACTTCCTGAAACCTAATTTCGAAATGGAGCCTGTCAACTTCATTTTGAAGAATTCTATTTTGGTATCCATCAGGGACGTGGAACTGGATACCTTCAACGAGACATTCAAGAAAGTATTCGTTAACACGCGTAATTTCCCGACGGGCTTTCATGTGTTGGTGGCACTCATGGAAACACGAGTGGAGAAAGATGCCGATATGATTGAGGATACAACGGATATGATTACCGCACTCTCCCAACAGATCAATGCCGAGTCGGACCACGTGGATGAAGATTTGCTCGTACAAATCAAGGACTTGCAGGAAAAAGTAACCATCATCCGTCAAAATATAATGGATAAACAGCGGGTTATATCCAACTTCCTAAAATGCGATTTCTTCCCGGAAGAGCTATATCCGCGTTTGACGATGATTATCAAAGATATCAACTCTCTGTTTGATTATACGCGTTTCGGTTTTGACCGTCTGGACTATCTCCAGGATACGTTCCTCGGTCTCGTCAATATTGAACAGAACCGTATCATCAAGATCTTCACCGTCATCAACATCATCTTCCTTCCGCCTACACTCATAGGCAGTCTGTACGGAATGAACTTTGATTTTATGCCCGAACTGCACTGGCGATTCGGTTATCTCTTTGCGCTCGGACTGATGATAATGTCCGTTGTACTTATCTTGTTGATATTCAGATTAAAAAAATGGTTATAAACAAGTTATTTACAATTATAATTAATAATGGTTTAAAACATGTTCCACATCCCATTTATCAAACTGTTTAATTTTATACCTACAACTCCTATAACCCACTAATCCGCTAATCCACTAATCATTACGAAATTTATTAACATTATTAACATCTAATCATATTCATGGATTTAGAAAAAAAAGAATATATAAGTAAAATTAAATCTTTAGCCAAAGAAAAAAATGCTGTTATCTTTGCTCATTACTATACTCGTCCTGAAATACAAGAAATAGCCGATTTCATCGGAGATTCTTTAGCTCTCGCGCAACAGGCTACGCGCGTGGACGCGGATATATTAGTAATGTGTGGAGTGCATTTTATGGGGGAGACGATGAAGATTCTTTGTCCGGATAAGAAAGTATTGATTCCGGATATGAATGCCGGGTGTTCGTTAGCAGACAGTTGCAAGGCTGAAGACCTGAAACAATTCATCCATCAGCAATCATCCATCAGCAATCAAAAATACACGGTAGTGTCGTATGTGAACACGACGGCGGAGGTAAAGGCACTGACGGATATAGTGGTTACCTCTTCCAATGCCAAAAAGATTGTGGACCAACTGCCTAAAGATGCCAACATCATTTTCGGTCCCGACCATAACCTGGGTGCTTATATCAATTCGGTAACAGGAAGGAATATGATTCTTTGGAACGGTGCTTGTCATGTACACAGCCGATTCTCATTAGAAGCTTTATTGCAACTGAAAAAAGAAAACCCCGGAGTGGAGGTACTCGCCCATCCTGAATGCAAAGCACCTATCTTGGCGCAGAGCGACGTTATAGGTTCTACGAAGGCTCTCCTCGAACATACTATCCAATCGCCCGCCAAACGCTTTATAATCGCTACGGAAAGCGGTATTCTGTTTGAGATGCAGCGTGCCTGTCCGGATAAAGAGTTTATTCCTGTTCCGCCGGAGATGACAGAGGGCGTAGGATGCAGCTGTAATGAATGCGAGTACATGCGTATGAATACGCTTGAGAAAGTATATAAATGTCTCTTGAATGAAAGTCCCGAGATGAAGGTACCAAAAGAGACAGCCGAAAAAGCCGTCTCTGCTATACGAAGAATGCTCGAAATGAGCTGACTATCTTAATAATCGTATCATTCTCCATTCTCCGTTTGAAAGGATTTCGCCGGGATGTAAGTTATACAAGCCGGCTTCGTGGGTAAGGGTTTCTATATCGGATTCATAGAATCCGCTTAACCAGAGTTGTCCACCTGGTGCCAGGCAGGCCGCATAAGAGGGCATGTTGGCGAGTAAGATATTGCGATGGATATTAGCTACTATAAGGTTGAAGGTGGCGTGCTGAAGGTGTAAAGAATCCAAGCCCGGTCCACATAGTTCGACGTCGATTGTTTCGTTATTGAGTGCGGCATTCTCCCGGGCGTTGGAAACACTCTTATCGTCGATATCCAGTGCCAGCACCGATGCAGCACCGAGTCTTTTGGCAAAGATAGCCAATACGCCTGTACCGGTTCCGTGATCCAAGACGCGCTTACCCTTTATATCGTTTGCCATGAGTGCCTCAATCATCATGGAGGTGGTATCATGGTATCCGGCGCCGAACGCACAATGCGGGATGATACGGATCCCCAAGGGCAGTTCCTGTACCGGATGTTCGGCTTCCCAGGCAGCATTCCAGTTTTCATCGGGACATGCTTCGATGCCCCTTACCTGCGCCTTTTCTTCTGCGGCAAAGAGTGCTTCAATAGCTGCTTGGTTAGCGGTCCATAGTTCGGAAGGGATATAGGCGTCTTGCCCGTCAAAGGTATCAAAGCCGGCATCAAACAAGGATTGAACAAAAAGGTCTTTTTGCCATTCTTCGTCGAAATGCAGGTCAATATGGGCTACGTGGTATCTCATGTTAAAAGAGTTTTAATTGTCTGTCCTGGAAAATCTGATATCCTACCTCGCAGTTGATGCACTCATGGTGCTGGCAGTAGTTCTGATACAGGTGCAGCAAGGCTTGGGTATCGGCGGCATTGCGTATCGTTTGTCCCAGCACGCGCCACTGACGGACAATAGTGTTATTCTCCGGCGCGATACGTTCCATCAGGGCTTGCGCATCGAAAGAGCCGTTCCGGTGTTTCGCGTACGCGTATTTATAAGGAAGAACGGTGTTGATAAGCAGAATATCTATACTGCTCTTACCCATCTTACCTACCGTAAACAACTCTTCCAATTCCTTCAAGTTATTTGTATCCAATATCTTACTCAGCATATTTTCAGACTTATAAAGCAATTCAGCAAATTGTCTGATTCGCAACTCAGGACTATTCTGCGGACGTAACTTACCCTGTTTCCACATTGTTCCGTCCATGGGCGTCAAGCCGAACTTGGTGCGCAAGAAGGCATATTCTTTGGCTAACTCACTAACTTGTTCATTCTTTATTAATCCTGCCTGCCCCATCAGTATAGCTGTCAATTGAAAGAGACTGTTCCGATGTTTCTGCAGATACGAAAGGGGCGTATTGATGGCCAGTTGTTCGAAAGGCAGGCTGTTGGTATGAAAGCCGAAATTGCGCGCCAGCGATATATACAGCGCGTGTTCCCAGCTGCCTTTGGTGATCTCCAACAGTCGCTCAATAGACGCCCGTTTGCATTCCAGCCGTTTGTATAGCAAGGTCTTTCGCCAACCCTCCGTCAGTAAGTTCGGATCGCGTAACAACTGCTCTGCGCATCCTATTCGGGCTACTGCACTGTCCATCTGCTGTGCCGACTCGAACAAACGGGTCAGATAATCTTTGTCGGACGGATAATTCAATGCACATTGCGGCACGGGTTCCCCTTTCGAATTATAAACAGGCTTATCCGCAATCCGTACGACATGCAGAATGACATTATCATAAGCGCTGTCCAGATGGTGGCGGTGTTTGGTCCAGTCACTCGCGCAAACATGAATCTCTATATTGCCTACCCATTCGCGACCGTCAATTCGTACGCGCGCATGACTGTAATCGGGTCCGGCATCCCTGTTATGCTCCCCCACCGACAAGATCTCCACAGACTTTCCGTCCGTGGTCTGTTGTTCAAAACCCGCCCACAGGCAGTGCTCCCAAATATAATGCAATACAATCTCCGGCATAAATCATCAATTATCAATTATCAATCATCAATACAATAGGTAAATGGTCCGAGAATCCGTTCTGGTAATGAAACCCGTTGTACGTCCGTTTGGGTCTGAGTCCCATCTGTTTCTCATCCGTCTCCATGATCCACTCCGCATCATAGACATTCGCATGGCTGAGGCTGTCTAACGCCGGTGACACATAGAAATGATCTAAAAAAGTCCATCGTCCCTGATACTTATGCGTACCGTTTCCTCTCATCCTCTCATCCACTAATCCTCTCATCCTTAATCCGTCATCGTTCATATCTCCCATGACCACTATTTTTGCTTCCGGATTATCGGTATAGACGGAGTCCACCGCCCGTTGCAGTACCTTTTGCGCTGCCTCTCTTTTCCATTCGCTCTCCGCTTTTCCGCCCCGCTGACTGGGCATATGGCAGACAAAGAAATGGATCGTATCCCGCTTGTCTATCCGCGCACAGACATACAAGATATCGCGGGTAATCAATTCCTCTAATCCACTAACCTCTAATCCACTCACCCTTATAGCCCTTGTGGCGAGCGTATCTATGCGCGATTTCTTGTATATCAGCGCCACGTCTATTCCGCGGCGGTCCGGACTCTCATAATGCACAAAACCGTACTCTCCGCGGCGGAGGGTATTGCAGAGTTTGCTCACACATGCCGCATTCTCAATCTCCTGCAAACCTGCAATATCCACCCCT
>Ga0247610_10005118_pt1 | contig 13856 bp, 9 predicted proteins | sample 174DNAGHGhighgp2_FD_193483 | JGI IMG/M metagenome (GOLD analysis project Ga0247610, IMG submission 193483) | Sheep rumen microbial communities from Palmerston North, Manawatu-Wanganui, New Zealand - 1742 DNA GHGhigh gp2 | ecosystem: Host-associated > Mammals > Digestive system > Stomach > Rumen ... | reverse complement strand
GGTCGTGACCATGCTGCCTGTAGTCTATTGGAAGGTCTCAACAAAGTGAAAAGTGTTTGCTATCATATTTAGTTTTATGAAGAAGATATTAGCCATTGCCCTTTGTTCAGTATGCTGCAACATTGCCGCAGCCCAAGCCACATACACCCTGGAACAGCTAAAAGACTCTGCCCTGCGCCGCAACATTGCAGTACGTGCTGCACAGCACGACCTTGAGGCTGCCCGGCAGCAGCGCAAAGAGGCTTTCACAAAGTTTTTCCCCAACATCAGCGGCACAGGTCTCTGGTTCAATGCCAACAGGGGTATGGCAAAGATGGAGATAGACCCATCCGAGATGGTTCCTGCAGAGTTGGGAGCCATGATGGCGCAGATACTTCCGGCCGAAGTTATGGCATCTATGTCCAGCCCTATCAGCATGACGATGATGAAAAACGGCACCATCGCCTCGATAACTGCAGTTCAGCCTGTCTTTGCCGGTGGACAGATAGTCAACGGCAACCGCCTGGCCAAGGTTGGCGAGGAGGTGAGCCGCCTGAAGATGGAGCTGTCAGCAAACGAGGTGGAGCTCAAGACGGAGCAATACTACTGGCAGCTCGTCTCGCTAAAGGAGAAGATGCACACCTTGGATGCTGTAGACACACTGCTTGCAAACATTCATCGGGATGTAGACGTGGCTGTACGTGCAGGCGTGGCCATGAGCAACGACCTGTTGCAGGTGCAGCTGCGACAGAACGAGGTGGAGAGCCAGAAACTGAAACTGCGCAACGGCATCTTCATCGTCACCCAACTGTTGGGCCAGTATGCAAACCTCACACCGACCTCGTCACAGACGGGAGAAGAAGGGGTGTACTCGTTCGATATAGTGACCCCCGACCGCCATCAGCAAGACGGTATGCTCCACTCTGTGATTGAGGAAGGACCAGGAGTGCCACTCACCCCTGAGTATAGGTTGTTGGGCAAGCAGGTCGAGGCCACCAGTCTGCAGCTGAAGATGGCAAGAGGCCAGAACATGCCCTCGGTAGCTGTAGGGGCGGGGTACAACTACCACAACCTCTTAGACAACGACCGCACTTTCGCCATGGCGTTTGCCACCCTCAGCGTACCCATTACCGACTGGTGGGGAGGTTCGCACGCCATAAAACGAAAGAAGATAGAGCATCAAAAAGCCAAAGACCAGCTCGAGGACAATGCGCAACTGCTTAAGATACGTGTTTTGAACGCACGCAATGCTGTAGAAGAGTCGTACCAGCAGCTGGCACTCGCCAGGAAAAGCATAGAGCAGGCTGAGGAGAACCTGCGCCTCAACCGCAACTATTATCGTGCTGGCACATCGACCATGTCAGACCTGCTGGAGGCACAGCTCCTCTATCAGCAGACCTGCGACAAGCGTACCGATGCCTTCGCCGACTATCAGAACAAGCTGCTCGAATACAGACAGGCAGCAGGATTTTAACCACCCCTCACACCTCACCTTTGGAACCGCACCTCCATATCTACACTACAGGCAGCAAGTTGCCAGCCGGGCTGATGGAAGACAATTTCTTCCACAGTTCAAAGCTTTTTGCCATCTTTGCAGACACGCCACGCCACAAACCTTACATGGTCACGGCAGAGACCGACAGCGGCCAGGTGATAGCTCAGCTGTTGGCCGTGGTGCGCTATCGCTCATCCTGGTTCCCACCTTATCTATACCGCCACTGCCGTGTGATGGGCGAGGGCGTCTATGCCGATGGCCAGCAGCGGCAGGAACTGTTCGGAAGCATGATGAAACTGCTCACAGCGAAGCTGGGCCGCTGGATACTCTATTTCGAGGTGAGCAACCTCTCGACAAAGATGATGGGGTACAAGCAGTTTCGTGAAAACAACTTCTTCCCGGTACGGTGGATGAGCATACACAACTCGCTCCACTCACACACACCGGAAGAGCGTATCAGCGAGAGGATGCAACAACGCATAGACATGGCTTATGCAAAAGGCGTGGTGACCGACGAAGTGAATGACGACGCCGACTTCAAGGCCTTTATGCGGTTGCTGCGTCATCACAACTGGAACAAGCCCAAGAGGTTTATGCCCGAAGAACAGTTCTTTCTGAAGATGAGGGGCGAGAATGGCAGACTTTTCCTCACACGCTACAAGGGGCGTATTGTGGGATGCTCAATGGTGGTATACAGCCAGCGGCAGGCCTATCTGTGGTATGCGGCATACAGAAGGAAGTCGTTCGCTTGGATACACCCAGACGTGCTCACCATCTGGCACGCCATAAAGGATGCCCATGCACGGGGCTACGAACACATCTTCTTCCTCGACGTAGGACTGCCATTCAAGAAAAACACCTTCCGCGAGTTCATACTGCGCTTTGGAGGAAAGCCCACAAGCACATACCGCTGGTTCCGCTGCACGGTGGGGTGGGTGAACAGCCTCCTGTCATGGTTCTACAGGGACTAAGTGGCGTATGGAGACCTTGATTTCTATTTGAGAAAACACATGCTGGAGATGAGAACGTATACAGTAGTGGTTTAAAACCTTGGCCGCTATCAAAATAAAAAACCGCCCCGTTAAGGGCGGTTCCGCTAATTCTGTCGAGGTGACAGGACTCGAACCTGCGACAGCCTGGTCCCAAACCAGGAACGCTACCAACTGCGCTACACCTCGATTTTGCGGCTGCAAAGGTAGCAAAAATAAATGAGAAAACGACCAGAGAGAAACGAGAAAATGTCCAATCTTGGCATTTTTTAACGTTTCGTGCCGTTTTACAAGCTCTGTCTCAGAATCGCTATTACTTCATCGCGAGTCAATTTGTGATAGCCAGCATCGAAAATGATGGTGCTGTCGGCGATGGCCTCTATGTTTTGTTCCGTCACTCCCAACTCGGCAGAGTGCATCACCACGCCTATCTCCTGCATCCAGGCTTCCAGGGCTGAGATGCCTGCGTCGGCCAGTTCGCGTTCGCTCTTTCCCTCAGGACGGATGTCCCACACGTTCTGGGCGAAGCGCGCAAACTTATGCACGCCAAACTGTGACACAAACTTATAATAAGGTATAGACACAGCGGCAAGTGTCATGCCGTGGGTGGCATCGGTATGGGCTCCAATGGCCTGGCCTATCATGTGCACCATCCAGTCCTGTGTCTTGCCACACTTTACGAGAGTGTTCAGGGCCCATGTAGCCGTCCACATTATGTTTGAGCGGGCTTCGTAGTCCTGTGGGTTCTTCACGGCTATGCGGCTGCTGTGTATTAGTGAGCGCATGAGCCCCTCGGCCAGGTAGTCGCTCGTGTTGTCATCGTCGCCCGAGAAGTACTGCTCCATGATGTGACTCATGATGTCGAAGAATCCTGCCACCATCTGGTACTGCGGCACGGTGAAGGTGAACGTAGGGTTCAGCACGGTGAATTTCGGAAATGCGTACGGTCCGAACACTTTTCCTATCTTCATGCCTATGCTGCGATTGGTGATCACGCTGCCGCCGTTCATCTCAGAGCCAGTGCCCACCATGGTCAGCACGGCGCCTACGGGTATCACCCTGCATGTGGCCTCCTGCTGCTCCATGTAGTATTTCTGCCACGGGTCTTCCTCGCACCAGGCAGAGCAGCTCACGCCCTTGGCATAGTCGATGGTCGAGCCGCCGCCCACAGCAAGGATGAGGTCCACATTGTTCTCGCGGGCCATACGTGCACCCTCATACAGTTTCTCCACCGTTGGGTTGGGCATCACTCCGCTGTCCTCTACTATGGTCTTGCCTGCCTCCTTCAATGCCTTGACAACAGCGTCGTAGATGCCATTGCGCTTAATGCTGCCCCCACCGTAGCATAGCTGCACGATGGGGCCGTACTGCTTCAGTTCGTCACTAAGAAACTCCAGCGCATTCTCGCCGAAATACAGTTTCGTTGGGTTCTGATAAGAAAAGTTTCCTTGCATGTTTGTGATAGTTGATGGTTAGTTGTTATACTGTCTATACGAAATGTCCAAAGCCTGTGCCAATGCTGTCATAATCCAGACAGTTTTGGTTTGCGGCGGCAAAGATACAAAATTAATTTGAATTAAACTGTTACCATGTTAAAAATAAGACGTAAAGATTCTTAAATAGTTTTTGTATTTCGGCTTAATTTGTTATCTTTGCATCGTTTTTTGTGCGAACATACTAAAACCAATAATTGACAACTTAGACCCAAGCCCTGAAACGGTCTTCCCTGGCACACAGTCAAGGACAAAAGGGGGCTTAACTAATCTATGATTAAAGCATTTGAGAATTTGGAGATTTGGTGGGTAACTGGTGCTCAGCTTCTTTACGGAGGCGATGCCGTGGTAGCAGTAGACGGTCACTCGAAGGAGATGGTCGATGGTTTGAACGCCAGCGGCAACATCCCCGTGAAGATAGTCTATAAGGGTACTGCCAACAGTTCGAAGGAGGTAGAGCAGGTGATGCTCGCTGCCAACAACGAGGAGAAGTGTATCGGCATCATCACATGGATGCACACCTTCTCGCCCGCCAAGATGTGGATAAAGGGCCTGCAGGCTCTGAAGAAGCCAATGCTGCACTTCCACACACAGTATAACGCCGAGATACCCTGGGAGACCATGGACATGGACTTCATGAACCTGAACCAGAGCGCTCACGGCGACATAGAGTTTGGTCACATCTGCACCCGTATGCGCGTTCCGCGCAAGGTGGTCTGCGGCTACTGGAAGGACGAGCAGGCTCAGAAGCAGATTGCCGTTTGGGCACGCGTGGCCGCCGGTGTGGCCGATGCTCACAACGTGCGCTGCCTCATGTTCGGCATGAACATGAACAACGTGGCCGTGACCGACGGCGACCGCGTGGAGTTCGAGCAGCGTCTGGGCTACCATGTGGACTACTATCCCGTAAGCTCACTGATGGAATACTTCAAGAAGGTGACCGACAAGGAGGCCGACGAGCTCGTTGAGGAGTACAAGAAGGAGTACACCATCAAGATTGACGAGAGCGGCGAGGAAGTGTACTGGCAGAAGGTGAAGAACGCCGCCAAGGCCGAGATAGCCCTGCGCCGCGTGCTGAAGGACGAGGGCGCTACCGCCTTCACCACCAACTTCGACGACCTGGGCGACGCCGACATCGACGCTCCCGACTTCTGCGGCTTCGACCAGATTCCTGGCCTCGCCTCACAGCGCCTCATGGCCGAGGGCATCGGCTTCGGTGCAGAGGGCGACTGGAAGACGGCCTGCCTCTACCGCACACTGTGGGTCATCTCGCAGGGACTGCCCACCGGATGCTCGTTCCTCGAGGACTACACCCTCAACTTCGCCGGCGACCGCTCCAGCTGTCTGCAGAGCCACATGCTCGAGGTTTGCCCACTCATCGCCGTAGACAAACCAAAGCTCGAGGTACACTTCCTCGGCATCGGCATACGCAAGCAGCAGACCGCACGCCTCGTGTTCACATCGAAGGTGGGACGTGGCATCAAGGCTACCGTCGTGGACCTGGGCAACCGCTTCCGTCTCATTTCGCAGGAGGTGGAGTGCATAGAGCCGAAACCCATGCCCAACCTGCCAGTGGCAAGCGCACTCTGGGTGCCACAGCCCACGTTCGAGATTGGTGCCGGAGCATGGATACTGGCAGGTGGAACACACCACTCAGCCTTCTCCTACGACATTACCGAGGAGTACTGGGAGGACTTCGCCGAGATGCTGGGCATAGAGTATGTCAAGATCAACAAAGAAACTAAGACATACGAGTTCAAGCAGACCCTGCGCAACAACGAGGTCTACTTCATGCTGAACAAGGCCCTGAAGTAAAAACAAGTATCATAACAAATATGTTCTTATCCGATTACCGGGCATGCTCCTCTATCTGTGTGCCCGGTAATCAATATTTTAAACCCGGAGTTAGATAGTTTCCAACCAGGAGTTAGACCGTTTCCGACTGGGAGTTAGATAGTTTCCAACTGGGAGTTAGATAGTTTCCAACTGGGAGTTAGATAGTTTCCAACTGGGAGTTAGATAGTTTCCAACTCGGAGTTAAATAGTTTCCAACTCGGAGTTAGATAGTTTCCAACTCGGAGTTAAATAGTTTCAAACTTATAATTAAATATGACGAAAGAGGACTTGAGAATAGTGTTCATGGGCACGCCTGAGTTTGCTGTTGAGACGCTGAAAGCACTGACCGACAATGGCTATAACGTGGTAGCTGTGGTGACTCAACCCGACAAGCCCGTGGGACGTCACGGCTCGGTGCTGCAGCCAAGCGCGGTGAAACAGTTTGCACAAGACCACTCACTGCCTGTGCTGCAGCCAGAGAAGATGAAAGACCCAGTGTTCGTAGAGCAGCTGCGCGGCTACGGTGCCAACCTGCAGGTAGTGGTGGCCTTCCGTATGTTGCCAGAGGTGGTGTGGGCCATGCCTGCCTATGGCACATTCAATGTGCATGCCGCCTTGCTGCCACAGTACAGGGGTGCCGCACCGATAAACTGGGCAGTGATAAACGGTGAGACCACGACGGGTGTCACGACTTTTTTCCTGGACCACGACATAGACACCGGGCGGATAATAGAGCAAAGGACGTTTGACATACCCGACGATGCCGACGTGGAGTATGTGTACGACGGGCTGATGCACCTGGGGGCGGAAATCTGCCTGAGCACGCTGGAAAAGATAGTGGAGGCCGACGGACACCCAGAGAGCAAAGAGCAGGACAGCTTGGCAACAGGCGAAGACGCAATGCTGCTGAAGAAGGCCCCGAAGATATTCAAGGAGACGTGCGAGATAAAATGGGGCATGACGGCAAAACAGGTCCACGACTTCGTTCGCGGTCTGTCGCCTGTGCCTGGTGCCTGGACAACACTCTGCGACCAGGAGGGACATGCCACGGTGATGAAGATTTTCCATACCACGAAGACAGGAAAGCGGGTAGAGGGGGGAAGCGAAGGACGGCTTGTGGCCGACAAACGACACCTCTACATAGCTTGTGCCGACGAGCTGCTGCAGGTCGACGTGGTGCAGATGGCAGGAAAAAAACGCATGGACGCGCAGGCCTTCCTGAACGGCATGAAAAACTTGGACAAATATGTTTGCCGTTAAAAAGGCTTAAATACTTTGGAGAGTAAAAGAATATTTACTATTTTTGCGACTCATTAATTTTTGAAGCTGATTCAGAGGGCATCAATCTGGACAGCACGGGAAAGAGCATAATGAACGTAGACAGAATAAACCAGATTATATCGGCAAAGCCAAACTTGAGTACAGTCCTCGGGATGGAATTTATCTCCACGCCCGAGGACGATACATGTATGGCCAGAATGAAGGTGGGTGAGTGCAACCGCCAGCCATTCGGGTTCCTGAGCGGTGGGGCTTCGCTGGCTCTTGCCGAGAACGTGGCAGGAGTGGGCTCGTCGGCACTGTGTCCCAACAATGCGTGTGTGGGCATCGAGGTCAGCGGAAGCCATGTCAAGGCTGTGGCCGAGGGCGACACCGTCACTGCCAGCGCACGGTTGCTGCACCGCGGCTCGACACTGCACGTGTGGCAAGTGGATATTCGTGACACAGCGGGCGACCTCATCTCGACCGTCCGCGTGACTAACTATGTAGTAGGGCAGAAATGACAAGCTTTGCCCTTTACCGTTTCCCTTACGGAAAGCAAGTGACGCTTGTGGCGCAGAACGATGGAGTGCCGCAAGCGGTATTGCCGTTCTACGACTTCAGCCGGGTCAAAGGTTTTGTCATTGCACCGTTCGACTGCATGGTGACAGGAGAGGCAAAACAAGGGTCAGAGGAAGGGACGGCAGCACTGATAAGGCCAGACGTGGCGCGGCTCTTTGACACGGCTGAAGATGCTGTTGCTGCTGTGAGGGGCATCTGTGGCAGTCAGGCAGGATGTGTGTGTTCACCAACTAGCACAGCTACTGACGACATGACGGTTGAGGAGGAACGCGAGGCGTATGCCCACGACTTCCAGCGCTTTCATGAAAAGATTGCCGACGGCAGTTTCAGCAAGCTGGTGCTAAGCAGGTGCCACTGCGTCAAGGCGGCCAGACCACAAGACCCCACAGCAGTGCTCAGCCGCGGACTGAACGCCTTTGTCAAGGCCTCGACGAACTATCCGCGTGTCTTCGTGGCCCTGGTCTGTACACCACAAAGCGGACTGTGGCTCGCCGCCACACCGGAGGTGCTGCTCGAAAGCACCACCCCCAACAGCTGGCACACCATGGCACTTGCTGGCACCATGCGTGCCGCCGACATGGTTCAGGCTTTGGATGACAATGACAGTGACGTGCACAGGCTGTGGTCGGAAAAGAACATTGAGGAGCAGCGCTACGTGGCAACATACATAGCCCGCTGTCTGGCCCGCTTCACTACCGACATCTACGAAGACGGGCCCCGCACCGTGAGGGCCGCCCATCTGCTGCATCTGCGCAGTGACTTCACATTCACCCTGGACGACGGTTCGAAGGTGGGCCAGCTGATAGGCGAACTGCACCCCACGCCGGCTGTCTGCGGTATTCCCAAAGAGGACGCCTTCCGCTTCATCGTCGGCAACGAGCACACGCCAAGGCTCTACTACAGTGGTTTTATGGGACCAGTGAACATGTGCGCCGAAGGGACGGAGCCCACTACACACCTGTATGTGTCGCTGCGCTGTATGCAGCTGACACAGAGCGGTTTCCGCCTCTATGCTGGAGGAGGATTGCTGAAGGAAAGCGACGAGGAACAGGAGTGGCAGGAGACTGAGGCAAAGATGGAGACCATGCGCTCCTTAATACAGGAAGCCCAATAGCCACAAAGGTATCTGGTTGTCCTTGCCTATCTCAGTGTTGTAACGTGCATAGATGGTGTCGGCAGCATAGCGCATCTTGCTGCTGGCGGCGTCGACAATGCGGAACTTCAACTGCCCGTCGACCAGATAGTGGGTGTCGCGACCGGTAATGTTCACCTTATGGTCTTTCCACAACGAGTTGACGAAAAAGGTCTCCATGGCCGTCTGCTTCTCCACGTGGATGGGGTAGATGGCATAGAGCAGGTTGGAGTTGTGGAGCATCACTTTCGAAGGCTTCTTTGGAAACTCCTCGCCGTAGGGGTAAATCATGTTCAGAAGACGTGCGTCGGTGAGATACTTTATGTAGTTCATCACCGTGGCGCGGCTCGTCTCAATGTCCTGGGCCAGCTTGCTCACGTTAGGCGCCTTGGGACCTTCCTCAGCAAGCTCGTAGAACAGTTTCTTTATCTTCGGCAGATATTTCAGCTCTATCTGCTTGATGAGCAGAATGTCCACTTCGGTCATCATGTTCATCGTCTTCAGCAGGTTCTCTGAGTAGTTGCGGTGCTCCTGAAAGAAGGGGTAGAAGCCGTGGTGTATGTAGTCTTGGAAATAGCGGCGTGGCGAGACGTGGGGCAGTATCTGCTTCACCAGCCGCTCGTGGTCGCTGAGTATTTCTTCAAGCGAGTAGGGACGGAAGTCGTTGCCAGTGAGCAGGTTCAGGAACTCACGGAAAGAGAATCCTCGGAGGTTGTATGACTTCACTATGCCGTTGAGTTCAGGGTTCTCGTCCTTCAGCCGCATGACACTGCTTCCTGTGAACACGATCTTAAGAGCGGGGTACAGGTCGTAGCACTTGCGGAGCTCTTGCGACCAGTTGTCTTGCTTGAACACTTGGTCTATGAGAAGCACTCTGCCACCACGATGATAGAAATCGCCAGCAAAATCGGCAATGCCACGTCCCTGGAAATAAAAATTGTTCATGTTGATATAGAGGCACTGCTTGTCCTCAATATCAAAGTGCTCTTTGGCATATTGAAGCAGAAAAGTGGTCTTTCCCACGCCACGTGTGCCCTTGATGCCTATCATGCGCTCCCTCCAGTCTATCTCGTCCATGAGGGTTCTGCGTACAGGGGCATTGACGTGCTCCACCAGGTAGCGATGTGTTCTGAAGAAGGCTTCCATGATACAATATGATTACAATTTAGGTGCTAACTCCTACTTGTCGCTGCAAAGGTACGAAGAAATCCCGAAATTGCAAAGCAGAGATTGCAAAATATTACTCTCAGGGCTTATTTTTCTGAATTCTAAATAACATGATAGCCAGCCAAAACTTGGCTGGCTATCATGTGTGAAATGGTGACATATAAGTTATGCCGACTCAAATTCGCGAAGGAACTGCGTGTCGTTTTCTGAGAACATGCGCAGGTCGCTGACACGGTACTTCAGATTGGTGATACGCTCCACGCCCATACCGAAGGCGTAACCGCTGTATATCTCGGGGTCTATGCCGCACTGGCGCAACACGTTGGGGTCGACCATGCCGCATCCCAGAATCTCAACCCATCCTGTGTGCTTGCAGAAGCCGCAGCCTTCGCCACCACAGATGAAGCACGAGATGTCCATCTCGGCCGAAGGTTCGGTGAAGGGGAAATAGCTGGGGCGGAGGCGGATCTTGGTGTCGGGGCCGAACATCTCGCGGGCAAATGAGAGAAGGACCTGCTTCAAGTCGGTGAACGACACGTCCTTGTCGATATAGAGTCCCTCCACCTGATGGAAGAAACAGTGTGCACGGGCGGTGATGGCCTCGTTGCGGTATACACGTCCTGGACAGATGACCCGTATGGGCTCGGTGAGCTTGCCGTCGGCGGTGTGCATGTGCTCCATGACACGGGCCTGGACACTGGAGGTGTGCGAGCGCAGAAGGATGTTCTTCGTCACGTCGTCGGGATGCTGTGACACGAAGAAGGTGTCCTGCATGTCGCGTGCCGGGTGGTCGGCGGCAAAGTTCATGCGCGTGAACACGTGAAGGTCGTCTTCCACCTCTGGACCGTCGGCAAGGACGAAGCCCATGCGGCTGAAGATGTCGATAATCTCGTTGGTGACAATGGTCAGTGGGTGACGTGTGCCCAGCGGGGTGGGGTAGGGTGTGCGCGTCAGGTCGAGTGGCTCGTCGCCGCTGTCCTGAGTCTCAAACTGCTCCCGCAACTGGTTGATGCGCTCGGTGGCTGCCTGTTTCAGCTCGTTGATCTTCATACCCACCTCTTTCTTCAGCTCGGCGGGCACAGAGCGGAAATCGGTCATCAGAAGGGGTATCTCACCCTTTTTGCTAAGGTATTTCACGCGTAGCTCCTCTACGCCTTGGGCACTGTTGGCACTTAAGTTCTGCACTTCATGCAGCAACTCGTTGATTCGTTCGAGTATCATTCCTTTATCTTATATTTCGTTTAAGTGACTGCAAAGGTAGCAATTTTCATGAAAACGCTGTCTATAATTATGAATAATTTAGTTAATCTTAACTTGAAATGGTAAGGCAATTGCAAAAAAATGCGTACCTTTGCAGCAAAAGTGAAGAAACTAATATAAAACCAAATCTATATGACAATCATTTCAAGAAAGAAATTATGCAGTGTGACAATAGCCATGCTGTTGGCTTCAATGCCTTTTGCAGCCTTTGCTGCCAACAATAAAACCACTGTGGGACAGGTCACCTCATCGGTTGCACTTACCGACGATGTAGACTACATTGTCGATGCGGCAACGCCGTTCTCGGCCGACGGCAAGGTAAACATACAGAATACGGACCATGCAGTGCTCATACTGAGCAAGGTGAAACCATCGAAGGCCATCGCACTGCTGGCAGACCATGTACAGATAAACGGGGCAAAGGCGGTGAACAACAGCAACTGTCAGGTGAAACTATATAACCGTGGATGCATAGTGCTGCCTTACGGCAACAGCGTGAAGCCGCTCACAGTCTTTTCAGAGCAGTACTTCGGGGGTGAGTCGTGCAACGACTTCGGACTTGAAAACAGTGGAGGTTTCATGAACACCCTCTCGGACAAGAAGCTGAACAACCGCATACGCTCGTTCAAACTGAAGCGCGGATACATGGTGACTTTCGCCAACCGTGCCGGAGGACGTGGCTACAGCCGCTGCTTCATAGCAGCCGACTCGGACCTGGAGATAGCTCAACTGCCGGGAGTGCTCGACAACAGCATTTCGTCGTACCGCATATTCAAATGGTACGACACTGGCAAGCAGGCTTTGGCCAACGACACAAGGACAGAGACGGTGAATGCACTCAACGTCACATCATGCTACTCGTTCGGACTTGGCGAGAACAAACTGCCCGACGCAGAGTGCGTGCCTCATCACATATACGAGGACTGGCCATCGGCATCGGCCTGCGGCACAGTGACTTATTCGCCACACCTTAAGACCAACAACGAGCCGGGAAACTCGGCCGACGACCACCCGCAGAGCGTGGAAGAAATACTTAATAACTGGGAGAACCTCATGCGTACCGGCATGCGCCTCTGCTCGCCATCGAGCCACGACGGCTCGCTGAACCATCTCAGGCAGTTCCTTAATGCTATCGACGAAAGGGGATGGCGCTGCGACATCATAGACCTGCACTGCTACTGGCCGGAGTGGAATTTCTACAACAGCATAAAAGGATGGGTGGACAGCTACCACCGTCCCATCTGGATTTCAGAGTGGGTGTGGGGAGCATCGTGGAACAACAACGGTATCTTCGGTGAAGCACAGGGCGACAACCGCAAAAACCCCACACAGGCACAGCTGCAGAAAAACCGTGAAATAGTGCAGAACATCTGCAACGCGCTTAACAGCTATGACTATATAGAGCGCTACTACTACTGGAACAGCGAGGCTAACTGCTCAAAACTCTACTATGACGGAAAGCTGACACCTGCCGGCGAGATGTACGCCAACCTGGATGGCGGACTGGCATACAACGGCAAGTACGACTATGCTCCCAACGTGCCCGTACAGAAAGACCCTGGCGACCTCGTGGTCGAATTTGACAAAAAGACGCAGAAGGCTACGCTCACATGGCAAGAGTACAACGGCGAGCTGAACACCACGATGCAGGTGGAGCGACGCCCGGGTGAAGGACAGTCGTGGACTACCATTGCCACCATAGAGCAGAAGGAAGAGGCAGCACAGTACACCTTCGAAGACAGCGAGGCTACCAACGGCTGCCAGTACCGAGTGCACATAGTCGATGCCCACGGCAAAGACCGTTACACCAAGCAGGTTATGGCGGCAAGCGACGACCTGCAGGCTGGCGATGCGGTCAACGTAGACGGACAGACAAAGTATATAGGTGGTAACATCATACTGAACGGTGACTTCGACATGGGGCTCTGGTCATGGACTAACGGCGAGGGCAAACCTCTTGCACAACCGTGGTTCCAGGCTGTGAGTGCAGGCGGTGCCGACGGCAGCTTCTACCTGCAGTCATACGGAACGGGCAATATTGACAGCGAACAGTCGGTGAAGACGTTGTTCGAGATAGAACCACAATGCGATTACTATTTGTCGGGCGCGTCGTGCAACACCACCAGCGTATTTACCCAGTTCAACTACAGCGTTGACGGCGAGAAGATAGTTACCACACCAGTGTTGTTGAGTCTTAACAACACTACAAACAACTGGCTCACACAGTTCAAGACCTTCAACAGTGGCGAATACTCAAAAGTGTTGGCCTCATTCCGTACCATGGGAGCAAAAACACAAGTGGACCAGCTGATGCTCTGCCGACTCTACGACAGCCAGGAGGAAGCCATTGCCGACGGTATTGACAAAGCACGCAAGAAGGCACAGGCGTTTGCGGAGTTCAACACCCTCTACCCCGAGTTCAACGAAGATTTGACCAGGCAGCTGCAGAGCATACAGGGCACGACAAGCGAAGACTTGGCAAAGACAGAGAAAGTCGTAGGACAGACCATAGCAGCATACTACAATTATCCACGCCTGAAACAACTCATAGACTATGCAGAGAAACTGACGGCTTTTGAGCTCTACGACGTTGAGATACTCACCGAAGTGCTGGAGAAGGCCAAGGCTGCAGTAACGGTAGCAGAGGTCAACGAGTGCTACGGCAG
>Ga0247610_10005116_pt1 | contig 13860 bp, 7 predicted proteins | sample 174DNAGHGhighgp2_FD_193483 | JGI IMG/M metagenome (GOLD analysis project Ga0247610, IMG submission 193483) | Sheep rumen microbial communities from Palmerston North, Manawatu-Wanganui, New Zealand - 1742 DNA GHGhigh gp2 | ecosystem: Host-associated > Mammals > Digestive system > Stomach > Rumen ... | reverse complement strand
TCACAGAAAACGTTGAGCCTAATCTGGCTGAGCCCAAGCCTAAAAAGTCGAGCGATGCCGGCTATGGACGTGTTGACAAGGCTGCTGCATGGATTCTCCTGTCACGTCTCTATCTGAATGCCGAAGTGTATACCGGTGCAGCAAAGTGGAGCGAGGCTGCCACATGGGCCAAGAAGGTCATGGACTCTGCCTATCAGTTGAATACGACATCTGTCGGAGGCTGGAGTGCCTATCAGATGCTGTTCATGGGTGACAATGGTGAGACCAATGCCGCCTACGAGGGTATCTTCCCCATTCTGCAGGATGGTATCCGCACCACCTCTTGGGGTACTACACAGTTCCTCTGTGCAGGTAGTTTTGACAGCGACATGCATGCCAACCCCAACGATCCTGACGCCACCAACGGCCTCTCTGGTCAGGTATGGGGCGGTAATCGCACACGTCCTCAACTCATCCAGAAGTTCTTCCCCAACTTGGATGCTCCTCAGATTCCTGCCTACGAGATGGTTGTTGCAGCAGGCGACGACCGTGCCATCTTTGATGGTGTTGGCCGCGAAATCAACAACCTCGACCGTGCAACCTTCAAGAACGGCTATGCTGTTGCCAAGTTTGTCAACTTCAAGACCGACGGTTCTTCCGGCCACGATGCGACCTTCATGGACGCCGATTTCTTCCTGTTCCGCAAGGCGGAGGCTTACCTGACCTATGCTGAGGCTCAGGCCCGTCTGAACGGTGGAGCCACCAACGCTGAGGGGGCCGCAGCCATCAATGCACTGCGTGAACGTGCTCATGCCGCTACCAAGGCTAACTATTCAGTTGACGAGATTCTCGACGAATGGGCTCGTGAGTTCTACTTCGAAGGCCGCCGCCGCACCGACCTCATCCGCTATGGTAAGTTTGGTGGAAACACAGACTATATCTGGCAGTGGAAGGGCGGTACCTATAACGGCCGTAACTTTGATGCCTATAAGAATATCTATGCCATTCCGGCCTCTCAACTGTCTGCTTATGGCAATGAACAGAATCCAGGTTACTAATCATTAACAGAAAGGATTATTAATTATGAAGAATATATTCAAATCGTCATTACTGCTTCTGTGTAGCGTGGCCTTGTTTTCCGCCTGCGCCGATGACAATGACTCTAACCCCGTGCTGGGACAGCCGACAACGTTCGTGCTGAACGCGCCAGCCTATTCTACTGTGCCAGTAGATCTGGCCTCATCCACAGAGATTCCCTTCTCCTGGTCTTCGCCTGACTACGGGTTCCCCGTAGAGGCAGAGTTCCAGTTGGAAGCCTCTATCGATGGTAATTTCACCGTTTCCGTCGAACAGGCTGATGCCGACGAGAGTGGTGCCACCATCCCCAACTATGTTGTACTGCCTATCATTTTTACAGGCGGTCACGGTTCTATTCCCTGCAGCACCCTGGCTGTGGCCCTCAACAAAATGGGCAACTGGGAAGAAGGCAAGGCACCTGCCACACAGACCATGGTGGTCCGTGCCTCAGCAAAGACCAAGAATCCTGATGCAACTCCTATCTATTCTAACACGGTGAACATCGTGGTTGTTCCGAGCAATGAACCTGCTCCAGCACAGTATCCATTATATATCTACGAGATTGGTAATGAAAGCGGCTGGTCAACGGCTCACGAACTCTGCAGTCCTGCTCAGGATGGTATCTACCAGGGCTTCTACTGGCTCGACGGTGGCTTCAAGTTCAAGCCCAACGCCGACAACTGGGATGGTGACTGGGGTCAAGATCCTGCTGGCACCTACGGAACCCTTGTCGTCGACGGTGAGGAGGATTGTAACGATCCCGGTAAGAGTTTCCCGGATCAGGCACAACCCGCCGGCTTCTATCAGGTGAACGTCGACCTTACGGAAATGACATGGAATATCGTTCCCATCACGAGCATCAGTATCATTGGCGGCTTCAACGACTGGGCCGGCGATGTCGAGATGACTTACAATGTGGATGAGGGCTGCTGGGAAGTGACGACCGGTGAGGTGGAAGGCGAGTACAAGTTCCGCGCCAACCATGACTGGGCCATCAACTGGGGTGGTTCTGAGGACGACCTGACGCAGGACGGTGCAAACCTGAACAGCAATGGTGGTTCTCACACTTACAAACTCTACATCTCTTATTTCGGCAACCACCATGTAGTAATCGAGTAATTTTTAACGACGTAGAATTATGAAGAAAGTATTATATACAATAGGTCTGGCCCTGCTTGCCATGGGCTGTACCGAAGATTTTACCGACTGGGCCAATCCGTTTAAGAACGACCCAGAGGCCGCCAAGAGCATGACCATGACCATCACTCCCGTTGCTACCATCGATCTGGCAACGGTGACTACCGAGACTATCCAGATCTTCTCGCCTTCGATTATGATTGACGATGAGGCCGAGACTACCTACGAGGCCAAGATCTATGGTCGTGAGGAAGGCGATGACGCTACATTTGAAGTAGGGGCTGACGGTTCTGTAGCAAAAGACGTTCTTGAACAGGCTGTCTATGCCCTTTATGGCCAGCGCCCTGTCGAACTGGCTATCCCGATGGATGTTTCCGGCTTCGTCAAAGTTGGCGGACAGACATTCAAGGCCATTGGCAGCACCACGCTGAGTGTCATCCCCAATGCACCTGAGATAGAGGCTGCCTACTACCTCACCGGTAGCATCAACGGCTGGGACAACAGCGACACCACCTACAAACTGACCAACGACGGTAGTGATCCTTACGAGAATCCTGTCTTCACCTGTCGCATCCCCGCTCCTGAGGATGGCAGCAATGTGGAGTTCAAGATGACACCGGAATCAGGACTTGGCGGTGACTGGAGCAAGTGTCTCGCTGCTGGCGACGAGGGCAAATTCAAATACAACAACGATGGTGGCAATCTCGTCATCGTTGCTGACCCTGACGCACTCTTCTACGACCTCGTCTTCAACATGCTTGATCAAACGTGGAAGGCTACACCCGTTGGCTTCAACGAGTTCATCTATGAGATTGGTAACGATAGTGGCTGGAGCGAGCCTCATCCGATCCACGGTAACGGCCTCGGACAGTATAGTGCCGTGATCTACCTGGACGGCGAGTTCAAGTTCAAGCCTAACAAGGACAACTGGGACGGCGACTGGGAGAAGGTCAGCGGTGATGCTACCAGCGGTACGCTTACCACCGAAGGCGGTCCTAACATGGACGGTGTCAGTGCTGGTTTCTACTTTGTTGAGGTTGACCTGAAGGAAATGACCTATAAGGTTACACCTGTCAACTCTATTAGTATCATTGGTTCTGTAAAAGGCTCATGGGACACTGACATAGACATGACCTACAACGAGATCATGAAGTGCTGGGAGGCTCGCGAGACACTCAGTGCCGGCGAGTTCAAGTTCCGTCTTAACCACGACTGGGCCATTAACTGGGGTGGTTCTCTCGACGACCTCGTTCAAGGTGGTGATAACCTGCAACTTGCCGCCGATGGTCCTTATGTCATCCGCCTCTTCCTCAGCGACGAGGCTCCCGCCCACTGTACTGTCAAGGAAGACAACGGCTATCCCGACAACTTCTTTGAGATAGGCAACGAAGGCGGCTGGAGCACCAGTCATCTGCTGCTGGGCAATGGCAACGGACAGTATCAAGGCTTCTATTATCTCGATGGTGAGTTCAAGTTCAAGCCCAACGCAGACAACTGGGATAACGACCTGGAGTATGTCAGCGGCGATGCCACAAGTGGCTCCCTCACTGACGGCGGCGGTCCGAACTGCCCTGATCCAGGTGCTGGCTTCTATCAGATCAACCTTGACTTTGCCAACATGCACTACAGCCTGCTGAAGATTGAAAGCATCAGTTTGATCGGAGGCTTCAACGATTGGAGCGATGATCTTGAGATGACCTACAACAAGGAGGAAGGCTGCTGGCAAGTGACCACCGATGCCGTATCAGGTGAGTTCAAGTTCCGTGCTAACCATGACTGGGGTATCAACTGGGGTGGCAGCGTGGACAATCTGGCACAAAACGGTGCCAACCTGACCCTTGATGGCGGTACGCATACATTCAAGTTGTATCTCTCATACGATGGTGCACACCATGTGACGATCGAATAATACATCATGTTTCAATACACGTTTTGTGGAAAAATAGGCCGAAAGTCTTGGTACTTTCGGCTTTTTTATTTATCTTTGCATCGGAAACAACAATCATGTGGATTATGAGAACTAAGACATCAAACATCGTAAAGGTACTGACGGTACTCTTCACCTTTCACTTTTCACTTCTCACTTCTACCGCCCAGGGCTGGCCGCAGGACTACGGCGGCGTGATGCTACAGGGATTCTTCTGGGACTCCTTCAACGACACGCAGTGGACACGCTTGGAGAAGCAGGCTGATGACCTGGCCACGACCTTCGACTTAGTATGGGTACCGCAGAGCGGCAACTGCGGTGGCACCTCAATGGGCTACGACGATCTGTATTGGTTCAACCAGAACAGTAGTTTCGGCACCGAGGCCGAACTGCGCTCGATGATCAATACCTTCAAGGCAAAAGGTATCGGCACCATCGCCGACGTGGTGATCAACCACCGCAAGAATTTAAGCAATTGGGTAGATTTCCCGAAAGAGACCTACAAAGGTGTGACCTACGAGATGACATCGACGGACATCTGCGCCGACGATGACGGAGGCGAGGCCAAGAAATGGGCAACCCAGAATGGCTACAGCCTCAGCACGAACAACGACACCGGCGAGGGCTGGGGCGGTATGCGCGATCTGGACCATAAGAGCGAGAACGTGCAGAAGAATGTGAAGGCCTACCTGAAGTACCTCATCGACGACCTCGGTTATACGGGTTTCCGTTACGATATGGTGAAGGGCTATTCAGGTTCTTATACGAAGATGTACAATGAGGAAGCCGGGCCACAGTTCTCTGTGGGGGAATGCTGGGACGGCACACGAACCATCCGCAACTGGATCGATGCCACCGACAAGACCAGCGCCGCCTTCGACTTCCAGTTCCGCTACACCGTGCGCAATGCTATCAACAATGGCGACTGGACCTATCTGAGCAAGCAGAACGATGGTAACTGGCCGCTCGTGAGTAAAAACTACGAGAGTGGGGCCTATCGTCAGTATGCCGTGACCTTCGTCGAGAACCATGATGTTCAAGACCGAGGTACCACGAATAATTATAATCCCGATCCCATTCGCAAGGACACCCTCGCCGCCAATGCCTACCTGTTGGCCATGCCTGGCACACCGTGTGTGTTCCTCACCCACTGGAAAGCCTATAAGCAGGAGATTGCCAATATGGTGGCTGTGCGCAAGGCCGTGGGCATCACCAACATCAGTGCGACAGTCAATATGGCCTCAAATAAGGACTACTATGCCGTGCAGACCACAGGTAAGAACGGCAAATTGCTCTGTGTGGTAGGCACGAAGGCAGACACCTATGTGCCTAACGGTGCAGGCTGGGAGAAGGTTCTCAGTGGCAATAAATTCGTCTACTATGTCAGCGGCATTGAGCCGGAGAGTATCGTCTTCCCGACATTCAAACCCAGCACCTTCGAGAAATACGACATTACCGTCCATGTGAATGCCGATAAGGTAGGATGGAGCAGTGTGAACTTCTGGTCATGGGGTGGTGATGGTAGTCATTCACCGAAAAACGGTAACTGGCCTGGCGACAAGTTGACTACTACCACCGAGGTGGGCGGCAAGAAATGGTACACGCAGACCTACACGATCAATGAGGACTATGATGCCGTGAGTTTCGTGTTCAGCACAGGCTCTGGCAGTCCGCAGACGGTGGATGTTACCAATGTCACTGCTGACAAATTCTTCGAGATCTCCACAACAAAGAACAGCGAAGGCAAGTATCTGGTGGATGATGTCACTTCGCAGTATCAAGCCAACAACGATGCCGAGGAGATTGTGGCTATCATAAATTATATGATAGGAAAAGCGCCTGTCGGTTTCGACAAAACGTCTGCTGACAAGAACGGTGACGGCAAGATTGACATCGCCGACATCATCGCCATCGTGAATAAGTTGATATCTAAGTAAGTCTGCAATATACTGCCCCAGATTCAGGGCAGACCATTCCGATCTCGGAAAAACGTGCCCCAGATCTCAGGCAAACAATTCCGACCTCGGAAAATCATGCCCCAGATTCAAGGCAAATAATTCCGACCTCGGAAAATCATGCCCCAAATTCAAGGCAAATAATTGCGACTCCGGAAAAACGTGCCCCGGATCTGAGGGAAGATTCTGCCACCCATGCATAAACATGCCCCAGATCCAGGGCATATAATTCAGACTTCAGAATGGTTTCCCCCAGATTCAGGGCATAAAATTCCGACCTCGGGATGACTTCTTTGCTTTTTCTGGCTTTTCACCAACAACCCCAAATGATTTGTCCTGTATTCCGCCGACTTTTCCTAAAACAGAGCCACTATGCCAGAAAATACAGGCTCCCCTGTGGCCTACCTAGGACAATAAAATTATCCTGATTCTTTTGTTTATTCAAGGATTTTTATTAATTTTGCAGCAAATTGTGATTCGTATGGAAAGTATCATCAACGGCCATGAATGGATAGACTTGGGATTAAGTGTGAAATGGGCTACCTGTAATGTGGGTGCTTCCTCTCCGGATGATCCCGGGGACTATTTTGCATGGGGTGAAACGGTGCCTAAGAGCGAATTCACATGGGAGAACTACAAGTTCTGGATAAGCGGAGGATGGAAAGATGCCTCTTTCAACAAATACACTACAGAGGTTGGAAAGAAACGAGATGAGTTGGTTCAGATGGGTGACGGAATCTGGTGGAATATGACATCTGAAAAGAATCGTGCAAGATGTGAACAAAGTGTGGTGGATTACAAAACATGTTTGGAAATGTCCGACGATGCAGCTCATGTTAATTGGGGCGGCACTTGGCGTATGCCTACGGAAAAAGAGTTAAGTGAATTGGTGAAAAAGTGCATTTGGACCTATTCTCGTCTTGGTTACAGAGTGACAAGTGAGAAAACAGGAAACAGTATCTTCCTCCCCCTCACAGGTTCGCGTTCTGGATCTAAAAATGATAGTCTTCCAGGTATTTGGTCTTCAACTCTTAAGACAGATATGTCAAGATTTGCTTATAGTATCCAATTCGGTTATTGTCACCTATGGGAAACTGACGACGTCGGATTGTATGCACGATTCCGCTGTTATGGGTTACCTGTCCGTCCCGTTTCTGACTGAATAACCAATAAATATAACCCCAAGGGCTATTTCAATATGAATAAGTTGTGGAATGGTAATAAGAGTTGCGTATGGCTGATGATTATCGGTATAACGGTGGTAACGATAGGTTGTCAGAGTAATGGATTGCAGTCTTCCAAGGATTTGGTTGTCGTGGAGCATACAGATACTGTGTATGGAATCCAGGAGGGTAGTGCTTCATTCACGGTCGACATTCCCGTTGACGGACCAAAGGCGCTTGTTGATTCGGTGAAAGTATTCATCAACAAGATGTTGTATGATGCCTGTGAGAGTTGTGTTCAGTTCGATGAGAATGTGGTGACATTCAAGAAAGGAGAAGTGTTTACCAATGACAGTGAACAATTGTTCAGCCATTTCATGGAGAAATACAAACCAGTGATTCGGGACAGCCTTTGTCTCTATTTCGGACTCGAATTGAAATTAGAGGCTCAGACGGAAAAATATGTCGTTTATGGTATGGAGCATTATCATTGTGGAGGAAGTTGCGGCTCGGAGAAATACTATTATACTTTCGACAAGCATGACGGACATCAAGTGAGGGATATCATCAGTCATGAGAACCTCATACAATTCTTCAAGGATTATCCAGAATACACCACGATCGATTCTGACCCTTGGGAGGGATCATCAGGGTGGAAGTTCTTTCCAGAGAACGATTATGTTGACTATAACTATGGTCTTTTAGACGACCATTTCTCACTTGCTATTCATGGCTATGGCAATCATTATATCCTTGCAGATTTCCCCTACAGCCAGATATTCTCTTATCTCTCCCCGGAGGTACAGACATTGTTGGAGCGAAACAAGGAGAATGAACCGATGCTCCCAGCCTATCTTCCTGATAGGGAAGGTGAGGTTAGCATGGAGGTGGATACGGTAAACTATGCGCTACTTGGACGCGTGATAGTGGCAGGAGGGGAACTCGTTGACACACTGATGCACTATGATCCGGCACTTGAACTTTATCCTAAACGGATTTATACCCTCGGGGCATCGGAAGGCTCAGTCGCCTTCCTGTTGATTTATTCCGTCGGACATCTTCTGTATTGTGACGAGGCCATGACATGCACTATCGAAGAGAATGGTTTACAGCCAGTATCACTCTTTTCGATTGAAGGCCAAAAGGATAGCGTTGTGACTTGCATGTGGTACGACCAGTTGTTGGAGGCCAGTGAGGGTTTCCCGTATGACGAGTTTGACGAGAATCGCTTCGGACTACATTATGATTGGTTTGACAAGCAATTGTATTACCCCATCCTAAAGGATCATGACCCAGACTCAGAATTCGCCAATACGAGTTGTCAACGTTATTCAGGACGTTTCGAGGTCCTTCAGTTTAATGGAAAGGAATTTGTCCATGCTGGTGAAGATGGTGCCTGGTGGTTGAATAAAGATCTGCGCAACTACAAACGTACCATCAGCAACCGCAAGACTACTGAAGGTATTGAGCAGATAGACCTGATGCCAGACAGCACTTATCGTCGTACTTTCTGGAAAGGTGCCAAGACCCTCGATGATCTCCGCAAGAAGCCTGACGAGATATCAATAGAAAAAATATACATATAATATGAAAAGATTATCAAACGACTTTAGCCTAATGGCTATGATGATAGCAATCTTGCTACCATTGCAACTATCTGCGGCTCATAAGTACGGTTTTGCAGAAGGAAATTTTTTCTATAACGTGACTGACAAGGCTGGTCTTACAGTCGAAGTGACCTATGGCTCAGACTACGGTCAATATTTTGGAGCGATAGAAATACCGACAAGAGTTTTTCATGATGGGGTCGCTTATACCGTTACAAAAGTGGGTAGTTATGCTTTCGCTGGTTGTTCAGGCGTGACGAGTGTTTCTTTTCCAGAGACGGTAACAACTATTGGCGACCATGCTTTTGCTGGTTGTAATGCAATGCTGTCGATGACCATACCAAAGACAATATTGAGCATAGGCAATTATGCTTTTGAAAGTTGTTCAAGTTTTAAGGAATTTGAGATGGAATATGGCCCTGACGTACTATCGTTTGGCAAAGGTGCCTCAAGGGGGTTAGATTACAGTCTTTTCAGTGACTGTCCCCTTGAGTCTGTAATTGTTAGAAGACCACTCAACTTTAAAGACGGATACTCGCCTTTTAACAATAACACAAAACTGAAGAATGCGACAATAAAGAATCTCACAGGGGTACATCGTTATTTGTTCAATGGATGTACGGCTTTAACTAATGTGAGTTTGTCTGATGCCGTCATCACTATTAATGATTATGCATTCGCAGGTTGTAGGTCACTCCATGAAATAACTATTCCTGAAAGTGTGACAACTATTTCTAATTCTGCTTTCAGAGATTGTAATAATCTCCGTTCTTTTACAGTCAGTTCTGGCATACAGACCATAGGTGACTATGCATTCGCAGATTGTGTCAGCCTGACAGAGTTTACTATTCCCAGCAATGTGATAAGCATAGGAAATTATGCATTCTCTGGTTGTACAGACCTTAAGACATTAAAATTTGAAGTTGGCGCTGAGAATCTAAAAATAGGTAAAGGATCCTCGAAAGGAGCAGGTTATTGCCTGTTTTATGATTGCCCTCTGGAAAAAATAGAGTTAAGAAGATTTTTAGAGTATAGTTCAAAAAAGCAGATGGGTATTCTCCATTTGCAAATCATCCAACATTGAAAGAAGTAACTATTGACAATATTGTTCGGACTGGCAATTATCTTTTTTATGATTGTTCTGCATTAACTTCTGTAAGTATGTCTAATTCCTTGGTGACTATTAATGAATATGCATTTGGCAGTTGTAATGCCTTGAAATCCATAAAGATTCCGACCAGTGTAAAAAAGATGGAGACAGGTGCCTTTTATAATTGCAATTATCTGAATTCTTTTGATATGGGGTCAACAGAGGCAGGAAGTGGTATTGAGGAGATTGGAGACTATTGTTTCTCAAATTGTATATCTCTTCCTGGGCTAATATTCCCACCAACGCTAAAAAAAATAGGTAATTACGCCTTTTCGAAATGTACGGCCTTTACTAATTTCGCAATTGAAGAGAGTACGGAAACACTTTCTTTGGGAAATGGCTCTTCAGAAGGTGAAAAAACGGGATTATTCCGCGATTGTCCTCTCACGACAGTCTTTATTGGACGTAATTTGAGTTATAGTTATTCACCATTAAAAAATATAACAACGCTTACAGAGGCAAAGATTGGCAATCCTGTGACGCGTATTCCTAACTACATTTTTCAGGGTGATACGGAACTGGTTACCTTGCACTTCAACCAGTCATGTATACTATCTTCTATCGGTAAATATGCCTTTTCTGGATGTTCTAAACTACCTCCACACACTTTCCCTGAGACTCTTACAACGATTGATGAAGGAGCATTCCAAAATTGCATAGGCTTCGAATCTTTCACAATTGGAAATAATGTTGAAACCATTGGTGCTTATGCCTTTGCTGGGTGTTCTAATTTGACAGGCCTTATTTTCCATCCAGCATTGAAGAGCATCGGCAACTATGCCTTCAAAGGGTGTATCGCTTTTAACAACTTTGCCATAGAGGAGGGTGAGGAAACGCTGTGGCTAGGTATGGGGGCATCGGAGGGTGAGAAATACCCATTGTTTAAAGATTGTCCGTTGACATCAGTATTTATTGGTCGTAATATAGATTACGATTATCGTCCATTAGCTTATAATACTACACTCACGGAGGTGCTAATCGGCAATCCTGTGACTCGTATTCCTAATTACATCTTCCAAGGTGACACAGAATTGAGTAGTGTAGTGTTTAATCAGAATTGCAAACTGCAATCTGTTGGCAAATATGCTTTTGATGGTTGTACGAAATTGCTCTCTCTGGAGTTGCCTGAGACCGTCAAGACCTATGAGGAAGGAGCGTTCCGAGGATGCATAGGCTTTACTTCATTTATAGTTCCTGCTACAGTTACCAATATAGGCAATTATGTATTCAACAATTGCACTGCCCTTACTGATCTTGTCATAGAGGATGGTGGTGAGACACTCACGTTGGGTTATGGTAGCGATAGTGGTGCTAATGATAAAACTGGCAAAGGCTTGTTCTATGATTGTCCATTGACTTCTGTATATGTAGGTCGCCCTCTCGATTATAGTGCCAGTGCAAAACAAAGATATGGCAATTCTCCATTTGCATTCATAACTAGTCTGAAGAATTTTCAGATAGGAGAGAGGGTGGTCACCCTCAATTCTCAATACGTCAGGGGATGTATAGGAATAGAAACATTGTTTATCCCAGACAACGTGACGGGTATAGAACTCTCTGCGTTTTATGGTTGTAATGGATTGAAGAATATCACGCTCTCACAGAATCTAAAGACAATTGGGAATTTTGTTTTTTATGGCTGCTCTTCGTTAACTAAAGTGGCTATTCCGGCAACTGTAAATAGTATTGGCAACTATGCGTTTGGTTCATGTTCTGCCCTTACTAACCTTGCAATAGAGGATGGGAGTGAGACACTCACGTTAGGCTATGGCAATGATAGCGGTGATGACAACACGGCTGGTAAGGGATTGTTTGAAGACTGCCCATTGGAATCCGTTTATTTAGGTCGTCCCCTTAGTTATAGTGCCAAGTGGAGACAAGGAAGTTCCCCGTTTGCCCGTCTATCAACCATTAGGGATTTCAAAATGGGTGAGAATGTGACGTCTATTGGAAGTCAATTTCTTAGGGGTTGTTCTGGTATAGAAAGTCTGGTAATTCCAGACAAAGTTTCAAGTATAGGAAGATCCGCTTTCATAGATTGCAGCGGATTGAAAAGTATCACATTGTCTGCTAAACTTAATACAATTGGCGACTATGTCTTTTCAGGCTGTACTTCGTTGCCAAAGATTATTATTCCTGCATCGGTAACCAGTATTGACAACTATGCATTTAGGGGTTGTACAGCCCTTAACAATCTTGTTATAGAAGATGGTGGGGAAACATTAACTCTTGGCTATGGAACTTCACAAGGTGAGGCCTACGGTTTGTTTAGAGATTGTCCTTTGAAGTCACTTTATCTTGGACGAACACTGAGTTATACCGGGAAAAAGGATTATGGTTATTCTCCCTTTGCTTATGTCGGTACATTGAGCGAAGTGACCATCGGGCCGAAAGTCAAATCATTAGGTTACTGCATCTTCTATTCTACAGCAATTTCGGAACTCTACCTACCGTCATCGGTCAGGACTATCCATAGTTCTTCATTCAATCGTTGTAATAATCTTAAGACACTTGTTATCCTTGGTGTGACACCACCAACTTTGGATGACGCAAATACATTCCTTTCGAATTCTGCAGAAGATAGCAAGATTTATGTATTCTTCCCAGACAATTACAAATCGACAAAGATTTGGAAAGACTATACCGATAAGATTGAAGCCGTTGGTGAGATATATAGTAATTTCACATATAGCGGTGAAGGTCATGTGATTGGATATAAAACAGATTTCCCAATTGTACTTGATAATAGGGACACAGAGGCAAAAGATGCAGGAATCTATCAGAAACGTATAGATGTTACCTATACAACTAACGGCTATAACATCAAGGATGTGCTGGACTATGAATATACCATCAAGAAAGCACCTCTGACGATTACTGCCGAATCATGTTCTCGCAATTACGGCGAAGAGAATCCTGAATTCAGATTTATCTATGATGGATTTGTGAATGATGAGGACGAGAAGATTTTGACTAAAGAGCCGACAGCGACCACCAAGGCTACGGTAGATTCTCCTGCGGGTGAATATGACATTGTCGTATCAGGCGCAGAAGCAAAGAACTATGACATTTCCTACATTAATGGTGTGTTAACAATCGTTTCAATTATCAAAGGTGATGTTAATTCAGATGGTGAAGTTAATGCTCAGGACATTGTAGATTTGACTAATTATATTGCTGGCTATAACATTAATTTAATTAAAGAAAAGGCCGATGTCAATGGTGACGGTGTTGTCAACAGCGCTGATGTCATTATGGCGTCAAAAACAATATTAAGCAAGTGATAGATTCATAATCGCAAAATGCCACACGTCATCACCTACACGGAAGAGGTTGAAGAACACGGATACTGCCAACAGCGTCCGGAGTTGAGGACTGGCGATAAGTATTTGTACGAGGTGGGCGGCAAGAAATGGTACAAGCAGACCTACACCATCAATGAGGACTATGATGCTATGAGTTTCGTGTTTAGCACAGGCACGGGCAGTCCACAGACTGTCGATGTGACGAATGTCAACACCGACAAATTCTTTGAGGTTTCCACTTCAAAGGAGGGTGACAAGTATCAAGAACGGTGACAGCATCATTAATATCGTCGCTATTGCTATGCATTAACGTTAAGGGAAATCATACACGAGATACTGTACGTTGGGCTCGGTTGGATAGTTCGTGAGTCGCCCTGAGCGGGTGATAAACGACAGGATGCCGTTGTATATGCCGTTACCAAATGTGTATTGACCACCATAGATATTGATATAGTGAATACGGCGGGCATCGTATTTCAGAAGACGTTCTGTGTCAATGACCGGCATACCGTCGATCAGTACCATGGATGGCCATGAACTATCATAGGGGGCATCCTCCT
>Ga0247610_10005114_pt1 | contig 13866 bp, 10 predicted proteins | sample 174DNAGHGhighgp2_FD_193483 | JGI IMG/M metagenome (GOLD analysis project Ga0247610, IMG submission 193483) | Sheep rumen microbial communities from Palmerston North, Manawatu-Wanganui, New Zealand - 1742 DNA GHGhigh gp2 | ecosystem: Host-associated > Mammals > Digestive system > Stomach > Rumen... | reverse complement strand
CTCGACATCGAGCAACTTCGACGAGCGATTGTTCCGCGAGTATTACTCATATCCTTTCTATAAGGGTATCACTGAGGGCGGCAGCAGGGCGTTTATGGCGTCGTATAATAGTTGGAATGGTATCCCGATGTGTGTGCATCCTTGTCTCGACGAGATCACCCGTAAGGAGTGGGGCAACAATGGTATAATCTGTACCGATGGCGGAGCCTATGGCATGCTGGTAAGTGCCCATCACTATTACCCCGATCTGCCAGCGGCTGCTGCAGGAGTAGTAAAAGCTGGTACCAGTCAGTTCCTCGATCGCTTCCAGCCATACCTTAAGGAGGCTGTAGAGAAAGGACTGGTGACTGAGACCGAAATCGAAAAAGTGATAAAGGGTAATATATACGTTGCACTGAAACTTGGACTGCTCGACGACAAGTGCCCGTATGCCGAGATAGGCAAGGACTCTACGGCTATGCCTCCCTATGAGCGTGCTGAGGTAAAGCAGTTTGTGCGCGAGGTAACGGCCAAGAGCGTAGTGCTGCTCAAGAACGATGGCATCTTGCCCATCAAGGGTGTAAAGAAGATTGCCGTGGTTGGCCCTTATGCTGATAAGATTGTGTACGACTGGTATAGCGGAACAGCTCCTTACGAGAACACCATCCTGAAAGCTATGCAGGAGGCTGGACGTGAGTATGGCATAGAGATACTGTATGCGCCTGATAACCAGTTTGGTCGTGCTGAGGCTTTGGCTCGTCAGGCCGATATGGTACTGGTGTGCACAGGTAATCACCCATACGGCACTGATCGTACCTGGAAGGTTTGTCCTGTGCCCAGCGATGGTCGTGAGGCTAACGACCGCCATTCGTTGCAGTTGCCCGATGAGGATGAGATACGCCGTCTGCAGGCCATCAATCCCAACACGGTGCTTGTGCTTGTGAGCAGTTTCCCATACACCATCAACTGGAGCAACCAGCACCTGCCGGCTATTCTGCAGGTAACCCACTGCTCTCAGGAGCAAGGTCATGGTGTGGTCGATGTGCTGTTTGGTAAGGTTAACCCTGCAGGTCGCACCACCCAGACGTGGGTAAAGGATATCCTGGATCTGCCAGAGATGATGGATTACGATATACGTCATGGTCGTACCTATATGTATTTCAAGGGCACACCGCTGTATCCTTTCGGCTACGGACTGAGTTATACCCGTTTCGAGTATGGCGATGCCAAGGTGCTGAAGCAGGACAAGCAAACGATCTATGTGTCAGTGCCTGTAAAGAATGCTGGTGCGATGGATGGCGACGAGGTGGTGCAGCTCTATGCCAGCTATCCCGATTCGCAGGTTGAGCACCCCAAGCGTCAGCTCAAAGCCTTCCGCCGTGTTACTATCCCTGCGGGCGAGACCTGTGAGGTGGTGCTCGAAGTGGCCAAGAACGACTTGACTTACTGGGATGCGGCGCAGCACGCCTTCATACCTGAGAAAGGAAAGATATGCTTCGAAATCGGAGCTTCTTCGGCTGATATCAGAACCCGGTGCTATCGCTAGCATCGGGTTCTCCGATTTTTGGTGCGAAGATACGAAAAATTAAAAATTAAACATTAATCATTAAAAAAAATGTTGTAACTTTGCACCCGTAAATAATAATAGGTATGACAAACGGTATATATACTATCTTGTTGCTCATCTTGAGCAATGTGTTTATGACATTCGCCTGGTACGGCCATCTGCGCCTGCAGCAGTCGGGTGTCTCTACCAACTGGCCGCTGTATCTCGTGATAGCGTTCTCATGGGTGATTGCCTTCTTCGAGTACTGCTGTCAGGTTCCAGCCAATCGTATAGGCTTTGTCGACAATGGCGGTCCGTTCAACCTCGTTCAACTAAAGGTCATCCAGGAGTGCATCTCGCTCGTGGTGTTTGCTATCATCGCCAACTTTGTATTCCAGCATGAGGAATTGCACTGGAATCACGCTGCCGCGGCACTCTGTCTGGTCATGGCTGTTTACTTTGTCTTCATGAAACCGTAGTGTATGATCGACAGAGAAACGATTGACAAGATACTCGATGCCACCAACATCGTAGATGTGGTAAGCGAGTTTGTTACGCTTAAGAAGTCGGGTGTAAACTATAAGGGGTTGTGCCCGTTCCACGACGATAAGACACCATCGTTCATGGTGTCGCCCACCAAGCAGATATGCAAGTGTTTTTCGTGTGGCGAGGGTGGCACAGCCATCAATTTCCTGATGAAACACGAGCAGATAACCTATCCTGAGGCTCTGCGCTGGTTGGCCAAGAAGTATAACATCGAGATACAGGAGAAGGAACTCACTGAAGATGAGAAACGTGAGCAGGGCGAACGCGAGTCGATGTTCATCGTCAATGAGTGGGCGATGAACTACTTCAAGGATATCCTGAATACCGATCCTGATGGCGTGGCCATAGGGCGTCAGTATTTCCGCAGTCGTGGCATACGCGATGATATTGTAGAGAAGTTCAACCTGGGTTTCTCGCTCAGCAAGCGCGACGCACTGGCCCTGGCCGCCAAGAAGGCCGGCTATCAGGAGGAGTTCCTGATCAAGACCGGTCTGTGTATCAAGGGCGAAAAGGGCGTGTACGACCGCTACGCAGGTCGTGTCATCTTCCCCTGGTTCAATGTCAGCGGTAAGGTGGTGGCCTTTGGTGGTCGCCTGCTCGATGCTCGCACCAAGGGCGTGCAACAGAAGTACGTGAACTCACCCGACTCAGAGATATATCACAAGGAACGCGAGCTCTATGGCTTGTATCAAGGCAAGAAGGCTATCGCCAAAGAGGACTGCGTGTATATGGTTGAGGGCTATACCGACGTGATAGCCATGCACCAGTGCGGAATTGAGAATGTGGTAGCCAACAGTGGTACAGCGCTCTCAAAATATCAGATAAAACTGCTGCGCCGATTCACCCCCAACATCATACTGCTCTACGATGGCGACGAGGCTGGTATCCACGCTGCTATGCGAGGAACCGACATGCTGCTGGCCGAGGGTATGAGGGTTAAGGTGCTGCTATTGCCCGATGGCGACGATCCTGACTCATTCGCCCGCAAGCACACCGCTACTGAGTTCAAGGCATATATCGAGGAGCATGCCGAGGACTTTATCTCGTTTAAGACCAAGCTGACGGTCGAGAACGTCACTGACCCTGTTAAGCGTTCAGAGGCCATCGGTGGCATAGTCAAGAGCATATCTGTGGTCGACGATTCGTTGCTGCGCGATGAGTACCTCACACAACTCTCACGCCGCCTGGGCCTCAAGGAGGAAACTCTGCTCCAGTCGATGAACGGCATGATAAGTCGCGACCGCGAGGAGAAGGAAAAGGAGTACAGTCGCGAACAGGCTCATAACGCTATACAAGCCGAAAAGGAGGCTCAGGGCAAGCCCATCGCAATAGGTCTGCACACCATCGACGAGAAGATGGCAAAGATCGAGGAAATGCTGGTTATGGCTATCGTCCGCGATGGCGAGAAGATAATCTACGAGAATCTGCAGACCGACGACGGCGAGACCATCAACTTCTCAGTAGCGCAGTTCATCGCTTTCGATATGGACTCTGATGGACTTAGCTTCAGCAGCAATCCCGTCTACAACAAGATACTGCGCGAGGTGGTAGCACATTGCGGCGAGGAGGGATTCAAGGCCACTGACTACTTGACGCGCCACTCTGACTACGAGATAAGTTCAATTGCCGCAAAGTTGTCTGTCGATGACTACCAGCTCAGCAGAATATTCCAGCTCAAGGAGCGCGAGGGCGGTCTGCGCCAGCATGTAGAGCATCTGGTGCTCGACTTCCGCTACTACTGTCTTGGTGCCAAGCAGAAGGAACTGCTGGCCCAACTCAAGACGTGTAAGGAAGACTATGTGGCTATAATGACAGAATACAAACGTGTAAAGGAGATATACGACGAACTGGCGAAGAAACTGGGACGATGAGTTGGTTTAATATTATATGGCTAGTGTACTACGTGGTGGTGACCGTCGCCATCATCCACGTGGTGATGGACAACCGTCAACCCGCCAAGACTATGGCGTGGGCACTGGTGATATACTTCGTACCCGTGGTTGGTATCGTCTTCTACCTCTTCTTCGGCATCAACCACCGCAAGGAGCGTTACATTGGCGAGCGCTCCATGAATCAGCTCACCAAGCGCTCCATGCTCGAGTTTGCCGAGCAGCAGAATCTGCGTCTGCCCGATAAGCACAAGCCGCTCATCGACCTCTTTATTAATCAGAACCTGGCCCTGCCGTTCAAGGATAATCTGGTGGATATCTGTACTGATGGCTACCAGTTCATCTCCGAACTGATGGAGGACATAGGTCGCGCCAAGGAGCACATCCATATCGATATGTACATATTTGCCGAAGACCCTCTGGGCACTATGGTTGCCGATGCACTTATCGACAAGGCCAGTCAGGGTGTCGAGGTCCGTCTCATCTACGATGACGTGGGCTGTTGGAATGTGCATCACCGTTTCTTCGAGCGCATGCGTGAGGCAGGCATCGAGGTCCGTTCGTTCATGCCTGTGCATTTCCCGTCGTTCACCAGCAAGGTCAACTACCGCAACCACCGCAAGATCATCGTCATCGATGGCACTGTGGGCTATATCGGCGGCATGAACATAGCCCAGCGCTACGTTAAGGGTACTGGCGGTCAGCCTTGGCGCGACACCATGCTTCGCGTGTCGGGTGGGGGAGTTCACGCCCTGCAGCGCGCCTTCCTGGTCGACTGGTATTTCGTCGACCGCACACTGCTGTCCGACCGCAAGTACTATCCCCGTTGCGAACAGATTACCAACAACTGTCTGGCACAGGTCGTAACCAGCGGTCCCACCACGCCTTATCCTGAGATTATGCAGGGTTATGTGCGCATCATTCTTGGTGCCCGTCGCTATCTGTATCTCGAGACTCCTTACTTCCTGCCCAACGAGTCAGTACTCTTTGCCCTTAAGACTGTTGCGCTGGCTGGTGTCGATGTGCGTGTGCTGTGTCCGCGCCGCAGCGATGCCCGATTTGTAGAGTGGGCCAGTCGCAGCTATCTGCGCGAGATTCAAGAGGCTGGCGTCAAGGTGAGTCTCTACGAGGCCGGATTCCTCCACTCCAAGCTGTTGGTGTGTGATGATGCTATCACCACCTGCGGATCGACCAATCTCGACTTCCGCAGTTTCGAGAACAACTTCGAGGCCAACATCTTCTTCTTCGACGAGGGTGTGGCACTCCGCATGAAAAACATGTTTATGCGCGACCTTGCTCAGGCCGTGTCGTTCGAGGATGTATGTAAGCAGAGGGGTAACGGATTCTTCACCCGACTTTGGGAGAGCGTTACAAGGATGCTGTCGCCTCTTTTCTGAAAATCGAGAAGTTTACGCTGCCGTATGTGCGATGCTCTACAAAGTGGGGATCGCTACTGAAGTCGTTGTCCTTGCCGTGCTCAAACACCAGTATGCCATCGTCCTTCAGCAGTCCTTTCTCAAATATCAGTCCAGGTATCGTTGGCAGTTCCTTCAGCGCGTAAGGCGGGTCGGCAAAGATAAAGTCGAACTGCTGTTTGCACGACTTGATATAGCGGAACACATCGCCGCGGATAGCGATCATGGGGGCGGCGATCACGGGGACAGGTCGCGTGATTCGCTCGTTCCGAGCGATCATGGACCTGTCCCCATGATCGCCGTGATCGCCCAGAAGCTTGCGGAAGCATTCCTGGATAAACCTGTGGTGGTCGCGGTCCATCTCTACGCTCACCACGTGTTCGCATCCGCGCGACACCAGTTCGAGCGATATGCTGCCTGTACCTGAGAACAGGTCGAGGGCGCTGATGCCTTCGAAATCGATGTATCTGGTCAGCACATTAAATATGTTCTCCTTGGCAAAGTCGGTAGTAGGCCGCGCCTTAAACGAGCGTGGGATATCAAAGTGCCTACCCTTATATTTTCCTGTAATAATTCTCATCGTCCGCGGGTTATAAGTGTCATCAAGTCGTATGGCATGCCCTTAATCTTTGTGGCAGGGGCATCCTGATAGTCAGCCTGTGGGTTTATCACGTAGGCGTTAGCCACATATTTCTTTACCTCGTCCATCAGCCATTCCTGCTCTGGTATGTCGCCCACCAAGTGCAGTTCGTCGTGTTCGTTCTCCAGTCGTAGCTGCTTCCACACGTACAGCAGATAGTACAGTGCGTCGTGTGCATGGGCGGCATCAAACGTGTTGCAGAACTTAAATCTGTTCTGCTGGAAACTGAAGATATGCAGTTGCTTGTTGTGGAAGTAGCCGTACAGCTTGTTGCGATGGCCCGTGAAACTGCGCTGATGCAGTTGGCGCCACACGGGTGTCAGTGCGTGTATATAGTCAACGCCGGCATCAAACCTGTCGCCCAGCACCGTTGCCACATTCTTGTTTACGGCAAACAAGCACACGGCCTTCAGATCGGGCAGCACGTTATACAGCACCACACGCTTCTCCTGTCCGGCAGGATACGAGTACTCAAACAGCTTCTCTTTATCGGCCTCGTCAAACTCCTCCACAGGTACCAGCAGCGACTGCGTGTCTATCAGTACCTGTGCCTTCATCGTCTCCTCGTTCAGAACCTCTGGTGTTCTGATAGCCTCGCGCAGGTTGGCCGACATCGATATGCCGCCACGTACCACGTATGGGCGGAATACTATTGGTTGCTCGGCGCTGGCAGCATCGAGAGTGGTAAACGAGAGCGTGTTTCGCCCTATGCGTATTATCGTCTTTTTGGCGTCCATCTACTTCACATTCATCACACTGGCCACGCACAGCGCAAGCAAGCACACTGCTATCACAGCCAGCACGATATTCACTAATTTATTATTCATCTGCATAACTCGGCTGCAAAGGTAGCATAAATCGAGCGAAATGCAAAATAAATCGCAATTTATTTTCATTTCCGAGATGCAGTCTACCTTCGGCGAATGCCAAAGGTACAATAATTTTTTTAATGTTTAATGTTTAATGTTTAATTTTTCGTATCTTTGCACCCGAAATGATTATCGACGAGTTTAAATACCGCATTCGCGAGGCCCTCGGGCTTACGCCGACACCCGAACAAGAGCATGCCATCGACGTGTTCTCAATGTTTATGACCGACCGCGACGACCATGTGGCGATGATACTCCGCGGTTCCGCTGGTACGGGTAAAACCACCCTTGCCGGAGCCGTCGTTCGCGCTATGACCACCCTCAAGCAGCGTATGATACTGCTGGCCCCTACAGGTCGTGCAGCCAAAGTCTTCTCGCTCAATGCTGGTCATCCAGCTTATACCATCCATCGCCGCATCTATCGTCAGAAGTCGGCTGGCGACATCTCTTCGTTCAATCTCAACTTCAACAACAATCACGACACCCTGTTTATAGTCGACGAGTCGTCGATGATAGCCAATCTGGGTTATGGTGAGAGTTCGTTCGGCTCTGGCTGCCTGCTCGACGATCTTATGCAGTTTGTGTATAGCGGACAGAATTGCCGCCTGCTGCTAGTTGGCGACAAGGCCCAGCTGCCACCTGTAGGCGAAGACGAGAGTCCTGCACTGATACCTGATGTGCTCCGAGCTTACGGCATGCGTGTCTACGAGTGCGACCTCAACCAGGTGCTCCGCCAGAGCCAAGATTCCGGCATACTGTGGAATGCCACACAGGTGAGATGTATGATGGCTGATGGCGGATGGAGTCTGCCTAAGATCCGTTTCCAGGGCTTCCCTGATATAATAAATGTGCCAGGCGACGAACTGATAGAGTCGCTTGCCACCAGCTACAGTCGTGCTGGTATGGACGAGACTATGGTCATCACCCGCAGCAACAAGCGCGCCAACATCTACAACCAGGGCATCCGCAACACCGTCCTCGACCGCGAAGACGAACTCTGCCGCGGCGATCAGATTATGATAGTAAAAAACAATTATTACTGGTTGAAAGATACCCCCAAAAGTTCCCCGCCCATAACAGGGGAGGGGATAGGGGCGGGGTCTCCCACCTTCCTCGCCAACGGCGACATCGCTGTGGCGCAGCGTGTGCGCAATGTACATGAGCTCTTCGGCTTCCGCTTTGCCGAGGTCACTATGACGCTGCCCGATTACGACGATTATGAGCTCACCGCTACGGTCATCCTCGACTCGCTCACCACCGAGGCCCCATCGCTCACGCGCGACCAGCAGGAGGCGCTCTACAATGCCGTGATGGAAGATTACGCCGACATCCCCACCAAGCCCGATCGCATAAAAAAGCTCAAGGAGGATAAGTATTACAACGCCCTGCAGATAAAATACGCCTACGCTGTGACCTGTCACAAGGCCCAGGGCGGCCAGTGGGCTCATGTCTACGTAGACCAAGGCTACATGACCGACGACATGCTCACCCCCGACTACATCCACTGGCTCTACACCGCCTTCACCCGCGCCACCGAAAAACTCTACCTAGTCAATTGGCCCAAAACCCAAATAAAGGATTAACGTCACCAACCGTGTATCAAATTTATGATTATCATTTTTTTGATTAACTAAACCGATGCCCCGGCATCGTAGAGCATCTGCCCCTTAATGCCATTTCCTCATTCCTTAGCATCACCCCCCAGATGCTCTCCAAAATCCGCAAAGAGATCACCTTCAACTCCCAGCAATAGCAATACTATGAAACTAGTTTCATATTTATACCCTCGGCACCCGATTTCCGGGCTTTGCCGAGGGCTTTTTTGTTGTGTCGTTAGTATTTTTGCAGTGAACTAACAAAATAATTGCATCAGGAGGTTTAGTAAAATGCGGTTCGTGTGTAATATAGGTGTATGACAGAAAGAGAAAAGGAATTATCAACGCTGTTCAGACAGCATTACCGTCAGATGTATCGTTTGGCCAACATACTTCTGCATGATGATGCTGAGAGCAAGGATATTGTGCACGATGTCTTCGCCCGACTGCTTGCCTCGCCAGCTCAAGAGTTGAATGAGGAAACAACGACAGCGTTTCTACTCACTTGCGTGCGTAACCGATGTTTGAATGTGATTCGTAAACGTAAGATTCAGGAACGAGTTCAGCAACTCTACCTCCTCGACCTTGACACAACAATCATCCCGCCAGACCTGTTTCGCGAAGAATTACTGGCTCTATCAGAAGGAATCAATCTGTTGACACCACCAATCTGTCGTGAGGTGATAGAGCTGCACTTCCGCAGTGGACTCACTTTCCGTGAGATTGCTATTCACCTTGGTGTCAGCGAGACCACCGTCTACAAACATCTGCGCCGTTCGCTTCAGTTATTACGTGAACATCTAAAAATGAGATTAGAATGATGAACAAGACAGACCTTTTGTTCCAGATGATGGAGCATCCGCATGCTTATACAGACCAGCAGTGGCAAGAGATACTAATGGACGAAGAGTGCCGTGAACTCTATACCCTGATGGCTAAGACCAAAAGCGCATTCGATTCCCAAAAGGAAGTCGATGACGAAACTATTGATGCCGAATGGAGTAGGTTAACCACTAATCCTAGCCGTAGCTGGCTTCGTGTTGCAGCCCTGTTTGTTGGTGTGTTGATGCTTTCGGGCATTACCTTTGCTGCTATTCATATTGTTCGGTGGATCAGCACCCCAGAGCCGCAGATTATGCAAGTGGAGAAATCCATAAAAGCCAAACAAACAACTATAAAAGCGAAAGATGATTTAGAAACTAGTCCAATAGACACCATACAATCTGTGGTTTTCGACAATGTTACTTTCGAAAAGATGTTGCCCGAGATTGCTGCCAAATATAATGCAGAGGTGATATTCCAGAATGCAGAGGCTAAGCAACTCCGATTTTACTTTTTGTGGAAAAAGAATGATAATCTGCATGAGGTTATTGAGAAACTGAATATGTTCAGTCAGGTTGATATCACTATTGAGGACGAAAAACTGATTGTAAAATGAAAAAGTGTATCTTCGTTTTCTTCATAACCTTATGCTGCTGTGCTAGCATAAATGGTCAGACTATCACTCGCAACTACGACAATGTCTCGTTGTCAGATGCATTACTCGATCTTAATGATTTGTCACAACATTATAATATCAGTTTCCTATACAATGATCTGGAGGATTTCCGCGTATCCACCCATATTAAGCGTAAGTCTTTATATGATGCTATTATGCAGGTCGTAGGTTTCTATCCCATTCGTGTCGTTAAGCGTGGAGAATATGATATTTTTGTGGAATGTATTCATAAGACAGAGCATCATCTTACGGGGACTATTATAGATGAGAATCGTCAGCCCGTTCCTTATGCTAATATTTACCTGCTTCATCCATCAGACTCAACAGTAATCGGTGGAGGCGTGAGCAACGAGGCTGGCGTTTTTGTTATCCCTTACGATATGCCTACAGTATTGGCACGCGTCTCATATGTGGGCTATAAGACAAAGTATCTACTATGTAAGAATGAACATATAGGTACCATTCAGATACATCCTGGGACAATGACTGTAAAAGGTGTTGTTGTAAAAGGTGAACGTCCTAAAATGCAACTGCAAGGAAACTCATTGATGATGAATGTAGAGGGCACTGTGATGGAACGGATTGGAACCGCAGAAGATGTATTGTCGCGTGTACCTACCATTTCAAAGAAAGGTGAGACATTCGAGATATTAGGTAAAGGTGTACCTGTAATTTACCTGAATAACCGCAAACTAACTGACTTACAAGAACTAAGGAACGTACAGTCTGACAATATCAAGAATGTCGAAGTTGTTCAGAATCCAGGGGCAAGATATGATGCATCGGTAAATGCCGTTATCATTATCCGTACCAAACGGGTAGCTGGCGAAGGCCTTGGTGTAGAGTTGACGTCGTGGAGCCGTAAGGGGCAGGGATATGCTAATAATGAGCGCGTCAATCTTACCTACCGTAAAGGTGGACTGGAACTTTTTGCTTATCTTTTCGGCGCATATAATAAGAGATGTAGTAGTGGTGATTTTGAACAGACAATATCTGCTGATACGCTATGGGTTATATCCAACCGGCAGAATAATTCCAGTCGCAATCCCTACTTTGAGGGACGAGTGGGTGTTAACTACCAGCTGAATGATAATAACTCTTTTGGTGGATTCTATCAAAGTACCTACGACTATGTAAAGACCTGGAGTGAATACGATGACGACATACATTATGACGGACATTATTATGACCACTTGCAAAATAGTGGTGTAAGAAGAGCCGAGGGCGTGCCCAATCATCAAGTAAATCTTTACTATACAGGCAAAGTAGGCAATTTCAATATTGATTTCAATGCTGATTACAACTTCCGTAAACAACGCAACTGTAACCAGCAACAGGAACTGAGCAATAAGGATTTAGATCGCGATGTAAACACTGAGAATCTTACACGCAGTAATCTATTTGCCGAGAAACTTATAATTGGTTATCCGTTGTTGAAAGGACAGATCGAGATTGGTGAAGAATATACAAATACCCGTTGGAAAAGCAACTTTACTAATCCCGAAGGATATATATCCAACAGTAACAATGAGCAGCATGAGCATACCATTGCGCCTTTCGTAGAACTGCGCCAACAGATTGGTCGTGTTCACTTGTCGGCAGGTTTGCGTTATGAGCATGTGGAATCAGATTATTACGTTGGTGGTATTCGTCGTGATGAGCAGTGTCGCACCTACAATGACCTATTCCCTTCAGTTGCTTTATCAACATCAGTAAAGAATTGGCGATTATCTCTTAGCTATGCCAAACGTACTACGCGTCCATCTTATTGGCAACTGAGCAGTGATGTAGTCTATGAGAATCGATTGAACTTACAGAAAGGTAATCCCTATTTGATGCCAGTCAAGTATCATAATCTGAATATGATGGTTATGTGGAAATGGTTATACCTGGCTACCAACTTTAGTCATTGCATAGATCCAATTCTATATACGGCATATAATGTAGAAAATGACAGTAAGATCAATTTCGTTACCTACATGAACTATAACCATGCCGATTGGCTCACTATGTCGCTAGGAGCACAGAAAAACGTGAAATTGGGAGGTGATGTTACATGGACTCCTCAGTATGTTGTTTCGTTGATGAAACCATGGTTTAAGTCTGAATTCGTTGGTGTACAGAAGAGTTTCAACCACCCTATGTTATCCTTGCGGCTTGGCAACATTATAGCACTGCCCCACGAATGGCTGCTGCAGGCAGACTTTAATATGCACTCTCATGGTAATACTGGCTCTAATGTCTACTTCAATTGTACCAACCCGATACTCACACTTAGTATCAGCAAGGACTTTTTCAAACGGAGTCTCAATATTAAGCTTTCTGGTTACGACCTCTTCAATGGTGGTATCAACCGATTTACTCTCTATAGTAATCGCATGATGTTCCAAAAGATGGAGGATAATGATTCTCGTTGCGTCCAACTTTCTTTACGATACCGTTTCAATGTTACACCATCGAAGTACAAGGGTACAGGTGCGGGTAATGCAGAAAAGAACAGATTGTAAGATGAAACATTTGGATATAGACTCTTATCGGAAGGTTAATGAATCTTTCCGTAGACGATTGGTGTGCCGTATTGGCGTGGATTGTGGATTCTTTGTTGAGATGAATTACATGGTTAATGCCATGCTATATTGTCTGGCCAATAGGATACAATTCCTGTTATTCTCACGTGATGCCAATTTCGGTACGGGCATAGGATGGACAGAATACTTCCAGCCTTTTTGCAAGGAGGTGTATGAACCATATCATTTAAAGTATAATTTACATCAGCCTCCTACGTGGAAACGTATTCTGAAAAAGGGCTCGTTGAATATGATAGTCTGGAAGTTGAAATCTATAATCAAAACTCTAATAGGAAGAATCATAGGGCTATGGATTTACAAGGAAAGAGTACTTCTGAATCAAGATGTAGTGTCTGTAGCAAATCATCATTTCGTAATACCTGAACTTGATATTGACGGAGACTATACTGAAGTATATGGTATCATAGTACGGATGATATGGCGATTGCGTCCTGAGATTATCAGGCAAGAGCTTGAACTCAAGAAGGAAATATCATTGCCTGATTCATATTTCGGTGCTCATATTCGAGGAGGTGATAAGGCTATTGAAGCGCACCTTATAAGCGGTAAGGAGATGCTTAAAGCGCTATCTCCCAAAGAGGGCGACAATGTTTTTGTCCTTATCGATAATTATCAGCAGTTGGAGATGATTCGCAGCGAGTTCCCCCATTTACGCATATTATCGCTTTGTCAGACTTATGAGAAAGGTTATTTCCATCAGGAGTTTATACGCTTGGCGCCCCAACAGAAGAAAGAATCCATCATTCGACTTATAATTTCTGTCGATATCCTGCTTAATAGCCAGGCTTTTGTGGGCACCATCACCTCTGGACCAAGTGTGTTTATTATGAAGGTTAGAGCTAACGAATCATCCGTCTTTGCAATTGATTGTTCTAAAGAAAAGTTATTAGACAGTCTATCACTTAATTCAGAAGAACGTGCAGCTATATCTTACGCAAGTATCAGCAGAAGATCATCAGTTAATTAATAATGTATATATCTTCGACTCTCAGCAATAGCAAAAGTCTGAAACTACTTTCAGACTTTTACCCTCGGCAGTCTTTTTATTGGTTCTGCCGAGGGCTTTTTTGTGCCGTTTCCCGAAGTTTCCTTGAGCGAAGCGAAAAACTTTGCCAAACAAAACTGATGAACAATGAACAAAATCGCCGCTCAAAAAGCGATTTCCCATCAAAAAGTTTGGTCGATTCAATAAAAAGCATTACCTTTGCACCCACGAGAACCCGCCAAGCCTCTTCACAATGCTTAAATCGGCGGGTCGTTTTATTTTTATACGATGAGCAACAGAATCCCATTCCAGAAAC
>Ga0247610_10005111_pt1 | contig 13867 bp, 13 predicted proteins | sample 174DNAGHGhighgp2_FD_193483 | JGI IMG/M metagenome (GOLD analysis project Ga0247610, IMG submission 193483) | Sheep rumen microbial communities from Palmerston North, Manawatu-Wanganui, New Zealand - 1742 DNA GHGhigh gp2 | ecosystem: Host-associated > Mammals > Digestive system > Stomach > Rumen... | reverse complement strand
ATACTGCTGTCCGGGAGGACGCGATTCAGCTATATGGATTTTTAACGCGGCAGTATTATGATTTGTTTACATTATTGCTAAGCGTCAGCGGGGTTGGGCCTAAAGGCGCATTGGGAATCTTAGGTTCGTCAAAACCGGAAGAATTTTATCTGGCTGTACAAAGTCGGGACCTGAAGATGCTGACAAAGTTACCGGGAATTGGAAAGAAAACGGCAGAACGTATGGTTTTGGAATTGAAGGATAAAGTCGGGACGCTGGAAGGTGCAGAGAATGACCGGGAATTTGCGGAAGCGGTCAGAGGCGATTCCGCTTCGGAAGCAGTTAATGAAGCGATGGCTGCATTGGCTGCATTAGGGTATTCCAATTCGGAAATTTTGCCGGTGTTGCGGAAAATTCCGGATTATACCGCATTAAAACGAGATGAACTGATTCGCAGGGCGTTGCAGCTTTTTGCAAAAAAGTGAGTTAGGATAAAGGGGAAACTGTTATGGAATTTGATGACCGGCTGGTAACATCGGAGGCAACGGAGTCTGATGCGGAACAGTACAGTCTGCGACCCCGGACGTTAGAAGAATATATCGGACAGGATAAGGTAAAACAGAATATATCTGTATTTATTGAAGCGGCGCTGAAACGCAACGAAGCATTGGATCATGTATTGCTGTTTGGGCCTCCGGGACTGGGAAAAACTACTCTGGCCAATATCATTGCAAATGAGCTTCACGTAAATATGCGTGTGACCTCCGGACCTGCTATTATGCGGCAGGGGGATCTGGCGGCCATCCTCAGTACGCTGGCGGAAGGGGAAGTGCTGTTTATTGATGAGATCCACCGGCTGCCTAAAGCGGTGGAAGAAATTTTATATTCTGCAATGGAAGACTATCAGTTAGATATAGTGATTGGAAAAGGACCCGGCGCCCAGAATGTCCGTCTGCCGCTTCCGAAATTTACGCTGATTGGCGCCACGACAAGACTGGGTTCCCTGGCTGCTCCTCTGCGGGACCGGTTTGGCGTGCAGTGCCGTCTTGAATTTTACCAGCCTGAGCAGTTGCGTATTATTGTCAATAAATCTGCAGAGAAGCTGGATGTGCAGATGACGCCGGAAGGCGCGCTGGAAATTGCGCGCCGGTCAAGAGGAACGCCGCGTGTTGCCAACCGCCTGCTGAAACGGGTGCGGGATTTTGCACAGGTGGCTGGGCATGATGTAATCGACAGGGAACTGGCGGATCAGGCTCTTTCCCGTTTGGAAGTAGACCGGTATGGGCTGGATCAAAATGACCGCCGCATTTTAAATACTATTGTAAAAACATTTGGCGGAGGACCGGTTGGCGTAGATACAATTGCGGCTGCAGTCAGCGAAGAGTCGGGAACCATTGAAGATGTAGTGGAACCGTACCTGATGCAGTTGGGATTGTTGCAGCGTACGCCCCGCGGACGTGTGGCAACCAGAGAAACTTACAGGTATCTTGGCGTACCGTACCCGGAAGATGGCGCAAGATCGAAAGTTGAACAGCCTTCCCTGTTATAAAATATGGGGGATGCTGTATTAGCAATATCTGATCAAAGAGGATTTTAACTATGAATTTATTACTGCATGCCTGCTGCGGGCCTTGCGCCTGTTATCCTTCCCAGGAATTGACGAAGCAGGCTGTGGATTTTACATTGTTGTACTATAATCCGAATATTCATCCTTACAGAGAGTTTAAGCGCCGGTTGTCAGCCTTGCGGGAACTGGCTGAAAAACAGGACTACAGACTTATTATTGATAAGTCATATCCTTTGGAAGACTGTGTGAAAGGAATGCTGGAGGAGCCGACAGTGCGGTGCGCGTTCTGTTATCGTATGCGCATGCGCTATACGGCTAAATATGCTGCGGATCATGGATTTACCGCTTTTTCGACTACGCTTCTGTACAGTCCGTATCAGAAACATGAACTGATTGTGCAGGCTGCGGAAGCGGCGGCAAAAGAATTTGGCGTTCCGTTTTTCTATCAGGACTGGCGCCCCCATTACCAGGACGGAGTGGATATCAGTCTGGCATTAGGTCTGTACCGGCAGCCGTATTGCGGATGTGTCTTCAGTGAGCGGGATCGGTACATGGAATGGAAAAAAACTAAGACGGCTGCGGCTGAAAGTCCCGCTGGCGACGTTTGCGGGATTGCCGCTGAAGGAAAAGAGATTCAACAAGACAAGTCCTTTGTGCGCATCACGAAAAAGATCATTCAGCTGCAGAAACAGGAAACAATTTTGTATAAGTGACAGATGGTCATGAAGAAAACACATGGTTTTGTTTGTAAGGTGATTTGTGATGGAGAAGAGTTTGCAAAATATTTTCTGGCGCAGATGTCTCTGGCTTTGCGGTCTGCTGGTGTTATTGTGCAGAATCGCTGCGGCGCAACCGTCTTCTGAGTTTAGTGTGGGGCTGGTTGTTTCGCAGTTTTCAGCGGAATTAGTCGCTGACGGTTCCTTTTCTGCCACAGAACCCAATGGGGCCCGGGCTGTTCTGGAAAAAGGTAAATATTTCATTGCCGTCAATAACGGGAAAATTATGCTGGGAGATCATTTGCTGGGCAGCGGTACAGTCCTGGAACATGTTGCAGTAAAAGATAAGAAGGACGATAACAAGGACGGATCCGCTCAGCATAAAGTTTTCACAGTAAACCGGCAGGGTTACAGGGGAAAACTGAAAATTTATGTAACAGATGACGGGAAGTTGCTGACTGTAGTCAATCAGATTCCTCTGGAATATTATGTTAACTCCGTGTTAGGCCCGAAATCATCTCCTATTTGGCCTGACGAAGCCATTAAAGCACAGGCTGTTTCGGTTCGCAGTCTTGCGTGGTATTATAAGCAGCATCCGGAATCCGCTCTGTATGCTGTTCGCGCAGTAGATCCGGAAGCGTTTTACGGAGGAGTCCGCAACGAAAACAAAAATGTGACAGAGGTGGCTGCAAAAACATCCGGACAGGTTTTGTATTATAATGGAGGACCGGCCATGACATTTTCCTGTGAAAGCAGCGGGGGAATGACAGTGAGCGCCGAAGAAGCGTTGCAGCAGAATATTCCGTATTTGCAGTCAGTAGCAGATTACGACAAAGAAAGCCCGGGCTATACCTGGGAGAAAAAAATCCAGGCCATGACCATCAGCCGGATTTTGGAACAAAACGGACACAAGATTGGAAGATTACGGGGATATCGTTTATCGGAAAGCACGAAGCCTGACAAGCGCGACCGTCTGCCCAGTGGAAGGGTCAAGACGATTTATTGGCAGGGTGAACTGGGAAGCGTTACCATGAGCGGACAAGAGTTTGCCGACCTGCTTGCGCTGAGCAGTAACTGGTTTGACGCCTATGTTGTAGATCCCGTTCCGGATAAGCTGGATGTTCCGATTGAGAACGGCTATGGTATGGAAATTGGGAAAAAACAGATACCCATAGAGGTCAGAGGGCGTGAACAAAGCGCCTGGAAATCGGTTATCCCCGGGTTCCATTTCCTGAACGGTTCAAAAGAAGAGACGATCCTGTTTAAGGGAAAAGGAATCGGCAATGGGATGGGCCTGTCCAAGTGGGGGGCAAAAGGGATGGCCGATCATGCGCCGGAAAATGTCCCGGATTATTATAAAACGATATTGCAGCACTATTATCCGGGAACCTATCTGGTATCTGTATATTAAAGAAACATAAATACATATGTAAAAAAGCATGGATGGTTTACAGAGACTTAACGTTGTTAAAAATTAATTGTTCAGGAAAGAAGTTACTAAATGAAAGTTACCGATTTTGATTATGAGCTGCCAAAAGAACTGATTGCCCAGCATCCGGCAGAGCCGCGAGATCACAGCCGGCTGCTGGTGGTTGATAAGAATACAGGGAAAACGGAGCACAGGCATTTTTATGATTTGCCGAAATACCTGCATCCCGGAGATCTGCTGGTCTTTAACGATACCCGCGTGATTCCGGCGCGTTTGTATGGATATAAGGATACCGGCGCCCATGTGGAAGTTTTTCTGCTGACCCGGCTGAATAACACGGATTGGGAAGTACTGGTCCGTCCAGGAAAGAAACTGCAGGTTGGCGCCCATATAAAGTTTGCCGAAGAACTGGCAGGAACTATTATAGACCATACTGATTTCGGCGGACGCATCATACGGTTTGAATTTGACGGGGTATTTGAAGAGATACTGGATCGACTGGGCGAAGTGCCATTGCCTCCTTATATTACGGCGGAACTGGAAGATAAAGAGCGCTATCAGACTGTGTACAACAGGGATCCCGGTTCGGCGGCAGCGCCTACGGCCGGTTTGCATTTTACGAAAGAACTGATGCAGAAGATAAAGGATATGGGCTGCGAGGAAGTCTTTGTCACGCTGAATGTAGGACTGGGAACATTCAGACCGGTGACGGAAGAAAATATTGAAGACCATCCCATGCATAAAGAATTTTACACAGTGACACCGGAAGCTGCTGCTGCCATTAATAAAGCAAAAGCAGAAGGACGCCGCATCGTAGCGGTAGGAACTACGGCAGTGCGTACGCTGGAATCCGCCGGCGCTGACGGAGAGGTAAAAGCCGGCAGCAGCTGGACGCAGATTTATATTTATCCGGGATTCCGGTGGCATATTGTAGATGCCCTTGTGACCAACTTCCATCTGCCGCAAAGTACGTTGCTGATGCTGGTGTCATCTTTGTCTTCAAGAGAATTGATGCTGCAAACTTATGCGGAAGCTGTAAAAGAAAAATATCGGTTCTTTTCTTTTGGCGACGCGATGTTCATTACGACATTGGACCGGATGTAAATTCAATTTCATTGTAAGTCGTAACAAAATTAAAAAAGAGAAGTTTGATTTTACAGATCCATTTTGAAACAATAAATGATTTAATCAGGAGACATCATGCACGCAGTTACTTATGAATTGGTAAAAGAAGCAACGCAGGGAAAGGCGCGTCGCGGTCGCCTGCATACGCCGCACGGAACCTTTGAGACGCCTATGTTCATGCCGGTTGGCACACAGGCAACGGTGAAGACGCTTGCCCCGGAAGAATTGTATGATATGGGAAGCCAGGTGATCCTTGCCAACACCTATCATCTTTTTTTGCGTCCCGGCAGCGAACTGGTACAGAAGGCCGGCGGTCTGCATAAATTTATGAACTATCGGCGCGGAATGCTGACAGACAGCGGCGGCTTCCAGGTATTCAGTCTGGGAGCCATGCGAAAAATTACAGAAGAAGGGGTCATGTTCCGCTCTCATATTGACGGCAGTAAACAGTTTCTGTCTCCGGAAGTTTCCATCCGGGTCCAGGAGGAACTGGGGGCGGACATCGCCATGGCATTTGACGAATGCATTCCGTACCCGTCGGATTTTTCCTATACTAAGAAGTCCACAGAACGTACGACCCGTTGGGCAGAACGGTGCATTAAGGCGCATACCCGCGAAGACCAGTCTCTGTTCGGTATTGTGCAGGGCGGCATGTTTCCGGAATTACGGAAGATGAGCGCAGAATCGCTGCAGGAAATGGATTTTGCAGGGTATGGGATCGGAGGCCTTTCGGTAGGAGAACCAAAACCCCTGATGTACGAAATCCTGGATCAGACAACGGACTATATGGATAAGCAGAAAGCCCGTTATCTGATGGGGGTGGGTACGCCGGACTGTATCGTGGAGGGCATTAATCTGGGCGTCGATATGTTTGACTGCGTATTTCCTACCCGCGTGGCGCGCAACGGTACAGCCATGACTGCCCGTGGGCGCCTGGTCATTCGGAACGCCATGTATGCGGAAGATTTCCGTCCTATTGATGAACATTGCGGCTGCTATGCCTGCCGGAATTTTTCCCGGGCCTATATCCGCCATCTGTTCAAGGCGGAGGAAATTTTCGGGCTGCGGCTGCTTTCCATTCATAATCTTTATTTCCTGCTGGACTTTACCCGTAAGATACGGGAGGCGATCGAGGAGGACAGGTTCCGGGAATTCCGCAAAGATTTCTGGGAACACTGGGAAGAAAAGGAAAAACGGCCGGATGACCTTTAATCATCGCTTCCTTATGCTGCATAAAGTGCAGATACAGAAAATTATGTAATTATTTATGAGGAATTATCTGCTGGTTTTGAATTTAAATAGGACAAATTCCTCAAAGTCTGATATAATATTTATGCTTGTTTTTTATGCATGTCATCATTGAGCCGGGAGGTGTAAAATGAACGATATAGTTGTGATTGCCAATACCGTGCTGCCTTTTATTATCATGGCAGCCATCTTTTATTTCATGCTGTGGCGTCCCCAGAAACAGGAACAGAAAAGGCGGAGGGCGTTGCTGGATTCGTTGAAACGGGGCGATAAGGTCGTTACCATTGGCGGAATCTACGGAACCCTGACAAAAGTCGGGCCGCAAAAAGTGACGGTCAAGGTTGCGGACGGCGTGGAAATGGAGTTTGCAAAAACGGCTGTCAGCGCTTTTCAGGATCCTGACAAAGCGGCTGAAGTTGAAAAGGGAAATGCCTGATGGATTTGCTGTTGCGAAAAAAAGCCGCGCGCAGCGAATTAAAAAGAATAGCGGCAACATTTTCTCCAGCCTATGTGGAAGAAGCAAGCCGGGCAGTTTGTGAAACAGTTCTGCAAAGCAGGGAATTTTTGCTGGCGGATGTGGTTTTTGGATATCTTGCATTTAACAATGAAATTTCTGTAGACAAGGTTTTACAGGAAGCGCTGCGGATGGGAAAAACCGTAGCGGTTCCCCGGATTGTTTCAAAAACGGAGATGCAGGCTGCTTTGCTGCAAACTATGGATCGTCTTCCCGTCGATCGATATGGGATCCGAACCGTTCCGGAGCCGGCAAGTCTGGTTGCGCCGGAGCGGATTGACCTGATTTTGGTCCCGGGCGCCGGTTTTACACTGACAGGCTGTCGGATGGGGCGCGGCGCAGGATACTATGACCGCTTTTTAGTAAAAACCGGCGGATTCACGCTGGGAATAACCTGTGAACGACTGGTGCGGGAGCAGATCCCCATGGATCGATTTGACAGCAAGGTGGAAGCGCTGGTAACAGAAAAAAGGTTTGTTCGCTGCATAGACATGTAGATACAAAATGAAACCCGGCAACATTTTATTTTGCGCGTGTTGCCAGATTCATGACAAATTTGTGATACATAGCGTGCAGCTGATATAAAATGTTACGACAGTAACAGAGGAAAGGGGTAAAGTAATTTTGAGGTGGAATGAATTAGGTAAATTCCTGATTGTTGCACTGGCAATAGTCGGCGGATTCTGCATGTATATCCGGCCTTTGGCAAGTTCTGTCAAACAGGGGCTGGATTTACAGGGAGGTACCCATGTTGTGTTGCAGGCAGTGGATACGCCCCAGTTGAAGGTGAATGATGATGCGCTGGATCGCGCATCCCACATCATCGAACGTCGTGTAAACGCGTTGGGCCTGACTGAACCTGTGGTGCAGCGTCAGGGCCGCGATCGTATCATTGTGGAACTGCCGGGTGTCAAGGATCCGGAAAAAGCGATCAATATGCTGGGTAAGACGGCTATGCTGGAGTTCAAGGATCCGGATAACAAAACCGTGCTGACCGGTACTGACCTGAAAGACGCAAAAGCAGTAATCGGAAACGGAAACCAGCCGTTGGTATCCATGGAATTCTCCGATGAAGGCGGCAAAAAGTTTGCGGATGTCACTGCCCGTAACGTTGGAAAACGGATTGCGATTACGTTGGACGGCGAAGTGCTGACGGCGCCGACCGTACAGGAAGCGATAACAGGCGGCCGCGCCCAGATCACCGGCAACCGGACCATGGAAGAAGCAAATCATCTGGCGATTTTGCTGCGCAGCGGTTCCCTGCCGGTAAAACTGGAAATTATTGAAAACCGGACGGTTGGCCCGACCCTGGGCCAGGACTCCAAGGAAGCCAGCCAGAAAGCATTCCTGATCGGTGTGGCAGGGGTATTTGTATTTATGCTTCTGTTCTATCGCCTCAGCGGCATTGTAGCGGATATCGCCCTGCTGTTATACACCATGCTGCTGCTGCTGGTAATGCGTTACCTGAATGCAACGCTTACGTTGCCGGGTATGGCGGGTATCATCCTGTCCATCGGTATGGCCGTTGACGCCAACGTACTGATCTTTGAACGGTTCAAGGAAGAAATCCGAAATGGCAAGTCCCTGCGTAAGGCCATGGACAATGGTTTTGGCCGGGCGCTGGTTACCATCCTTGACTCCAACATTACGACCCTGATGGCCTGCGCCGTTCTGTTTTATCTGGGTACGGGTCCCATCAAAGGCTTCGCCGTCACGCTGGCGATCGGCGTTATGTTAAGTATGTTCACTGCGGTAACGGTTACCAAATTCCTGCTGAAGTTCCTCATTGATGCAAACTTTACCAAGAGTCCTGCAGCATTTGGCATCTCCGCTCCGAAAACAGGGGAGGTGGCAAAATGAAAAACTTTTCTATAGTTAAAAACTGGAAGATCTTTTTTGCTATTACAATCATTGGATTAATGATTGGATACGGTTCCATGATTTTCCGCGGTTTCAATCTGGGAATTGATTTTACCGGCGGCAGCATCATGGATCTGAAATTTGAAAAAGCAGTACAGGTGGCGCAGGTACGTGAGGTTCTGAGCAAACATAACCTGGGCGGCGCCATCATCCAGCTGGAAAGTGATGATTCTTCTGCAACGTCGTCTCAGGGCGTGCTGATCCGCACGCCGGTCATTGCGGATAATGACCGCACGGCGGTAATGTCTGATATGGAAAAAACGCTGGGCAAGTTTGACATCCGCCGCGTGGAAAACGTAGGCGCTACGATTGGCGGAGAACTGATCCAGCAGGCGGCCATTGCTATCTTCCTTTCCTGGGTGCTGATGGTTTTGTACATTACGATCCGCTTCCAGCTGAATTTTGCGCTGGCAGCAATCATCGCGCTGATCATCGACGTGTCCGTTACCCTGAGCTGGTTCTCGCTGCTGCAGCTGGAAATTGATTCTACCTTTGTGGCAGCGCTGCTGACGGTAGTAGGGTATTCGGTCAACGGCACCATCGTAATTTTTGACCGCATCCGTGAAAGCCTGAAAGTGCACAGACGCAGCGAGACGGTTACGGATATGATCGACAACAGTATTAAATCTACGCTGACGCGTACCATTTATACAACGATTACCACCCTGTTTGCCATTGTGGCCATTTTCCTGTTCGGCGGGGAAACGATCCACAACTTCTCCTTTGCCATGCTGGTGGGCTGCTGCAGCGGCGCGTATACATCCATTCTGCTGGCAGGTACCATCTGGTTGTTCCTGCAGCATAAGAAAGCGGGAGAATAAACCGGCTACACTTTGTATTTAAAAAAGGCAGGCTTTTTCAAGCCTGCCTTTTTGTGTTATAATATGTTGTGAAGTTATAAAGAAAAAAATGGTAACGATATACATGGGAAAGCAGTTGTTAAAGGAAGAACCATTGGGCGCCGGATCAGCGCAGATGCAGCCGTCTTTACCATGGTGAGTCCATACTCAGTTGTAAAATAAAAAGGAGTGTTCCCATTGCGAAAAATTTTAATGTTGTGTTTATGTTTGGCATTGAGTATTTCTTTCAGCGCCTGCGGGAAAGAAGCGCCGAAGCCGCAGCCGAAACCGGCCAAAGCTGTATTTGAGACCAGTATGGGCACGTTCACCTGCCGGCTGGAAACAAAACTGGCGCCGCTTACGACAGAAAACTTTATCAAGCTGGTAAATAAAGGATTTTATAACGGGCTGGTATTTCATCGTGTAATTGATGATTTTATGATTCAGGGAGGCTGCCCGAATGGAAACGGCACCGGCGGCCCCGGATATACCATTAAGGATGAATTCAGTTCTGAACTGAGACACAGCGGGCCGGGGGTTTTGTCTATGGCCAATGCGGGACCTGATACGGGAGGCAGCCAGTTTTTTATTACGCTGAAAGCAACTCCCTGGCTTGACAACCACCATGCCGTGTTTGGCAGGGTCAGTGAAGGCATGGATGTAGTGCAGAAGATCGGGCACACAAAGACGGATGCTAACGATAAACCGGTCACGCCGGTGGTGATTAAGAAGATTACCATCCTTGAGGGAGAAGAAGCCGTGAAGGGAGTTAAGTAATTTGTCATTTTTGTCAGACGAACATGTCATTGAAATCAACGACCAGCAGGAAATGATTGCCATCCTGGGGAGGAACGACGAATTCCTTCGCCTCATTGACGCCAGCTTTGAAGCGACTGTCATGGCACGGGGCAACAAGATCATTTTCAGCGGCAGCGAAGAAGAAAATCTGAAACTGGAGCAGCTGTTTAAGGAGCTTCTGTTTTTATACAGGCAGGGCCTGCCTGTTACCAGTCATGACGTGCGCTACAGCATTTACATGGTACAGGGCGGCGCGGTTGCCAAACTGCACAGCATGTATGCGGAAACCCTGATCGTCACCTGGAGGGGACATCAGATCAAGGCAAAAACGCTGGGACAGTGGAATTATGTGCGGGCTATCAAAAACAATTTTATTACCTTTGGCATCGGCCCGGCCGGAACCGGTAAGACCTACCTGGCCGTGGCGATGGCCGTGACCGCCTTAAAGAAACGGGAAGTGGAGCGGATCATCCTGACCCGCCCGGCGGTGGAAGCCGGAGAGAAGCTGGGCTTTTTACCGGGCGATATGCAGGAAAAGGTGGATCCTTACCTGCGTCCCCTGTATGACGCGCTGTTTGATATGCTGGGCAGCGATACCGCCCAGAAATATCTGGAACGGGGCACGATTGAAGTTGCGCCGCTGGCCTATATGCGGGGGCGTACCCTGAACGGGTCATTCATCATCCTGGATGAAGCCCAGAATACAACGCCGGAACAGATGAAGATGATCCTGACACGGTTCGGGTTTGGATCCCATATGGTAGTGACCGGCGATGTGACGCAGGTCGACCTGCCTCTGGGGAAACGGAGCGGGCTGAGCCATGCGGCACAGGTGCTTCGGGATGTGCCGGGCATCAGCATCAATTACTTTGACGAAAAAGATGTAGTGCGGCATGAGATCGTAGGCGCTATCATCAAGGCATATGAACGGTTTGACAATAAACAGGAAGTTCAGCGCGGGGAAGGGACGGCGATGCAGCATGGTGATTAATTTCAGCGACGACCAGGACGAGGTCAGGATTCCCAAAGAAGCTGTGGCGCTTTTGAAAAAAGGGCTGCAGGCTGTGGCAAAAATTCATGATCTGCCTGCAAAAACGGAAGTCAGCGTGTCGCTGGTCAATGACGAAGTGATCCATGTGCTGAATAAAGATTATCGGGGCATAGACCGACCGACGGACGTTCTGTCTTTTGCGCTGGATGAAGCGGTAGAACCAAAAGAAAACGGGGGACCGGAAGAACACCTGCTGGGAGACATCGTAATTTCTGCCGAAACTGCGGTGCGGCAGGGTAAAGAATACGGACATGGGCTGAACCGGGAACTTGTGTATCTGGGAGTTCACAGCCTTTTGCATCTGTTGGGATATGACCATATGAATAAAGCAGATAAAGAAATCATGCGGGCGGAAGAAGAAAAGGCATTGCAGAAAATCGGGCTCAGCCAGGAAGATATGGACCGGGAAAAAGAAAAACAGGATCCTGTACATTTTGCCGCTGCAGTGAAAGAGGCTCCGGCTTCCGGGAAGGCAAAAAAGAAAACTGCCAGTCATTTAGAAAAGGAAAAATCTGAAATGGGCAACAAGAAATCCGAAAAGAAGGATAAAACGATTCTTAAACTTTATAAGAAAGCATTGAAGACCCGTGAAAATGCATATGTTCCTTTTTCAAAATTTAAAGTAGGGGCTGCTGTTCTTACGTCATCAGGTGAAATTTATACAGGATGCAATATTGAGAATTCATCTTTCGGGCTGACGGTCTGCGCGGAACGGGTCGCCATATTTAAGGCGGCGGCAGCCGGCGTCCGGCCCGGTGAAATGAAAATGCTGCTGGTAGCGGCTGATACGGAAGACGTTACATCACCCTGCGGAGCCTGCCGACAGGTCATTGCGGAATTTGGGATACCTGAAATCGTTATGGCAAATGTCAGCGGCGATATGAAAAAAGTTACACTGGAAGAACTGCTGCCTTTTGGTTTTAAGGCTTCTGATTTTACCTGAACGGCGGCAAAGGAGAGTTTATGGCAGAGAATACACATTACACAGGATTTGCAGCGCTGGTAGGACGTCCCAATGTGGGAAAGTCAACCCTGATGAACGGGATGATCGGCGAGAAAATCGCAATCATGAGCGACAGGCCCCAGACGACGCGGAATAAGATTATGGGCATTTTTTCCACAGAGAAAGCGCAGATTTTATTTTTAGATACGCCCGGGATTCACAAGCCGCTGCATAAACTGGGGGAATATATGAATCAGGCGGCTATCGGTACGCTGAATCAGGTGGATGTCGTCTTATTTGTAGTTGATGCCAGCGAGAAAAAAGGGGCGGGGGAAAAATTTATCCTGGAACATCTGAAGAAAACAAAAACCCCGGTGCTGCTTGTCATCAATAAAATTGACAAAATTGAAGATAAGAACCGTTTGCTTGGCATTATGAAAAGTTACACGGAAGAAATGGAATTTGCCGCAGTGATTCCTGTCAGCGCTTTAGAGCAGGAAGGGTTCGACGAGTTGGAGGAGGAGATCGTCCGTTATTTGCCGGAAGGCCCCAGCATGTTTCCGGAAGACGAACTGACAGATCAGCCGATGCGCGCCATTGCGGCGGAAATGATCCGTGAAAAAGTGCTGCGCAACACACATGATGAAGTACCTCATGCAATTGCGGTGGAAATCAATGAATTTAAAGACCGTCCCAATGGCAGCGCATTCATCCGCGCTACGATCTTTGTGGAAAGGGAATCCCAAAAGGGAATCGTCATTGGCGCTAAAGGCAGCCTGCTGAAAAAGATTGGGCAGGAAGCGAGAAAAGATATTGAAGCCCTTACCGGAGCCGGCGTGTTTTTGGACTTATGGGTGAAGGTGCGGGCAGACTGGCGAAATAAAGCCAAAGCGTTAAAAGATTTTGGCTATAAGGAACTGTAAGTATGTTTATTCTGTTTCTTGTTTTTTTAAATGCCTTTTTTGTAATCGCGGAATATTCATTATCCCGTATACGCCGGGGCCAGTTGCAGGAGATGAAGGAACAGAAGGTTGACGGGGCGGATACGCTGCTTCATATTTTTGACAAACGGAATCAATATATCAGCGCGACCCAGATAGGCGTGACCTGTACTTCTCTGATACTGGGCTGGTATGGCGGTCCTCTGCTGGCAAAATGGTTACGGCAGCTGCCCTGGGTGCAGCAATGGCTGAAAAGCGCAAAAGAAGCAGATAAAATGCTTTCTTTTGAGTGGTTTCCTGCTGATTTTGAAGTGTCGACCTTCAGTGTGTGCTGTGCGTTTTTGATCCTGGCCATGCTGCATGTCGTAGTCGGTGAACTGGTGCCGCGTATTATCGTCTGGAACAGTGTGGAAACTGTAATTCAGTACATGGGGAAACCGCTTCGTTGTATTTATATACTGACATATCCCTTTGTCAGCATCGCATTTTGTCTGGCAAAAGGCATCACCCGCTTGTTTGGGATACGGTATACCCCAAAGGAAGATATATCCCGCAGTGAAGAAGAGCTGCGCCAGATTGTAAGCGCCAGCGAGCAGGAAGGCGAACTGGACAGCGCGGAACGGGCGATGATCAATAATGTATTTGAGTTTAACGATACATTGGCCCGGGAAGTGATGATCCCCCGACAGGATATGATTTGCATCTATGTTGATGACTCTATAGAAGAAATCCGGCAGGTCATCCAGTCTAACCATCATACCCGTTTCCCGCTGTGTGAGGAAGATAAAGATCATGTG
>Ga0247610_10005109_pt1 | contig 13873 bp, 11 predicted proteins | sample 174DNAGHGhighgp2_FD_193483 | JGI IMG/M metagenome (GOLD analysis project Ga0247610, IMG submission 193483) | Sheep rumen microbial communities from Palmerston North, Manawatu-Wanganui, New Zealand - 1742 DNA GHGhigh gp2 | ecosystem: Host-associated > Mammals > Digestive system > Stomach > Rumen... | reverse complement strand
CCTACCATCCGCAAGTTTGGCGACACCTATTATCTCTATGCCACCACCGATGGCAGTGGTGCAGGCTTTGGCCCTGCCCAGTGCTGGACGAGCAGGGACTTCCAGAACTGGACCCTCCTCCCGATGAACTGGCCCACGAGCCATTGGATCTGGGCGCCCGATGTGATGCAGCACTCCGATGGAAAGTATTATATGGTCTATTGCCAGCCCTGCAATCTCTATATTGGCCAGGCCGATACGCCCGTGGGTCCCTGGCACAACCTGCTCCAGACGGAGAATCAGGCCAAGGCTGTGGCCGTCAGTGGCCCTCAAAGCATGGCGCTCGGCAAGGAGTTCGACAACGAGGGTCAACCCATCTGGGTCTATGACCGCTATGTGACGGGTGCCATTACGCTCGACGGACAGACGTTCGTCGATGACGATGGCGAAGTGTATGTCTATTGGGGAACCTGGGGAATCTACGAAGGCTTCGGTTGTGGCGTCGGCCGTGCTTCGAAGGACTTGAAGACCTTCACCGAGACGCGTCTCATTCCCAACACCGAGGCCAAGGATTTCTTCGAGGCACCTTTTGTCCTGAAGCGCAATGGAATCTACTATTTCATGTATTCGAGCGAGTCTTGCCACAACGAGACCTATCACGTGCAATATGCCACATCGACCTCTCCCATGGGTCCTTACGAATATAAGGGAACCATCCTGCAGACCAATGCCGACGGCACCGTCCATGGCCCCGGGCATCATTCGGTGCTCGAAGAGGTCAACGACAAGGGTGAAAAGGAATACTATATCGTCTATCATCGTCACGACAACCCGCATTCCAACCGCGGCTTTCATCGTCAGATCTGCATCGACCGTCTTGAGTTCGACGAGGCAGGCAACATCAAGCCTGTCACTCCCACCCATCAGGGCACATTCCCCAAGGTAAAGTCATCGGTGAGCAGTCCGAACCTTGCCTACAAGGCTGCGGTCGAGGCATCTTCCTGGTATGACGACAATTTCAAGCCCTCCTATGCCGTCGATGACAACAACGGCACGCTGTGGCATCCGAAAGGAATGGGAGAGGAGTGGCTCAAGATCGACCTGGGCAAGATGCAGAAGATTCAGACCATCTGGACCCAATGGGAATACGGCACGCAATACTATCAGTATCGTATCGAGACTTCATCCGATGGCAAGCATTGGCAGCTCTTTGCCGACCGCAGCCGGAACCTCCATGCAGGTTCGCCCAAGATCGACGTGGCACCCGTGGTCAAGGGCAGGAACGTACCCGTGAAGGCCCGTTATGTGAAAATCACTTTCCTGGGTTGTCAGAAGCAGGGTTATCCGGGCGCCCTTTGGAACGTAAAGGTGTTCAGCACCCTTGAGGACAAGGATAACTTCGAGTGGCCTGCACCCAAGGTGTTGGGCGAAAGCGGTGACGAGCTCATCCACATCACGGCCGACGACTTCCAGGTGGGCGACACCGTCTGGTACATTCCCAACCATGGCGTCGTTAGCGGAGGCTTTGAGCACGAGGATGGCCTGATAGTCGTTCAGGATGTGGAGGGCACGAAGGCGTTGCCTTTCGACAGTGCCACCATCTTTGCTTCCGATTTCCCGATGCCTGAACTTTGGCGCGACAATGTGCCCTATCATCTCGAAGCCACACTCTACAACCCCACCATCCAGCTCAATGAGTGCGTGGCCGACTTCACTTCCTCGCACGACGAACTTGAGAAGATCATGCTCGTCAACGGCACCGAGCCTCGTTGTGGCGTCATGAACCATTACGGCTGGTACGAGGATGTGGGCTACAAGGAGATGAAGAGTCTCGAAGGCCGTTGGCAGCACGTGGTTGTCGATTTCGATGGCCGCATCGAAAAGGTTTGGATCAATGACGTGCTCATCAGCGAAAAGGATATCCAGATTATGGTCAAGCCCGTCCAGCGCGTCCTTCTCGGCCGCAATGCCGAGCGCGAATGGCCCTTCACCGGCTATCTGCATAGCCTGACTTTGATTAGGAAATAAATTAGCCAGAAATTCTAGATAGTCTAGATTTTCTAGATCCTCTAGATCCTCTAGAAGTTCTACCCCCTCAGCAAATTCTTAATTTTTATCATATGCGCAAATTTCTTCCCCTGATAGCCCTTGCCGTCCTTCCCGTGCTGGCACAGACCCAAAGTGGTGGCTATCCCATCAACCCTGTTCCGTTCACCAGTGTGAAGATCACGCCCAACACCTTCTGGGGCCAGCGTCTCGATGCCAGCCGCGAGGTGACCGTGCCGCTCGCTTTCTCCAAATGCGAGGAGACGGGACGTTACCGTAACTTCGAGATTGCCGCCCAGCATCTGCAGGGTGTCAATACCGACACGGTGCATGTCGGAGGCCTTGCCTTCGACGATACCGATGTCTATAAGACCATCGAAGGCTGTTCCTACCTTTTGCAGACTTTCCCCGACCTCAAACTCGCCATCGATCGTCATGGCCGCACCGACGTGGTCCCTGCCCAGGTCTATATGGACAGTGTCATCGCCATCATGAAGGCAGCTCAGGAGCCCGATGGCTATCTCTACACTTCGCGCACCATGAATCCGCTGCATCCGCACGAGTGGGCAGGCGAACATCGTTGGGACCTCGTCGAGGATTTGAGCCACGAGTTCTACAATCTCGGTCACATGGTCGAGGGAGCCATCGCCCACTATCAGGCCACGGGCAAGACTTCGTTCCTCAACATCGCGCGTGCCTACGCCGACTGCGTTTGTCGTGAGATTGGCGAGGGTGCCGGCCAGAAGGTGCGTGTGCCCGGCCATCAGATTGCCGAGATGGCTTTGGCAAAACTTTACCTTGTGACGGGTGAGACTAAATATCTTGAGCAGGCCAAGTTCTTCCTCGACAAGCGTGGCTACACCACCCGCACCGACGAGTATTCGCAGGCCCACAAGCCCGTCGTACAGCAGGACGAGGCTGTAGGTCACGCCGTGCGTGCCACCTATATGTATTCGGGTATGGCCGACGTGGCTGCCCTCACGGGCGACACCGCTTACATCCACGCCATCGACCGCATCTGGGACAATATCGTCGAGAAGAAATACTACATCACGGGCGGCATCGGAGCCACTTCCAACGGTGAGGCTTTCGGCAAGAACTACGAGTTGCCCAACATGAGTGCCTATTGCGAGACCTGTGCGGCCATCGGCAACGTCTATGTCAACTATCGTCTCTTCCTGCTCCATGGCGAGTCGAAATATTACGATGTGCTCGAACGCACGCTCTACAACGGTCTGATCTCGGGCGTGTCGCTCGATGGCGGTTCGTTCTTCTATCCCAATCCGCTCGAGTCCATCGGTCAGCACCAGCGTCAGGCTTGGTTCGGCTGCGCCTGTTGTCCTTCCAACATCTGCCGTTTCATCCCCTCGCTCCCTGGCTATATCTATGCTGTGAAGGACGACAATGTCTTTGTGAATCTCTTTATGGGCAATACGGCAACCCTGAAGGTCGGCAAGCGTGCCCTCACCTTGCAGCAAGAGACTGCCTATCCCTACGAGGGCGATGTCGTGCTGACAGTGAAGAAGGGTAGTGGCGACTTTGCCCTCAACGTCCGCATCCCGGGTTGGGTGCGCAATCAGGTGGTTCCCAGCGACCTCTATCAGTACGCCGACGGCAAGCGACTCGGCTACCGTCTGCAGGTCAATGGCGTCGATTATCCCGTCAGCAATGCCGATCTCCGCAATGGCTATGCCGTCATTTCCCGCAAGTGGAAGAAGGGCGATCAGGTGCAGATCCACTTCGACATGGAGGCACGCGTCGTGAAGGCAAATGCCCAGGTCGAGGCCGATTTGGGACGTGTCAGCGTGGAGCGCGGTCCGTTGGTCTATTGTGCCGAATGGCCCGACAATCCCGGTTTCGACGTGCGCAGCGTCCTCATCAACCAGACGCCTGAATTCAAGCTCGAGGATAAGGCTATTCTCGACAAGTATCCAGTCAAGATGCTTTCCACCTCGGCGCAGGTGCTCAAGTTCAACGACAAGGGCGAACTCGCTGCCACGCCAGTGCGCATCAATCTGATCCCCTATTATGCCTGGAATCATCGTGGACGCGGCTCGATGCTTGTGTGGATTCCTCAGGAACTCCGTGCCTGCACGCCCGCTATGCCTCCCACATTGGCTTCGCGTTCCACCGTCAAGGCTTCGCACGAAGTGGCTGGCCTTGGTGCCATCAACGACCGCCTGGTTCCCAAGGGTCCCGAGGATCGCAGCGTACCTTACTATCATTATTGGCCCAAGCAGGGTGGTACTGAGTGGATTGAATATCATTTCCCCGAGGCTCACACCGTCCAGAGTTCCACCGTCTATTGGTTCGACGATTCTCCATGGGGTGGCTGCAAGGTTCCTGCCGGATGGCGCATCCTCTACAAGTCGGCCGATGGCAAGTGGACCCCGGTGACGGGTGCCGACCGATACACCTGCAAGAAGGGTGTGGCAAATACGGTTCAGTTCGATCCCGTCGAAACCACCGCCGTCCGCCTCGAAATCGATCAGCCCGGCGATGCCTCCTGCGGCCTCTTCGAGTGGGCTGTATTCTGATTTAAAACAAAACAAGCCGACTCTTTTCAAGTCGGCTTGTTTTTTGCATAATAAGCACTCTGTCGGCCGTCAGAGTACTTCCGCTGTTGGAGTAAGCATTATGACGGCTGACAGGATGCTTGCTTCCGTAGAATAGAGCATTGTGACGGCCGATAGAGTACTTGCTTCTACGGAAATTCGCATCATGACGGCCGACAGAATACTCGCTGCTACTGAATAAAGCACTATGACGCGCGACAGAGTGCTTTCTCCGCTCGGAGAATAACCATTCTTGGCCAAGATTGGTCAAGCTTCGATTGGATTGAGCATCGTGACGGCCGTCAGAGTGTTTCCGCAGTTGGATAGAGTACTATGTCGCGCGTCAGAGTACTTGCTCCTCCAGCATAAAGCATCATGACGGCCGTCATAGTACTTCCGCAATTGGATTGAGTACTCTGTCGGCCGACAGAGTGCTATCGTACGTAAAAGATTGAAAATTCGTGATTGAACCCTGCTTCCCGAATCGTGATAAACTCTAATCCGAAAATGCAAAACCCTATTTCAAATCATGGCATATCCCCCAAGGTACCGTAGAGGATATGCCGCGATTGTTGCATGTCCTCCAACGTTCGTTGACGGATATGCGGAGGCGGTGAGATGTCCCCTAACGTTCGTTGAAGGACATGCGGAGGTGGCGGCATATCCTCTAACATTCGTTGAAGGACATGCGGAGGTGGAAACATATCCTCTAACGTTCGTTGAAGGACATGCGGAGGTGGCGGCATATCCTCTAACGTTCGTTGAAGGATATGCGATGATGGTGGCATGTCCTCTAACGTTCGTTGACGGATATGCGGAGGTAGTGGCATGTCCTCTAACGTTCATTGGAGGATATACGACGATGGCGGCATGTCCGCTTGCGTTCGTTGAAGGATATGGTTCTGCGGAATGATGTCCTCTAATGTTCGTTGGGGGACATGCTACTATTCAGGTTTCTTTTGACGGATGAGTTTCAGGGATTCATTGTCGATATATTGGCCGCTAATACTAAAATCTTCCAAAAGTCAAGGCAAAAATCCATGGTTTTCTTCCAAAAGTCACCCCGAAATACTTAAAACCTGATGTAAGCGAGCTGCAAGTCTTTCAACTTAGAAGCGAAGTCGAGGACACTTTGCTCTATTTTTCTTACTGTTTTCGGCGATGGACGCCTTTGACCTGACAGGTATTCTTGAAGCTGTTTACGTTTCAAGCCTGTGATAATCTGAAGACCCGAAAGGCCAAATTTTTCTTTGTACTCTGCAAGAAAACTTGTGATATCGTACTTGAAAGTAATATTCATCTGAGGAACATCGTCTCCTAATTCCTCTCTCAATTCCTCAATGGCGACAAAGAGATCCTCCTTTGCCTCTTCGGCTGAATTTCCAAACCCGAAAGCCGCAAACTTTTCGAAAGACTCGAGCATATATGTGGCATATCCACCATCCGATGCTCTTTCAATAATAGCAGTTGCATTTACCATTTTCTTCTCAATATTTTAAAGTCTTTTTTATAAGATGCAAAGTTAAGACTTTAATTTCGATTTTCCAAATTTTTTATAGAAAATCAATTGAGAAGTGAAAGACAGTGGATACGAGAAGGGTGAGAATCAGATGTCCTTGCTCGAATTGCTCCACAATGAGCATGGAGTGGACAATCCTTACGACGTCATCACTCTCGAGAACCAGGTTCAGCACGATAGATGTCGCTCGCACCGAGCTGTCGTTCAGAGTGATTGAAAACAAATGATGCCCGAATCTATTGGCTATTTGGGTCATAAATACGATTTTTGCTCAATATTTGAGTTTTTTCGCAAATAATGTTCTAAATTTCGAAAAAAAGAGTTATATTTGCAGCCAAATTATATATATATGGCAAAAGTATTTCAATTATTGGTTCCAGATAACTCGAAGGGCTCTCGTATCATCAGTTGCGAGAACCAAGTAACTGAGCTGTTTGTGATTGATAGGGCAGATAAGAAGTTCGTATCCGAAAACACCGCAGACCTGACCAAACCAGCTTTGTATATCCTTGTCAATAGAGACAAGCGACAGCTATATGTCAGCGAAACCGATGACTCCATCAAACGTCTTCGCAACCATGAAGCAAAGGATTTCTGGAATGAGGCGATTGTCTTCCACTCGACAACCGACACGCTATCCACAACTGAGGTGAAATGGCTTGAGGCAAAGACTTACGAGGTATTGAAGCAACTGGGATACTACGATTTAAGCGAGAACAAGCAGGTGCCCCAGTTTCCGCCTTTGAAACGCCATCAGATTTACACACTTGAACCAATATTTGAGGAAGCCAAGAGCTACATCTGTGCCGCAGGTTTCGACATCTTCTTGAAGAAAAAGACTGGTGAAGCTGAGCCAACGAAGCCAGAGGCTCCCATCGAAATAGAGGATATATCGGACATACCAAATAGGATTTGGCTGATTTGCTACGACAAAACACATTTCGATGTTGAAGGCTGCTTTAAGAAATATGGCCAGATTTATTGGACGCATAGAGGAAGCAAGGTAAATGTCCAGAAGGGTGACATTGCCTATCTTTATAGCAATAGCCCTGAGAGCGCCATTCGGTTCAAGGTCGAGATTGTCGACAGTCAAATGCCGTATTCTCATGAAATGGACGTTGAGGATGAATTCGCACAAGGCGAAACCAACAGCGACGATCATGGAGAGATATTCTTCCTTGTTCGTCCGATAGCTGAAACCCATAGCCCCGCTCTCACACTTCCCGTTCTGCAGAGCAAAGGTCTGATGGGCAAGCGTGCCGCAACCACTATCCTCTCGAATGAAAGTTTTAAAAAGCTAAGGGAGTATATTGAGAAGAATTTCTGACGACAGTTCCTTGGCTGACCTCTACGACGAAGTGACTATGCCCCCCGAACTGCGTCGTGCCCATCAGGACAACGACCGCGCCGTCATGGCCGCCTACGGCTTCCCCATCAAAGGTTTCACCGAATCCGATTGCGTTGCCCGCCTCTTCGAGATGTATCAGGGGCTGACGAAGTGAGAATTTTATAATAATTTGAAACATGGAAACAATAGAAAAAAAGCAAACTGAAGTTGCTCCCAAGCAATACAATGGTTGTTTGGATTTACTATTAACCCTATGGATAATTGGTGGCATCATAACAATTATCTGGAATGTCTATGTTATTTTTTCCTCTTTGTTTGGCGAGAACAAAGATTATAATTGTGCGCTTGCAGTTTCCTTATTAGAGATAACGGATATAGTTTTATTGTTCGGTTTGATAAAGCTAAAGCAATTTAAGAAAATCGGATTTTATCTTACTATAATCGCTTGCTTGGCTGGGATTTTGGTATCTATCATTTATCCTGAATATATACTGCAAGCAAATCCTTTATCAAGGAATATAGTTGGTATGCTATTAATTATTCTGCTTTTCTTCCTTCGTAAGGATGGAAAATCAGGTTATCAAACGATCGGCTTGCATAAAGATAGTAATAAAATAGATACAAATAAATCTGAGATTGAAGAAGTTAAAGATTCCATTTCGGAAGAAGAACCAAGTGATAAAAATGATCAACCCAAAGATAATGATCGTGCGGATATTTCCTTGGAAAAACAAGATATAAAATCTTATGAAGAGCAAAAGAACAGTGTGAAATCTTCTACTACTAGGGATTTGCAAGATGAAAAAGCGACTGACTCTCTAACGGTAAATGATGACAATAAAGAGGTTCAAAAAACGTCTGGAAGAAATAAAGAAAATAAGGATTTGCGATTTGTGCTTTGGGGCTTATTATTCATTTTGATAATTGTTTGCGGTGCATCTCTATATTACTTCTTCGGGAATAAGGAATCTCTCGAAGATAAGATGAATCGGGCTAGAACTTTATATTATGAAGAAAAGTATGATGAAGCATTTTTGCTAGTTGAAAGTCTTGCCAAGAAAGACTACACTCCAGGCTTAAGTTCCTATGGACTTATGCTTTTATATGGCGAAGGAACAAAAAAAGATATTGTCAAGGGTATTCAATTTTTAGATTCAGCCGCAAATAGAAATTATGATAAGGCATTGAAGAATCTCGGAGACTATTATTATAATGGAGAAGATTGGGAGAAATCATTGGATTATTATAAAAGATTAGAACAATTGGGGGCTACAAATAGGCTGTTAAATGTAGGATATATATACCTCGATGGTTTTCATAATATTGATGAAGCAATTAAATATGGCAAGGAAGCCATTGAAGCCGGTGACAAAGACGCCTATTCATTACTTGGAGATGCATATTCTAATAGTTTACGAAAAGATTATGATTTAGCTTTTTATTGGTATGATAGAGGCACGAAAGAAGGGAGTTTGTCGACGCAAGCTGACTGTTGGGCAAGTATAGGTTGGTTATATAAATATGGATTTGGCACGTCTATTAATTACAAAAAGGCTTATGATGCCTGTCAAAAATCTATATCAATAGACCCAAACAATAGATTTGCTTTATATCACTTAGGCTGGATGTACTATTATGGAAATTATGTCAAGAAAGATAAGGGAAAAGCATTGTCATACTTGAAAAAATCTTCTGATTTAGGAAGTGAATTTGCTCAAGAACTATATGCAAAGATCTTAAGGGAAGAATAGCCCAAGAACAATGGTTCCTCGAAATCTCATTTGATTTGTTCCCCATTTCGCATACTGAGTATAAATAAATTGTGAGTCATGGTTCGGTACTTCCCATGACTCACATTTTTTATTTGCCAAATTTTATTGTAGCTTGGGGGTATTTTAGTTTCGCTAATTCAATGATTTCATTTTTGGATTTTTCATCCATATCCTTCCCAAGTATTATTTCTTTGATTGCTTCGGGTGGTAGCTGGATATTTCTTTCTTCATTTGAAGCTTTGTGATTCCAAATTTTGTGGGCTCTATATTCTTGTTCAAATCTCCATTTTTTTTCTTTGAAGAATACATTCTTGATATGTTGTTCCATATCAGAATCTTTGAAATATCTAACGTGTGGCAATTCATCTGTGTAGATGACGGGTCCTGCGCCACCTACTGCATTTTCAAGTAGATCTATGTCGAAACCAACACAAAATCCTTTATAATTTGCGCCATATTTTTCCCACATATCATCAGAATTTGGATCTGCTGTCAAACTTAAAACGCCAAAAATGTCGCAAAACTCTTGATAAAACTCCTGCGCCAATTGTATTCTTCCTAGAGGTGATAATAAAGGTGATGTTTGCAAATGCTTTTGCACATATTTCAGCCTTTCTGCATGAGTGGCGATTGGTAATCTATCGGCATTATAAGACATTTTATATAGCAAACTAGGAACTTCTTTAGGTTCTGGAAAATCTTCTGGCACATGACAGTCAAGAGGGTCTTCAAATGATTTTGGAGAAGCTAAGTAAACTTTAGTTTCAGTTAATAATGTCTTATGAAATTTATTTGTCCAATCTCTATATTTATAGAGAATCTTAGGATTGGAAAATTTACCACCCTCTACATACTCTGTGTAGAATTTTGGAGTTGTCCATGTAAAATGATATGTGCTCATAATTGTAATATTTGTTATTTATTTTGAGGCTTATGTTTTGTCATTCGCTTCTAAACCTCTGTATTACCCATTCCGTCCTTCATACCCCTCCTTCATCCCCTCAACCTCCTCCACGATCCTCATTCTGAACTCTTCGGGCGCGAGGATGGAGAGCTTGCGGCCGTGGCTGAGGATGGCGTACATGAGGTCGTCGGTGGGATAGCTGCGGAGGGTGAAGAGCGTGGGATCGGAAGGGTCCTGGCGCTGGGAGGCATGGAGGGGCTTGGTGAGGAGGTAGTTGACTTCGGTGCCTGTGGCGCGGAGACGGATGAGGGGCACTTGGCCTGTGCTGGTGTAGATGCCGAAATTTTGAGAAATTATGCCCAGAAATCGTTTTTCGTCTTGTTGAAATAATGCTACTATTCCCCGCTCCTTTGCCGAATGAGTTTCAGGTATTCGTCGTAGTCGATGTATCGGCCGCCCATGGTCTTGAGGTGGGGTGTCTCGAACTGGCAGTCGATGAGGGAGTTGCCGAGCTGCTTCATGAGGCGGGCAAGCATGACGAGGGCAATTTTTGAGGCGCTGGGGATGAGCGAGAACATGCTTTCGCCGAAGAAGCCGCTGCCCAAGGTAACACCGTAGAGACCGCCAACGAGCGACTCGCCCTTCCAGACCTCAACACTGGAGGCATAGTCCATCTCGTGCAGCCGGATGTAGGCTTCCTTCATCTCGGGACCGAGCCAGGCGCCCATGCCTTCCTCACGCAGCGTGCCGCATTGGTCGATAACCTGCTCGAAGACGGCATTGACGGTGACGCGCAGTTCCCCCCGCTTGACCTTGTTGAGCTCCTGGTGCATGGAGTGGGAGACGTGGATCTCGTCGGGGAAGATGACGAAGCGCTTCATCGGGCACCACCACTGGATGTAGGGCTTGCCCGTGGCGGGGTCGATGAGCTCGGGGCAGGTGTCTTCGGCACGGAAGGCATACCATGGGAAGATGCCCCAGCTATACGCCAGCAGCAGACGCTCGGTGCTCAGATCGCCGCCCACGGCAAACAGTCCATCGGGTTCGCCTTCCTTCGGATCGGGAAAGCCTATTGTCGAATCGAGTAGATATACCATCTTTTTCGTTTTTTGAGGGTACAAAGATAGGATTCTTTTCTGAGATTTCCAAATTATCGCGTCCAGTTGGGGAAATTATTTGCTTCGAAAATGAAAAATGTTGCGCAAAGTGGGTGTAAATTCGTACAATCTTGTGCAATTCCTGACTTTTTCGAGTCAAAATTTGTTACATATATGGGCCACAAATGTTGTTTTTTTGATTTTTTGCACAAAATCTAAATATTTTGCTACATTTGTACTTTGTTGTTTGGAAAAAAGTCTTTATCTTTGCACCGCAAAAAAGAAAAAAAGACCCGCGAAGATTAAACTTCCGGATCTAGATATCATCTTATATGTGAAAATTAAGATTTAAAGTTTGGTTATAAGATAGTGTGTGTTTATAAAATTATTTAGCTATTCATGTGTGTTTGAGGACGGCGGGCTGTGAAGCCAGCCGCTCTTGTTTTAAATTAGCGGTGTCCACCTCTCGGCATACGTCCACCACGGGTCAGAACCTGCAGGGCAATCATGATGAGGGCTACTGCGCCAGTGATGGCTGCGGTGGTCTTGAAGTCCTCGATGAGACCGCAACGGTAGAGCTGGAGAACCACACCGATGCCGAGACCGAGCAGCGACATGATCTTGTCGGGAGCGAACATCAGACGAATTGCACACGGGATGATGATGAACATTGGCCACCAAACCTTGAGGAATGCAATATTTTCGATTACATCGGTGGCCCAAAGGAGGGCGATGATGCCAAGCATCAGTAGAAGAGCGCCCCAGAATAAATTACCAAAATATCTCATATTAATTAACAATTAATAATTAACAATTAACAATTATATTTTGCATTAAAACCGGTGCAAAGATACGGCTTTTCTTGCAGTATTCCAAATTTTCGACTCAAAAACTATTGTTGGGGTGAAAGATAGAACCGAAAACGGCTCCCGAATTCTTTTCGGGAGCCGTAATATCAGTGTTTCTTCTCGGATGGAGAAGCGGGGATCGATGATCAGTCGGCAAGCTTGGCCTTGATGAACTCGCGGTTGAGACGTGCGATGTTGGAGATCTTCACGCTCTTGGGGCACTCCATCTCGCAGGCGCGGGTGTTGGTGCAGTTACCGAATCCGAGTTCGTCCATGCGGGCTACCATTGCCTTGGCACGACGTGCAGCCTCGACCTTGCCCTGTGGCAGGAGAGCGAACTGGCTCACCTTGGCGCTGACGAAGAGCATAGCAGAACCGTTCTTGCAGGCAGCAACGCAAGCGCCGCAGCCGATGCAGGAAGCAGAGTCCATAGCCTCGTCGGCATCCACCTTCGAGATGAGGATGGCGTTGGCATCCTGAGCTGCACCACAGTTGATGGAGGTGTAGCCACCGGCCTGCTGGATCTTGTCGAAGGCAGAGCGGTCGACCATCAGGTCGCGGATGACGGGGAAGCCTGCCGAGCGCCATGGCTCAACGGTGATGGTCTCCTCGTTCTTGAACTTGCGCATATGGAGCTGGCAAGTGGTGATGGCGTCGTCGATGCCGTGTGGACGGCCGTTGATATAGAGCGAGCAGGTGCCGCAGATACCTTCACGACAGTCGTGATCGAAGACGATGGGCTCCTCGTGCTTGTTGATAAGCTGCTCGTTCAGCGTGTCCATCATCTCGAAGAACGACATCTCGGTCGAAACGTGCTCAACGCGATAGGTCTTGAATTCGCCCTTCTCCTTTGGGCCGCGCTGACGCCAAACTTTAACGTTTACGTTCAGAAAACTTTCTTTTCCCATAGTTGCTAATTATTTAAAAGGGTGAATTATGACTTGTAGTTACGTGTCTGTACCTTGATCTCCTGGTAGTCGAGCATCTCCTTGTAGAGTTCGGGCTCCTTGCCTTCGCCCATGTACTTCCAGCAGCCTACGTACATGAAGTTCTTGTCGTCGCGCTTAGCTTCGCCTTCCTCGGTCTGGTGCTCCTCGCGGAAGTGACCACCGCAGGACTCCTCACGATGGAGGGCGTCGCGTGCCATGAGTTCGCCGATCTCGATGAAGTCGAGCAGACGGATGGCCTTGTCGAGCTCGGTATTGAGTGAGTTGGCTTCACCAGGAACATAGACTTCCTTCCAGAAGGTCTTGCGGAGCTCACCGAGCTTCTTGAGGCCCTCTTCGAGGCCAGCCTTGGTACGACCCATGCCGACGTGCTCCCACATGATGTGACCGAGTTCCTTGTGGATGGAATCGACAGTGCGGCTGCCCTGTACGGCCATGATCTTCTCGATCTTGGCACGAACGCCATCCTCGGCCTCCTTGAATTCGGGGAGATCGGTCGAGAAGCGTGGAACCTGAATCTGGTCGGCGAGATAGTTCTGGAGCGTGTAAGGCAGAACGAAGTAACCGTCGGCGAGACCCTGCATAAGGGCAGATGCACCGAGGCGGTTTGCACCGTGGTCGGAGAAGTTGGCTTCGCCTGCACAGAACAGACCCTTGATGGTGGTCATCAACTCATAGTCAACCCAGATGCCGCCCATGGTGTAGTGGATAGCAGGATAGATCATCATTGGAGTCTCGTACGGGTTGTCGTCGGTGATCTTCTGATACATCTGGAAGAGGTTGCCGTACTTGTCGGCTACCACATCCTTGCCGAGGCGCTTGATGGCGTCGGAGAAGTCAAGGAATACGGCGAGACCA
>Ga0247610_10005104_pt1 | contig 13882 bp, 7 predicted proteins | sample 174DNAGHGhighgp2_FD_193483 | JGI IMG/M metagenome (GOLD analysis project Ga0247610, IMG submission 193483) | Sheep rumen microbial communities from Palmerston North, Manawatu-Wanganui, New Zealand - 1742 DNA GHGhigh gp2 | ecosystem: Host-associated > Mammals > Digestive system > Stomach > Rumen ... | reverse complement strand
CTTGAGACATGACTTGCAATTTCTGCATTGTCTTCTGAAGTCAAACACACTTTATCTGTCTTTTCAAGATAATCTTTTGGAAGAACTTCGATAAGTTCACCATCACGAATTACTGGAATTGTTTCATCCGCTTTGTAATACTTTACACAGTCAGATAATTCAATCTTGATACTTGGAAAATACTTCTTTGCATCTTGCAAGAAACGTTTTGATGTGTAATAGTTATTATTACAAGACATCAAATAACGAATAGTATCTCTACCACCTCTAGTAATTGCTCTTGCACAGTCAATATCATACAAATGGAAGTTTGCATTCAGACATACACCATAACATGAGTTAATGATTGTCTTCTTACATCTTTGCTTCTTATCCCAATAAACTTCCATGACATCGTCATGAGCATGCAATGCTTTCTTAAGTTCCGCCTTTGCTGCAAGTCTTTCTGAGAACACCTGTCTAATAACATCTGGAAGAAGTGCACTTTCAGTTCTTCTAAATCCAACACCATTGATTTCAGACTGAATAACTTCACCTGATTCGATTTGTTCTTTAGTTGGATTGATAACTTTGACTTCAGGACTAATGTTATACATCATAATCTGATGAGGATATGATGACTGAATATCACCTGACATTACCCATTTGTAACGACCAGGACATGCATAACAATAACCTGCTTTAACTGCGAAATCTTCAAAATCTAACAAACCACGTTCATAATCGCAGTTTTGATATGTGATGTTTCCGTCTTTATCTAATACTTTGTACTTGCCAGTTTCATGCCACCAGTCGCGTTTATTACCACGGTCAATGTCGTTCATGCGAATATTCTTCTTATGCATGAACTTCAAGATATACCCTTCAACTGCAGCAATCATTGACTGACACTTATCAAGTGTAATCAAACATTCTGTACAGTATGGAATAACAATGTCGAATACCTTGCGTTTATCGTCAAGTTTCTTAATCAAAAGAACGTCTTGAACGTTATACTCGACATATCGGTTCCAGTCACGTTTGTAAGTTTCAAAAATCTGTCCTTGATATTCAAGCTTACCTTCACCAATTTCCTGGTCGCAAACATAGTTCAATGCAAATGACTTAAATCTGTCAGTGATGAACTTCTTATACATCGCCATATAGTCATTTGTGTATAAGCCTTGAATAGAAATTGCAGTATCACCTGTTGGTTTACCTTTCTTATCTACGATTTGACGAATCGAAGGTTCCTTGTTAAATGGAGAGAATTTCTTTGTAAGCTTGTAATTATACTCTAATTCTCCATCTTTATTTGTGTACTGTGTTGCGATTCCACGTTCGATTTCAAGATTTCTAATTCTTTGAATGATGTATTCCAAGTCAAATCCATCTGTATTCCAACCCGTGAATAAGTCGAACTTTTGTTTGTGGAACCAGTTAACAAAGTCTGTTAACATTGCGTATTCGTCATCGAAACTTCTATAATCGTTGACGTGTGGATCGTTTCCTGTGTAATCGAACAATCCCCATGTGTGTGTCTGTTTATCGACTGTCGAATAACAAGTGAAAACGTTAATTGGATATTTTGCTTCAGAAGGTTTTGGGAATTCAGAAATATAAAAGCAAGATTCCATGAACTTTACATACTTGCCTTTTTCTTCATCCCACCACAAATAATCATTTGTGTGAATGAAGTCATCGAGTTCATTCAAAACACCAGTGAGTTCTTCACCAGTATCTACTCTTTTGACTTTTACAATGTCTCTTCTGTTTTGTGGACATGATGTCTGTGTTTCAATATCGTATACACAGATTCTGAACTGATCAGCAGTCGTTTCAATTTCATCTGCTATTGCATCATATCTTTCATGTAAGAATTTTGTGACTTCACCTAAATCTGATTCGCAAAGTTTTACACCTGCATCAATAAGTGGTTGAAGTTTTGCACGATCATCGACAACTCTACGAACTACTCTGTTTCCATGAATGTCGATTAAAGGAGATGTTCCAGTTCTATCTGGAGCATAATAGTCAAATGTAAATGGATATTTCTTGAAATCTGTTTCACCAACTTCTTTAAGCCAGATACACTTGTTGAATTTGTCATATACACAGTTTTTATAACCGTAATTTACTCATTTATTTACCCTCATGTTTGAGCACACATGTTTTTATGTTGTAAAAAATATAATAAAAGGCACATCTTTTAAAATGTGCCTTTTTTAGTATCAAAGTTTTAAAGCTTAAATACCGCGTGATGTCGTTGTAATAAACGAATTAACATCTCCAAGAGCATCGATATAACCCTTATTGTAAGCCTTTTCAAGAGCGAGCTTTTCGTCTTTCATACCCTTAGTCTGCTTCTTGAATTCTGCTTCTACTTCCTGCTTACGAGCTTCTGGAAAGCGTCTGATAGCACGAATGATGGTCATGACATAATCGCTAGAATCGATTGCGTCTGGAGTTCCTGTTGCGTTTGTACCTGGAATTGGCATATATTATCACCTCACTAGTTAAAAAATAATAGTTGTTATATGTTTATTTATAGCAAATATAATTAAAAAATGAACTATTGCAAAGCGTCATTTTCGTACACGTAATTGAACGTATCTATAGTTTTTGACTTATCTAAATTCTGGAGTTCATCGTTCAATTGTAGAGGATCGTGATACTGATCTTGTGCTGATAATGCAGAAGGAGCTACATTGTAGATAGGATCGTATGGACGAGCTTCAGTCAATTTAAGTGTAGGATTGTCAGCTGAAATAGTGCATTTTGTATCTTTGTAAACTTTCAACTTAAGCGTATAAGTGTGTGGAGTTACGCCGAACGCTTCAGTATAGTAGTTCACATTTCTAATTTCATAGAAAGTCTTATTTGCTGGAATGTAAATGATGTCACCGATACGTGGAATAATCTGATCGTAGACTTCAGGAGTGTTTCTATCTTCTCCTCCATAAGTAGAAAAATATCTAAATGCTGTGTTTGCAACATACATTTCTATGAGATCTTCACCCCAAATACCCTCTAATTGATATGTTCTAACGTTCGAAGGCATCTGTTTTACATATCCTCTAAAGTTGAACGCTCTTGTTATCCACTCTAACTGATCTTCGCCATAATGAACATCGTATGCAATGTTGTGAGTAACGTAGTAGTAAACACAAGGAATGCCAAATAAGTCAACTCCTTCAATCGTTACTCCAGTTGCAAGATTGGTATCACTCGTTGGTCTATTACCAGCAGATGTCTGATCACATCCTGCTTCATATTCAGGAATTGTTGGACACAACCAAGGATATTTGTTATAATCTACTGCCATTACTCTACCGTCACAATTCCATTTAAGTTTGGTTCAAATTGAACATTGTTTCCAGCAAGAATTATATCTTTTGAATAAGTGCACACTGAAATCGGCACAACTTCAAAATTCGTGTCATAGAATCCTTTTGGCACACCGTTATTACTACCTTCTGACACTCTAGAATCGAAATTTGGATTTACACAAAACAGCAAGCAATTAAACGATTCATGCAAAAAATTACCGACTGACGCATGTATATCATTAGTTAATTCGAGCATTGATCTGCTATGAACTACGTCAGTTTCTGGAACAAAAAACTTATAATAGTCAGAACGAACAAAATCTTTATCAGATACTAGATTATTCGTCGTTTTGAAGTTGTTTACTAACACTTGTCGCGGATAACCCATGCCAGGAATATAAGAACCTTGCGCGTTATTGTAAGCGCTATAAATGTACTTATATTGCATTCCTGTCGAAGAATACATGTTCTTTAACACATTTTCGTTAAACAATTCTTCATAACTGTATGGCACATCTGGTTCAGTATCAGATTCTGTCGTCACATCAGATAATTTAAATTTGTAGCACAAAAATTCTTCAGAAGATGCTTTAGCAAAATTCATGTTAATACCCCATGAAATAGGCCATGGGTGTTGAACGTCGATGTTTTTATAACGTGAACCTGTTATGCTGTCTAACACATCAGCATCAATTTTTGTTGAATCAGTTACACTTCTTTTTGCACTTAACGCATACACACAGACATCATTAGTGTATGTTCGTTCATACATCGCTGAATACTGTCGTGATGACACATTAAGAAAATCTACGTATGATTTGCAAATGTTTGTTGGCATATTATTTTGTAATATTTATTAGCATACCCGATGACAAATAAACTGGTTGTGATGTCGATCTCTTAAGACCTTCAAGTTCAATATACAAACCAGCAGATGCAACAGCAGTTGTATCAAGTTTAATATCTACAATCGGACGTGATTGATCGTCGAGCAATAGCATATAGCTTATATCATCTGAACTTAAAGTTCTAGCATATACTTTTGCATTTGGATCAGTGTTTAGTCCGCTAATAATATCATCTTCAGTTGGTACAAAACCAAAGCACAATGTATTAGCAGATAGAACGTTATCAGCACGTGTTGATGTATCTAATTTAAATTTAAAATTAGCGCTATCGACTGGTGCACGATCTATTGGAATATATGCAGTAGTGTATGAGTCTTTTATTTCACTATCTTTTTCGTATGTGATGTGCAGTGGAATACCCAAGCTTAGTTCAGTATCAATTTCGTAATCTGGCAAAGTAAATGGATATGTTATATACAACTTATTTTCATATATTGTTGCTAGCTCTGACGCTGGAACATTAGGCAATAACTGATGTGTTGTACCCACTTTACTCTGACGATCTGCAAGTATACATCTAGCGTATGTACTAGTATTTACTTCAATCGTTGGTTTTTTCGTATTCAATAACTCATAGTGCAGATTGAAATTCAAAATAGCACCAGTAGCGCATTCAGTCATTGTAGCAGTGCCGACATCAAATGTATAATAATATGGAATACCTGTAGAAGAAACAACGATTTCACATGTATCTGAAGTCATTTGTGTGTCTACATAACCATTCTTTTTATAAACACTTTCATGCGAATTGCTGCTAAGAACATAAGCATTTTCTGTATACGTTTTACTGATATAAGACGTTAGTGAGCCATATACACTGTACAAATGTGCATCTAATTGTGGCAAACTATTATTATACACGCGTTGTGTGTATTCGTAAATGTATGAATCAGTTGTAATATTTTCGTGTAATTCATTCGATTCTGTAATCAAAGCAGTCTTTTTATCGTCAATTGAACTATATGCTGTCAAATACGTAGTTGCTGGTATGTTAATATAAGCAGATTGTGCGTATGTCAATGTGCCATTTGCGATAGATGCGCGTCCTCTATACAATGGATAATGACTTGGATATGCTGTACACTGCTTAGTTAATAATATGCCAGCTTTATCTCGCGATTCTGCGGGCGACATGTAGCTTGTCAATTCGAATGCTGCATCGAATACTCTATTATATCTCCAGAAATTAGAGTCATACACTGTGCTGTTAGAAGATACTACGGCTGGTGAACGTCCTTCATAGTAATTAACACCATCGAATACTTTTCCCTGAGCAGGAAAATTAAAGTACCAACCACTACAAGCAGATGGATTGTTAAACTGTTTATACGGCAGTTTATAATCTCCAGCATCAACTGGTCCCGGAATACCGTTATAACCCATATTTAAACCGTATGAGTAAAATAGCTGATCAAGCCATGTTATGCCGAGATTTGGTGCTGTATCATCTACATCATCGTCATCAATATCTTCATCATCATGATCAGTGTAGTTCGTAGTCACTACGCTCGGCATGATTTGATTATAAATGTTCAGCGTGTTAAATCCATGAATGGCTGAAGTGCAATCGTCAGAACCAACTACAGCTGATACAGATTTGCTAACATTAGTGTAGCCACCCAATTGATGTGGTACTCCATCTATAATATTAGCAACAAGAAACTTTAAATTATTTCGCTTATTTGCATTAGCAGATGCTGCAAAACTGTCTAAGAACATATCAGAATTTGATTTGTTCGAACTATCGATAATGATATTACTTGCAAAGTGACTAACGTTGTTGAAACGTCCAAAACCACGCGTATGTGTAGGAGAATCTTCTGGCCACTTAAAACCACTAGCTTCTGCACACACTAAACTATTATTGACAGATTGCACATTCGAATAAACGTACTCACCAAACATGCCACCCATGTTATATACAGGAGCTAAACGTATGTTGATGTTACTGTATTCTTGCATTCTAGTAAGTGCAATAACATCATCAGTTGATGTCTGATCGTATGTTACGTTAACATCGTAAGCTGACAAATTAAATTTAACAGTACCCGAAAAAGCATCATATCTTGGCCATGGATCGTTCGTGTTGTAAATACCAAATTCTGACGTTACAATTAAGTCTTTAACACTAATCTTGTTGTTTTGATTTATTTTGCAACGAGAATTTGTTATTGCAGACGCAAGTAACAAATCAGTTTGTGACGTCAATAACTTAATGCCATTTGTTGTTCTAGAACTTATAGCGTATAAACTGTATGTTGACAATTTTTGTGTTAGGTCTATGTCTCTGTTATCCATAGCGCCACAATACGCTAGTTCGAACTCTGGATTTTCTTCCCACCATTTACCACTAATAGCGACTTTACTAAATGTTTGTACGCAATTATAACCAGATGGTGGTAAGAACACATCTTGTACATCATAATTGTAAATCAAACACACATCTTTACCAGCTATATCTACTTCATCTTGCTGAACTTCAGTAGTTGTAAGCTGAAAACCTGAGCCGATTAATGTCAATGTTCCACGAGTATCAAAATCTAATCTGTTAGTGTCCCATGTCATAATGTCAGCAGATGTCATTAAACCCCAGTTAGGTCTAATATCTGACGCTTGTTTTGTTTCAAAATTAAATGCGAATCTAGTAAGTCTAGTTGCAGACAATTCACCAACTGTGTCGTGTGAGTATGAAGGTCTTGCAAATCCCATAACTGACAACAACGCAGATGCTGGAGCATTTTCTTTTTTATTATTCGTAATCTGATAATCGTGATTGTAAACACCAGATGTTCCAATGAATTTTGCGCGTGTTGTTACGTCGTCAATATCACCTCTTGCACCACGTCCAGCTAAACCGCCGGCCAATGCAACAAAGTTATCATTGAATTTCATCTGAACATCACAAACACAGTGTTTAACATTACCATTATTCAAACCAAACATACCGCCAAGCAAGTACGCTTCTTTATTGTTTGGTCCAAGTCTAAATGACAGTGCAGTGCTATTATTTGGCATTACGCCATCAACATTCGCTTTATCACCAATTAACTCTAAATAATTTTCAATAGAATGATATGCGTCGCCTTTAAGTTTATACAATTCGTAAATATCTGCAAAATATGATGTAGATGCGTCGCTCTTTGTATTTGTGTAAAGTGGATTTCCAGCAGTAACAGCGTATGGTACAGTTTGTGTGTTAAAACTACCTTCATTAAAGTAGCCAATGTACGGAATCATATTTGCTTCACTATTCAAACACAATTGTGTTGGATAGCAAATATTATCAAATGCAGATAGCGCAGTTGCTGCAGAAAATGCGGTAGATGTTAATTGTTTCCAACCATTACCAAGTAATTCTGTTGGATAATCTGTCTTATTTTGCACAAAGCAAAAACTTGGTGTAAATTCGCAGTTATACTTCAGTTTTGCATCTATCAAAACGTTTTCGACAGTACCATTATTTGTACCAGCAAGAATACCAAACTTAACATCACCTTCACCATTTTTAAGCGTTTGTAGAGAAATTTGTTCAGTATTTGTTACAAGAATTTCAGAATCAGTTGTATCTATATTAGTAGCATCTGCACTAATAATTAAGTTTCTCACAATTGCTTCGTCAGAAATATAGCCAAATATACCATTGCTTCTTGAACCGATTTTCATTGTATTCAAACACAATGCATAGCCGTTTCCATCAAAAATTCCTCTAAATGGATATTCTCTTGAACATCCAAAGCATGAGCTATCAACATCGATGTGTTCGATGTTATCAGCTAACACTACGACAAATTTTTCAAGATTCAATGACTGTGCTCTACTAACAAGCGCATGGAAATCATCAGCACGTGCTACTAAATAAAAATAACCATAGTGGTTAAGATACTCATTAAAGCGCTTATTTTGACTTGTAGAACCACGCGCGTACATTGGATAATATGCCGCAGAGTTCGCAGAAGTAACAATCATCATTTCTGAAGCATCTGCATCTTCTTCATTTAAATCTGTGTCACGATAATAAGTCGTTTCTAGAACTTTACCAGTTGCGAGCAACGTACCAACATACTCATCTTTTGCTAGTATGCTCTTGTCTAACGAACCAGCTGAATACGATTTGAAATCGTTAATATCTCTAAAATATGCAGCATGATCGTACATGTTATTAAACGCAGAGTTCAATAACACAGCTTTACATGGAAAATCAGCTGAAACTTCTCCATTCAATAAACGACGCTTAAAATCGTTGTAAACTCTAATTTGCATGAAACTTTACCACTTTGTTAATGTATTTATTGAATTTGCATCAGCATCACTAGAAGTCTTTGAGCGATTTGCAGTTATGTGTAAATCTGCAAATGTAGTTCTGTTCACAGCATTTTCTTGTAATACTTGCGAGTTAGTTAAACGCGTTTTAAGTGTGTTAGTAACTGCTGGATCTGTTGCCATATCATCGACTGCACCAGTGAAATTCATGTAATGGTCACCAGTTTTGTCATAACCAGCACCGAGTTGTGTACGAAGTATTTCATTAGCAAAGTCTATATCTGACGCTGTAACACCAGAATATTTTGGAAAAGGTTCGTATCCACTTGAGTCTTCTCGTGTAGGACCACTTAACATGAATGACATAGCTAACATCAATTCACCAGTAGAGCCTCTTACAGCAAACATTGCACCAATTGGATTTGGAATTAAGTGATATGGAATCAATCTTTCTCTGTTTTCAAATGCACCCGCGACGTGATAAAATTTCTTTGGTGTGATTACGTTTCTTATCGTTTGGAACGTTGTTTTATCACTTGATGAATAGCGCTCATCGTATGTGCATATTATGTAACGACACACAGCAAATAGGTTTTGCCAGTGATCTAGATTGTACGTATTTTCGTGTTCAGGTAATCTATTCAACATTCTATTGTATGCGTTAGCACAATCCATCTGAAATTTTGCATAAGTAGATGGACCACCAAGTATTGTAACTGTTCCTGCTAATTGAACAACCGTCATCAATAATGCACAACCTGCTGCTTTTACGTGATTACCAGCAGCTTTCATAGATTCCCAAGGCGTCATTCCATTCGCGATACCGTTATAAATCCAACCAACAGGACTAGCGTTTAACAATGCACCCCAAGTGTGAGTAGCAAATCTAATAACGCTGCCAATTGGTCCAAGATAATCTAACCACGATCTTTCTGGTTTACCTTCATAGTCAGCTGTTGCGTATTTTGCTGCTCTACTTATATCAACAGTTTTCAATCTATTGAAGTCAAAGCCTCTGAACTGCATAGAACGTAATAATAATTGCTCATACGCATTTCTCATTATTGTTCTTTCTTCGGGCGTAAGATTAGCCCAAGAAGCAGGATTAGAAGAATATTTAGATTTTATTCTGTTAAGTTCATCTAATGTTGGAACTTCTTCCCTAGTTGTATCGATATATTTGTATAATGGAATGAAATCATCGAAACCATTCCAAATACACAATTCAGCACCAGTACATGCGTCAGATGCTTTGTATTCTGTATATGTACACCAGTTTTTAAGTGTTTCTACCCAAAAATACACAGGTTCTGTTTTAACATTCGTAATATTTTCAAGTTTTCCATCATAATTCGCATCAGGTGTAGTGTTTTTCGAATAGTACTCCATTGGTGTAATGAAGTCGGGTGACATTTCTATGTAACGTTTATACGCTTCAACCAGTGAATTCGGTTCGACATATTCGGGTTCTGCAACAAATTTTTCAGTGTGTATAGTATTCCACTGTTTAAAACCATATTCAGAATTATACTCTTCTGGAATAACGTGTACATAGTTACGCTCTAATTTGCTATTAAGTACTGCGTAACTATTCGTAGTATTGTCATATTTTGGTGTAGAATCCCAAAAATGTGTGTCAGACAGAGGATGTTTGTCTGTCAAATATTCTAACGATATGAATACTTCCTGATTTGGCACAACTTGTGAAATACGCCATTCACTAGTAAAATCGAAAATATACGCAGTAGTTCTATCTAATGGAGAATTTGCAAGAGTACCGTTATAATTTTGTGCTTTACATCTTACAGGAGGTGTTGTAGTGGTTCTTTCACCAATATCTACACCAGCAAAATTGATGTCGTGTGCATCCTGTTGCATATCTGTGGAAATAAAGCGTAATAGTTTGCCAATAGCTTCATCGTCAGTATGTTCACTTGAGTAAGATCTATTCCATACATCTTCTATGAATTCAGCCGTTCTAACTTTATTTGGATATGCTGTGTTGTTAACAGTAATATTGTCGGCTTCAATCAATTGTAAGTATTGTGTATTTTTACCCTCATTGCGAACCCAGAATGTAAGATCCATTACAACAGAAGCGTTGGCATAATATGAAAAGTGTCGTGTATACTCACTTCCTGTTTCTTCAGACCAATTGTTATATGAATCGTTATAGAATGATAAAGTTAGCGTTTTAATTATTTTAAATTTCGCGCCTCTTACTGTGATATAATGCACATCTGGCGCAAGACTTGAATCTTCACAATCTAACCACTGACCAACTTGCGAAGGGTCAAGATCTAATAATACAGGAGTAAAATTTGCGTCTACTGAACCAATTCCAGCTCCAGATGAACTTGAGCTAGTTACGTTATTAGTATAACCATTTACTGATGTTTGATAAGTTGACGGTAAATATGTTTCTGGCAAACATAATGCTAAACAGTTAATAAATGAACCAGTACCATACTGTCCCAGCGCAACATAACTTCTTGTCCAAAATTTGTGATATGTGAGTTGAACTTTTGCCACACTATACCTCTATTTCCATTGTCTTAACAGAAAATTCTTGTTCCTTGTAATACTTTTCTCTTTCTTTCCAGTGCTGATAGAGATAATTGCGAATTACTCTTGTTCTTAAACAGTAACTCATGTCGTCAACAATGTCATAGAGAATAACACGTTTCTTCGAATTGTGCTTTCTCAAACCTCTACCCAAACTCTGAAGAACTTTGATTTTGCTCTTGCTGTTTGCATACAAAATCACTTCATGAAGTTTCGGCATGTTAATACCAGTAGAGCATGTTCCGTATGTAGCTACGATGACTGTTCCATCTTCACTTTCAAGTTTCTTTCTAATATCTTCACGCTCAGCTGCACTAACAGAACCACTGATGACTTTTATATTTCTGTTAGGATAATTTACTTTCAACCAGTCTGCTGTTTTCTTGACGTGGTCTAAGTGATTACACAACAGAAGAACATTGTGCTCGTCTGGAGTGTGTCTGAAAATCATTTCAAGTGCTTTGGTACGATTTTCATAATTTTCTACAAGTTTCACTTCTTCCTGGTAGTTTCTGCCCTTGTTCTTAAGAATGAAGTCCATTGGGTATTTGACTACAATACCAGCAACGATCATGTTTGTAAGAATGCCTCTATCAATCAATTCCTTAGAAGTAATTGTGTAGAGAACATTACCAAGAACACCAGTGATCGTCAACAGATCAGCGGCACCAGTTGGAAGAGTACCTGTTGTTCCGATTCTGTATTCACTGTTAATACATTGTTTAAGAATCGAGTTAATAACTTGTGCTTTACTGTTATGACATTCGTCGACAATAACAGCATCAACATCTTCAAAGAAATCAGGAGTAAGTTTCTGTAAACTCTGCCAAGTAGAAATTAGCACTGGAGTCTTGAATGTAGGATCTTTTGCAGCATACAAAAGTTCTACAGTTTTATCTTCGTCAGTCCAGCCGTATTCTTTGAAGTCTGAATACATCTGTTCAACAAGAGAAACATTTGGCACAATTAGCAAAATCTTTTTGATTCGTTTGTAAGTAAGCATGTTTCGAATCATGTTGTAGATAATCATCGACTTACCAGACGAAGTACAGCATTGCAAAATGCCAATTTTCTTTTGAAGAGCAAGTTTACAAGCAGCTTCTTGGTAGTCACGCATCTTCATACCAGATGCTTTCAACGCTTCTTCACAAATTTCTTGGAACTCTTGTTCTTCGAATTCTGATTCATAATCAGATGAAAGATCGTTTTTAAAATCTAGCTTGTTAGCGATACAAAACTTTTCAAGTGTTGGAACCAAACCAGCAGGAAGCAGGCCAGTGTTAATGCTGAAGAAACGAATCTTTCCATCCCAGACACGTGCTTTATATCTTGGATTGAACATGTAGCCATCAGCATAGACAGCAAAATAGTTGTTAATGTCGTGTAGAGTATCTTCGTCAGCCTCTATACGAACGTAACTCGAATTGATTTTTGTAACGATAACTTCATTCATAATTTTATAATAACTTTGCTAGTTCATTTCTCATAGATTCGATAGTCAATATCGAACTGTTAATTAACTTAATATTATATATTGCGTTCAACATAATAGCGCATTTATAAAAATTCTCAGTGTTAGCAACAGAATCTGGAATATCAAAATAGCACACATCATATTTTACGCGAAAATTCGAATACGGAACATTTGTTCTGTTTAGTGTCAGTTTGACGAGTTTGCTATCTAAAGTTTCAAGTCCGCTTCGACTTGCTGATCGCTTTGATTGTTAGCATGTTTCTTCCTCTTCTTTTTCAATTTCTTTTGTTCAGCAACGAATTCTTCAAATTCTTTGTCAAACTCTTCAAGTTGTAATTCATCGTATTGCTGCTCAGCTGGTGGAGGCAAAATGAGTCCAGGGTGTGCACGCATACTGCGATATGGTTTGAAATTCGCTTTGTATTTACTTCTGTGTCTAATTCTAAATGGCATATTGTATTTATTAAAAAAGCTCGCTAAAAAGCGAGCTTTGAAATTTTTATTTACAGTGTGATTAGGTTCCTAGTGTCCAAGTTCCATTAGGACCAGTCCAACCTGGATCTTGTGAACGTCTGTATTCATCACTGTTAAGATATGCTTGTCTACGGGCTTCAGCTTCAGCTCTTCTTTCAGCTTTAATTGCAGCTTTGTTCTTTTCAATCCATTCTGCTTTAGTTGTTGGATTGCCAAGCATAATTGAACGTGTAGAGCCAATTGCTGATTTAACATCCATAGAATCATGTTTTGCAAAGAACGACTTAATATCTCTAGAGCCCCACATAATCATACCGTTCTTCGGCAATGACTGCTTAGCATAAAAAGCAGCAATGTAACGAGCAGCATCTTGATAATACTTATTGCCAGTTGCACCAACTTTATTCACAATTGCTTGTGCAAGTTCTTCTTCTGATACTTTACCACTATCATCTTTGATGAATGCTTCTTTGAAAAGCTTTACGTTAATTGGAAGTTCAATAGATTCTGTTCTTGTTGGTCTGATTTGATTACCGAACAATTTCCTTGCCTCGCTGTTAAATTTTCCTAAGAATGCAACTGCAATCTTATCATCTCTTGTCTTTAGATATTCGTAAGTTGCTTTAGCTGTACCCCATGCTTCAGTTTCTTCTGGTGCCATGCTAACAGCTTCATCTCCGACTTTTGTAATCATTTCTTCAGCCATTGCTTGTGCAACAGCGAAAGTCAAAATTGGATTTTCTTCAAGTTCGTTGTATGAAGAAATTAAGTCAGCAGGAAGTTCTGCAACTTCAAGTTCATGTGTTTCACCAGCGTGAAGTGGTGAAAATGCTAAGCTGGCTCCCAGAGCTGCAGCTTTAGCGAAATTAGAGAATTTACCTTCATCAAGTAAA
>Ga0247610_10005103_pt1 | contig 13883 bp, 12 predicted proteins | sample 174DNAGHGhighgp2_FD_193483 | JGI IMG/M metagenome (GOLD analysis project Ga0247610, IMG submission 193483) | Sheep rumen microbial communities from Palmerston North, Manawatu-Wanganui, New Zealand - 1742 DNA GHGhigh gp2 | ecosystem: Host-associated > Mammals > Digestive system > Stomach > Rumen... | reverse complement strand
ACAAAAAGGTGTTGAGAATAAGATCTACAACACCTTACAAATTTAATTCTAATTATTGTATTCCAAGTTTTTCTTTTACAAATGGCGTTACATCAACACTTTTATCAGAAATGTAATGAACCACTCCCATTCCCGAATCGAAAATGTAAATTAACCCTTTTTCTTTACCAACTTGTTCAATTATTGTTCTCAATTTTTCTTCAATTGGTTGCAACAATTCCATTTGTTTGGTTTGCAATTCTTTAGCAGCATTTTCTCTATAACGAGTAATGCGTTCTTCATAACCTTGAAGTTCAGCATAAGCATCTTCTTTTTCTGCTTCTGACATTGTATTTGCTTTAGCTTGCAATTCTTGTTGACGTTTCATTGCTTCTTCTGTCAAAGATGCCAACTTCGATTCCATTTGAGATTGAGATGCTTCTAATTTTGCTTGAGCTTCTTTAGTCTCAGGCATAATCGCGAAAACCTCTTGTATATTAATGTGACCAAATTTCAAATCTTGAGCAACACCAAACATTGGTAACATTAACATTACCGCAACTAAAATTCTTTTTACCATAATTTATTTATTTTAATTATTATCAATTATTTAGCATATCCCATCTTGGTTAAAACATCATCGCTCACATCAATTTTAGGAGAAGCAAATATGATATTTGCTCCTGAAGCTCTATCCAAGACCATTTGATATTGTTTTTCTTCAGCAACTGATTTTACTGCGTTATATATTTCGTCTTGAATTGGTTTCATCAAACTCTCTCTCTTTTTATAAAATTCACCATCAGGACCAAAATATTTTCTTTTAAGAGTATTTAAAGTTTTTTCTTTTTCGACAATATCATCCTCCGCCTTTTTCTTCATATCATCAGAAAGGAAAACCGATTGGGTTTCATAATTCTTATACATAGTCTCAATTTCTTCTTTCATCGTATCAATTTCCTTTTGCCATTTCTTAGACACCTGATTGAGTTGTTCATTAGCTGATTCATACGATGGTACATTCTTCAAGATATATTCCATATCTACTAAAGCAATCTTTTGAGAAAATCCTAATGTTGTTGCAAATAACAATGCAACCAAAACGCCTATTTTTTTCATAATAATCTATTTTAAAAATTAACTCTTTTTAAACAGAACAAACTTCATGCCAAAAGAGATAACAAATATACATTAAAATTCTTGTCCTAATACTATATGGAAATGACTTCCTTTAACATTTCCATTTTTATTAAGTTGGGTATTATCAAATCCCCACGCCCAATCCAATCCAAATAATCCAACAACAGGCATATAAATTCTAAATCCAGCTCCTACCGATCGCTTTAAATTAAATGGATTCATATTAGCAAACGACGACCAACAATTTCCTGCTTCTGCGAATGCCAAAGCATATATGGTCGTACTTTCATTCATCAACACAGGATAACGCAATTCCATTGAATAACGCGCATAAACATTACCATTACCAATGGTATAACCTTGCAATCCTATTTCTGTAGGTGTCAACGAAGCCGACTCATATCCTCTCAAACCTACAATCTGTGCGGCATACGTACTATACGACATACCACTCATACCGTCTCCTCCCATTTCAAAACGTTCAAATGGTGATTTACGATATTTGTTATAATAACCCAAATAACCAAACTCAGCACGTGCCATCAAAACTAATTTTTGATCTTTCGTCAATGGGAAGAACATCTTCGACTTAAATTCAAATTTATAGAACTCAATCCAGCGATAATTATCCACAGCCTTCATTTCTCCATAGTTCTTTTTGGTAAATGCCGAATAAGGAGGCGTTGTTTTAGCCATTAAAGAAAATTGAGAGCCTCGTCTTGGATAAATAGGATTATCAACTGAATTACGTGCCAAAGTGACACCCAAACTCAACTTATTACAATTTCCATCTGGGATATAAAAATATTGCCAATTTCTTAATTTATAATATTGATAGCCTAATTCACCATATATAGTAAAGTAATCATCTGGCCATGATAATCGCTTACCAAAACCAATTGCCACACCTACCGTTTGGATGAATTTAGACATATCATAATAGTCTTTCGAATTATAATAATCGCTATAATAACCAGAAGTATAATAAGAACTATAATAATTATTATAACTACTATTCACACCCGTTTGCAAAGAATAATACAACGAAAACGAGAATGTATTTGGTCGTTTACCTCCAAACCAACCATCTACAAACGACAAACTCGCTTGATGATAATAACGACCATTCGTTTGTAAATTCAACGACAATGTTTGAGCATCTCCTTGAGGAATAATACGTTTATAAGCCTCTTTATTAAAAATATTCTGGATAGAAAAATTGGTAAATTTTAAACCTACCGATGCCACGACACCTGTTTGTCCATAACCCAATGATAACTCTATCTGGTCATTCTTTTTAGGAGTAAGAATATAAGTTAAATCCACCGTTCCGTCTTCAGGATTTGGTTCAGGACGAATATCCATCTTACCAGGCTCAGCATCGAATTGACCAGTCTGTGCCAACTCTCTCATTGAACGCATAATATCACTCTTTGAAAACAATTCACCTGGTTTGGTTCGTAACTCACGCCTAATTACATGTTCAAACACGTTATTATTACCTTCAATGGTAATCTTATTAATAGTCGCTTGGGTTCCCTCAAAAATACGAATCTCATAATTCACCGTATCTTGCACAATACTTGTTTCTTGAGGTTCCATATTAAAGAACAAATAACCATTATCAAGATAAAGCATACTTACGGCATCTTCATCATTTTGCAAGCGATCATCAAATAAAGTTTGGTTATACACATCGCCCTTCTTTATTTTCAAAACCTCATTTAAAACTTCTTCAGAATAAACCGTATTGCCCACCCAAACGATATCTCCAAAATAATATTTACGACCTTCATCAAGCTTAATGTAAATATCAACCATATTATCGGGTACTTTCACCACAGAATCAGATACAATACGAGCATCACGATATCCAATTTTTTTATAGTGATTAATCAACGCTTTTTTATCGTTTTTATACTCGTTTTCTACGTATTTTTTTGTTCGAAAGAAATCTGCCAAACGACCTTTAGGGTTTGTTTTCTTCATTACTCGGTCGATTTTAGAAAACTTCAAAGCATCATTTCCTTCCACTATTATAGAATGTACTCTAACCTTTTCGCCTTTGTTAATTTTAATATTAACATCCACCATACTTTTTCCTACTGACGTAGGCTTTTCCTCAATCTTAATCTGAGACTCATAAAACCCCTTATCATCAAAATAATCTTTGATGACACGTTTTGTACGATCTAAAAGATTTGGGGTTAATTGACTTCCTTTTTTCAAAGGAATTTTAGCGGTGATTTCGTCTTTTTCATTTTTGGTAAGACTTCCTATTACCTCTATACGATTAATTTTACTTCTTTGATCAAGTTTAATATCCAACCAAATACTATCGCCAACAATTTTAGTCGCCGAAATTTTCACATCTGAAAACAATCCTTGTTTCCAAAAGCGTTTCATTACGGAGGTTATTTCATCGCCAGGAATTTTTATTTTTTGACCAATAGATAATCCTGAGAAACCCAAAATTACATAGTCCTCATAATTATTATCCCCACTCAACGAAACACCCGCAAGGGTATATTCTTTAGGAGCAGAACTATAGGAAATAGAGGGCTTATTCTCTTGAGCAAGCACTGCAAAAGAGAATAAATTTAATATCAATATTAAAAGTATTCTTAAATATTTACACATTTTACTCTGTCTTTCCGAATCTTCTACTTCTTTTTTGAAAAACTTTAACAGCTTCAAAATAGTCTTCTTTTCTAAACTCAGGCCACATTTTATCTGTAAAATACAATTCAGAATATGCAATTTGCCAAAGTAAGAAATTACTGATACGTTGTTCACCGCTCGTTCTCACAAGCAAGTCTGGATCAGGAATACCTTTTGTTTCGAGACTATTTGATACCATTATATCATCAATATCATCTACCGAGACTTTACCTTCAACAACATTAGAAGCAATTTCTTTAACGGCCTTTACTATTTCCCATTTTGAAGAATAGCTCAATGCAAGAATTAAAGTCAAGCCTGTATTGTTCTGAGTATATTCTTCACATGATTTTATAGCTTTTTGTGCCATTTCTGGCAAACGTTCTCTATCACCAATCACACGAATACGGACATTGTTTTTATGCAACTTTTCTGTTTCCGACTCAATTGTTTTAACCAACAGTCCCATCAACAAACCGACTTCTTCTTTGGGTCTTCCCCAGTTTTCGGTAGAAAAAGCATATAGAGTTAAGTATTTAACTCCCAACTCAGCTGAAGCTTCCACTGCACTACGTACAGATTCTACCCCATTCTTATGTCCAAACGAGCGTTCTTTTCCTTGAGCTTTCGCCCAACGACCATTTCCGTCCATAATTATCGCTACATGAGTAGGAATCGGACCTTTCATAATTTCTTCTTTTACGCTCGACATTATATTACCAACATTTTAATTTATTATCAAACACATTAAATGAAAGATACAGCATAGCAAACGAATACCAATCGTTATTTTTAAATGCCGATTTCTTAACATTATAAGGATTATCCAAGAATTTAGTTTCCTCACTTACCACATCAAAATCATCTCTAAACAAATGAGCAAACGACCATTCTACTCCCAAATTTACCAGTGGATGCAATTTTACGCGGAACCCTACTCCAAATGGTATATTAAAACCAAACTGAGTACTTCCTTTATAATCATCGTTATAAGCGGTCAATCCAACTCCCGCAAATATATAAGGTGAAAAAGGTTTTTCGGCCTTACTACCTTTTCGTTTAGTATAATTATAAAAATTATATTCACAACGAATATTAGCATCCCAAAAATCTCTTTTGAAGGCACCTTCTGCATGATTTGGGTACACATTTTTAAAATCCTTAGAATCAGCAGCAACAGTTGCACGAGTAACTTGGGCACCCAGCACCCATCTTTGAGTAAAATTATACTTATACAAAATACCATAAGCAGGGCGAACATTATAAAACAAACGCGTTTTATTTGCATCACCCATATAGAAACTGCCGCCCCCCATCAGTCCAATTTCGTTTTTATATTGTGCCAACAACGGCATTTCTATAAAAAGAAACAGCATTAAACCAACGATTCGTATTTTTTTATAAAATTTCATTTTTATGTTATTTTACCCGATTATATAACGGATAAAACGCACTAAAATTATATTACATCAAAATTAAGTGCAAAAATAGTAAAAAAAGTGAAAGTAAAAAAAGAGTTATTTAAGAATACGCATTATAAATTCATATAAAAAGTAAAATATAATTCTTTAAGTTAGTCACTACAATTAGTATAAGCAAAAGAAAAGGGAACACTTTTCAGCATTCCCTTTTCATAATATTGAGATATAAATTAATATTCCCAAAGGTCTTGTTCAAAATTGAACATATTTTCTTTGATATAAGCTTGTTCTTTGTGAACATCAGCAGCGGTTGAATTATATTCAAGTAAGTTTCTGTTTTGAACATTAGATTCTTTGAATATGTAACTACCGAATCTGCGAATGATAAACAAGTCATCAAGAGAGATACGAGCACCATTGTTTCGATCTGAGATCAAAACTTCTTGTTGTGCTAAGTAAGGTCTCAACATATCAAATGGAACCCAGAACAAAGGATATTTCACCATACCTATATCAGTTTCTCTTTGCATGATTGGGCAAACAGCAATGATTTTAACATCGAAGATTGAAGTATGTTTATTGAAGAACCAAACTTCTTTCATATAAAATTTCAAAACTTCGCGGTTAGGAATATCACTTTCGTCTACTGAGTATCCTATAACTTCATTTGTAAGAGAGTCTATGATTGGTTCGTTAAGTATTTCATACTTTTCCAAAACATCTTTTACAAAATCTAGCTTATAGTTATCTGAGAACACTTCTCTACCATCTTGATACTCATACGCATACACACCTGTGTTCTCTCCATCTTGCAATAGGCGGAAAATTAAAGTAAACAAGCTTTGTCTTCCATCACCTGATTCTTCAGGATAATACAAAGGAAAGTTCATTTTTTCTCTCAAGTCTACTACACGATAGATTACTTTTTGCCAAAAGATATCGTCTGGACGAGGATTTACAAACTCAATTGGTTTCAAATCTTTTTTGGGTCCACTTGTTGGCAAGTTTGAAGCGATTTCTCCGTTAACGTCTCCGTTAACATCAAAGAAACCAGCATCCTGCGCTGACGCAGAAACGCCAGACAATAGCAGAAATCCAATTAATAGATGAAATACTCTTTTCATAATATTCTCTTATTTTGGTTTAGTTAATGATTACTTCTATAGGAGGAAGTATTCTTTCTATACCATCTGGACCTTTTGCTCTAATTTTAGAGATGAAGAATTTCTTACCTTTTACAAGTTTCTTCATTGAATCCATTTGTTTAGAAGAGAATTTATCTCCTTGTGATGGTTCCACTAGAGTGTTACCCATTGAGTCAAAGAAGTTGGTTTCAAAACTTAACACATTATATTTAACGTCCAAGTCTTCATCATCCAATTCAGCTCTAACTCCAGCTGCAGCAAGCAAAGTAGCTTTTGCAATACCAGTACCACCTTTATATTTTTGAGTTAAACCATTAGCTCCTTTTGTTGCAATGAAAGCAATTGGAGGTGGCAATGCTTTAACACGGAACGAACGGAATCCCATACTTTGAGTTTTACCGTTATCCATTGTAGCAGATACCATAATTTTACATTCTTGACCTACTCTAGCAGGTTTTACTGACCAACCAGTAGCAGTTCTATTAATAGTACCATTAGTCATAGTAACTTGCAAGCTAGATGAAGGGATACCTGGAACTGATACACTAATAGGGTTAACGATACCAGCATAGAATACGTTCATCATGTCAGCTGAGATAGTTACTGAAGGTTCACCTACGATATAAGAACTTTTTACAGGGTAAGATATTACTTCTCCAGCAGGATTTTTCATTTTCAATTCACCTGTAATATTGAATGTACCAACTGAGTTACAAGCAACTGAATATTTTCCGTTAGGAATTTCTTTACCACCGATAAATACTTCTGGCTTAGCCGTAGAGTCCATTGCAGCCAAAACGATGTCTGCATTGAAAGTTCCACCCTTGATCACATAATTTGATTCTGGGATAACCAACGCATCAATTTTGTTTACACGGAAGTCAGATGCATCAATTTGCTTAATTAAGTAGTCAACAACTTCAGCTTCTGCACTCAAGATATCCGTTTGCAATTTTGACAAAATTGTTACAGCAGCACAAACTGGCATACCATGGAATACTCCAAATTCCCAAGGAGTTTCAGAACCATCATTTTGTTTTCTAGGATCTGTGTTAAAGTTAGTTCTAAGAGCTGCATGCTTTGTAGTATCAGGCATCATTTCGATAGCCAAATTGCGATAATTATCAATCATTTCATGCAATTCTTTACCTCTAGTACCTGTATCTGGCAATGTAAGTTGAGCTGCTACATCCAAGTTGTCTCTTGCTCCGATGTGTTCAGGAGCAACTACTTCACCATCAACAATACCACCATTGATAAAGATCTCATCACCAACGTAATTATCACCATCTGCAGTTTTAGCAATTAACATCTTCAAATCTTGAATGTAATTATACAAGGCTGCAGATTCATCTTTAAATTGTTTTGATTTTTCTAGCCATTTTCCAACTTTTTCAGGGTTTTGTTCTGCTAAATAATCAAACTTATTATAAAGATATTCGTTTTTTACTTGGTTACTTTTAATTGTACCGACCAAACTTTGGTCCACCATATTGAAACCATCCAAGACGTTCACAGATACATTCAGTGCCAACAATGCGGTGTACACCAAATACATCATACCGATCATCTTCTGTCTGGGGGTCTCTGGACAATTCGACGCACTCATATTCTAATTTCTTTTCTTGTTAAATTAATTAATAATATTAAAGTGCAAATTAATGTTTCATTGCATTAAGCATATTGCCATAAACAGCATTCAATTCGCTTACTTTTTCAACCAATTTAGTTGCTTCTGATTTGTAGTTTTCACTTGCTGCGATAACTTCACTCAAAGAACTTTGAATTTTAGAGAATTCGTCGTTAATTCCTTTAGAAGCAGCATTCATAGCTTGTTGATTTGCAGCGAATGTACCTGCAGCTTCAGAAGCATCTTTGATGTTTTTAACATAAGCAGCTGAAATTTCAGAAGACAAAGAGATATCTGCGATTTTACTTGCAGTTGATCCCAATGTTTTGATGCTGTTGCTAAGTTTTTCAACATCTTCTTCTTTCAAAGATCCCATATTAGCCAAAGAATTTACAACGTTTCCACCTTGTTTAGCTGGAGCTTGAGTTGCAGCAGCTGATCCGTGAGGTTGACCAAGAATTGGGTAAACCAAAGACCAATCAAATTCTTTATGAGGTTTTTCGAATGCACTTAACGCAAACAAAAAGGCTTCAATAAACATACCCACCATCAACATCACACCTGCACCAGGATAGTGTTGAATTTTAAACAACGCACCAATAATTACAACAGATGCACCTAAACCGTAGAATAATCCAACGAGTTTTTTTCCTTTTTCACTACCTAAAAAATCACTAATTCCCATTTTCTTTTTTTTTATAAATTAGACTTAAAGTTATTAATTATTGTTCTACATCTATTGAGCTTCTTACACAACGAAATCCGATATATGAACGACCTTCTTGTTGGTATTCATAAGTACGAGAACCACATTGTAAGAATTGAGCTACATCTTTCCATGAACCACCGCGAATTACTTTTCTACGCATTACTTCTGGATCGAAAGATTTAGCATTATATTGATAATCTGGATTCATATCATGAACGAAAGAATAGTTAGTTTCGTTAAATGCTGAGTTTGTCCATTCAGATACGTTACCAGCCATATCATACAAACCGTAATTATTTGGTGGGAAAGATCCAACTTTAGCAGGGATCATATAACCATCAACGGTATAGTTACCACGCATTGGTTTGAAGTTAGCCATAAAGCATCCTTTAGCTGTACGAATATAATTACCACCCCAAGGATACATAGCTAAATCTCTACCACCACGAGCAGCATATTCCCATTCAGTTTCGGTTGGAAGACGATAGTCTTGAACTTCTGCACTACCAACAGCCAACAAATAAGAATTCATACGATAAGTTCTCCAGTGACAGAATGCGAATGCTTGTTCCCAGTTTACACCAACTACAGGATATTCACCATAACCTGGGTGACTGAAATACATTTTCATGTATGGTTCGTTGTATGAATAAGTAAAGTCACGAACCCAGCACAAAGTATCTGGATAAATATTTACATACTTAGTATTAATAAAGTCTGAACGACTCTTCAACTCTCTATAAACAGTTTTATTTACGATGGTTCCGTCTTCAGCGTAATAAGAAGTATCTTTTTTGATCATTACGTCAGCACTATCTTTAGTAGTACCTAATCCTGCAAGACTTCTATTATAACCACCTTTTAGAGGGTCAAATTTATTTTCTTTAGCACCAGCTTGATTATAGTCAATCCAGAAATATTTATAGTTCATATTAGTTGCATTGATTTGTGGAGCAATACCAATTGCGTCAACGCCTACATAATACATACTATCTAGAGCAACTTTAACTTGTTCGTCGGCAGTTTTGTTTTCCCAAGGAATATCTTTATCCCAATTCAAATGAGGGTTAACAGGATTACCTTTTCTATCTTCAGTAATCATAAACTCTTCATCGCCACCAATTGCTGGATTAGCAAGTCTTTCGCGAGCGATTGAGTCTTTTACCCAATAAACGAACTGACGATATTCGCCGTTAGTAATCTCGGTCTCATCCATCCAAAACGCATCAAGAGACACTGTTCTTGACTTAGATGTACTCAACCAGTTAGCAGCCTGATCGTTTTGTCCCATAGTGAACGAACCTCGTTTAACGAATACCATTCCATAAGGGATAGGCTCTTTCCACGATTTCTCGTATACTCCAACCAACTCTCCGTTGTCTGAGCTAGCACAACCTGTAAGAAGTACTACAGTTGTAAGAAAGATCAATAATTTTTTCATAATATTATAAAATAGTTTCTAATTATTTTCAATATTTAATTTTTAAAGTATTCTAACACTCTTATAACTACTTTTCTTTTTCATATCAATTTTGAATCCGTATGCCACCGTAAACTCATGAGAACCGCTTGTTCCTCTAATAATTTTCGTTGTTGGCAACTCATACGAATACGCAACGGACAAACCTATATTTAGGTTCATCCCAACAGAAAATATCACAGCATCCAGCAATCGATATCCTAATCCGCCCCAAAATTTCTTGTTGTATTCCAAATTCATATTCAAATCAACCTGAAAAGAATTGAAATCCGTCTTAGCCAAGAATGATGGTTTTAATACATATAACGGATTATTAAGTGAAATATTGTGTTCAAATAAAAATAAATAATTCAATCTGAATTTAAACGACGCATAATCACCCAAATCGACGTTAGGAGCGGTAACATGCGTTATTGAAAATCCAGCATATCGTTTATCATCTTTATAAAAAACGCCAACTCCTGCGTCAAAAACAATACCATTGACATCTGTTTTTGGCACAAGAGGATCACTTGATGAATGATAATCACTTTGTATGGAATCTAAATTAACTTTCTTTCCGTAGAAAGTTTGATTTAAGAATCCCAATTTCACACCTCCGCTGAGGTAGCCTGGTCCTACTTTAAATTTGTAGGAATATTGAGCGTAAAAACTCTGACTTGAGAACAATCCATATTTATCATTCTCAAATAAAAGTCCAACACCATGTTGTTTTATAGGAGCTTCAATCCCTACATAAGTAGTTTGCGGTCTATTTTCAAAACCAATCCACTGCTGTCTGTGGTTAGCTCTTACCGAAATCATACCATCCGATGCAAGTGCTGCAGGATTGTATGAAGACGTATTCAAAAAATAATGACCTATTTGCGCTTCTGTTTGCGAAAACACACTCACGCTTTTCAACAACACTAAAACTGCGATAAATAGATACTTTTTCATCTAATGCTACAACTGTTTTTACTTGTAGTCTCCCGTTCAACAGAAACGAGACTATAAAGAAAAACAAAAAAAATTAAAAAACCAAGAAGATTTTGTTAATATTCATCTTCATTGAAGAAAAAATCTTCTTTGCTTGGATAATCAGGCCAAATATCTTCAATACTTTCATAAACTTCGCCTTCATCTTCCAACTCTTGCAAACTCTCTATCACTTCTAGCGGTGTTCCCGAACGAACTGCATAATCGATTAACTCATCTTTTGTAGCAGGCCAAGGAGCATCCTCAAGTTTAGAAGCCATTTCTAATGTCCAATACATATCAAAACTTTTTAGATATTTTTAATACTCTTTTCACATTTCGTAATAGGAATGCAAATGTAAAACAAAAAATATAATACCCAAATATTTTAGTTAAAAATTATATATTTTTTTTACTGCACAAAAATTACTCATCAGAAAAATCTACTAAAACTTGCCTATAAGCATTAAATATTTTAGATTTTGAGACAAACCCAACATATTTATTATTGGCATCCACCACAGGTAAATTCCATGCTTGAGTCCTTTCAAAAAGAGTCATAACATTCTCCATTGAATCAGAATCAGACACCAAAGCTGCGGGTTGCGTCATCAAATCCGAAACTGTAAATTTATCATAAAGAGCTGGACGGAACATGATATTACGAATATTATCTAACAATAATACGCCATAAAATGTTCCATTTTCATCTACTACAGGAAAAACATTTCGACGCGATTGAGAAACTACTTTTACGACATCACGCAAAGTTGAATTTCTCAAAATTGGTTTTAAGTCTTTTTCTACCACATTATTAATATTTAATAGAGTAAGAACCGTTTTATCTTTATGATGAGTAATCAACTCTCCTTTTTTTGCCAGACGCATTGCATAAATACTATGACTTTCAAAAACGCGAATAACAGCATACGACACCAATGATGTAATCATTAATGGCATAAACAACTGATAACCTCCCGTTAGCTCTGCTATTAAGAAAATTCCTGTCAAAGGGGCATACATAACTCCCGACATCACACCTGCCATTCCAAGTAATGCAAAATTACCACACGACAAAGATGTTAGGCCTAAATAATTAACAACACTAGCAAACAAAAAGCCTGAAAAACAACCGACAAACAAACTAGGAGCAAAAGTACCTCCACAGCCACCACCTCCATTAGTTCCTGCCGTTGCAAATATTTTAAACAATATAATACCTATTATATATAGCCAAAGCACCCAGATAGTATCTTTATATTCATAAAACATACTACCCGAAAGAATCACATCACTATTATTATTAATCAAACCAATAACTGAAGAATAACCTTCACCATAAAGAGGAGGAAAAAAGAAAATCAAAACGCTCAAAGAGAGTCCCCCAATCAGCAACTTAATAAAAGGTCTTTTTACTTTTCCATAAAGGTCCTCTAAATGAGACATCCCACGAATAAAATACAACGAAACGAATCCACAAGCGATACCTAAGGCTATTACATACAATATGTTTTTCATATCAAAAGCCGAAGCCATTTGAAAATAAAACATGGCTTGACTACCCATCAAAAAATAGGATAATGAAGCCGCCGTAACAGAGGAAACCAACAAAGGAACGATAGATACCGAATTTAAATCAAGCATCAGCACCTCAATCGTAAACACCATGCCTGCAATAGGAGCTTTAAAAATTCCAGCTATTGCTGCCGAAGCCCCACATCCCACTAAAAGCATCATCGTTTTTTGATTCATTCGGAAAAGTTTTCCCAAATTCGAACCTATGGCCGACCCTGTAAGCACAATAGGGGCCTCTGCTCCTACTGATCCACCAAATCCAATTGTAATTGAACTTGCAAGAACCGAAGTCCAGGTGTTATGACGACGAATTCGAGCTTGATTTTGAGAAATAGCATATAAAATACGCGTTACACCATGACTAATGTTATCTTTTACTACATAACGCACGAACATGCTAGTAATAAAAATACCAACTATAGGATAAACCAAATAATAATAGTTAGCTTCCGATTCAGAAAAGTTTGCGGTTAAAAAATGTTCAATGGCATGAGCACTCTGTTTGAGAATATACGCCATAATAGCCGTAAATATTCCCACCAAAAAGCTAAGAAAAACAACAAATTGCTTTTCTTTAATACGCTTTTCGCGCCAAGCCAAAAAATCATAAAACCAAGACATCATTCTCTTATTATTTGCACTTCACCATGAGCCCCTAATTTAATAATACTCGAGGGCTGAGCTTCTTTACTATTTCTATTAAAATCTACTACATAATCCACGGCATCAAGTATTTCTTGAGAAATTTGAGCAAATGTCGTTGGCGTTTTTTCTCCACTTATATTTGCCGAAGTAGAAACAAGTGGGCGACGAAGACGTTCACATAAAGTTTTGGAAAACAACTCCTTAGTAACTCTAATTCCAATAGAAGAGTCTTCCGAAACTAAATTTTTCGGTAAATTTTTAGCCCCTGAATAAATAATTGTCAAAGGCTTTTCCGACAATTCAATCAAATCGTAAGCAACAGCAGGAACTTCCGAAACATAGCGATCTAATTTATCCTCACTATCTATTAAAACAAGCATAGACTTAGTATCAGGGCGATTCTTAATAGTATATACTTTCTTAATCGCCTCCTCGTTGGTAGCATCACATCCTATTCCCCAAACCGTATCCGTAGGATAAAGAATCACACCACCTTTTTTCAAAACTTCTAATGCTTTCTTTATTTCATTTTCCACTTTTT
>Ga0247610_10005101_pt1 | contig 13883 bp, 7 predicted proteins | sample 174DNAGHGhighgp2_FD_193483 | JGI IMG/M metagenome (GOLD analysis project Ga0247610, IMG submission 193483) | Sheep rumen microbial communities from Palmerston North, Manawatu-Wanganui, New Zealand - 1742 DNA GHGhigh gp2 | ecosystem: Host-associated > Mammals > Digestive system > Stomach > Rumen ... | reverse complement strand
AAAACTAAATGTTCAATGAACTTCAGAATAGATGCTGAAGGAAATATAACAGTTACAAACGAATATTAAGTTTTGGTTCATTCTACCAGCATAACTGCGTCACCAAAAAAGGTGGCGCAGTTATATGGATTCCATTATTCCGTATCCTTGACTTTTGAGGATATGCAAAAGTTTCAGTTTAGAAAGGGCTCTTAAAAACATCAGTCGAATACCCGGCGCCAATGCGCGACTTGTTTAGTGTAAGGTTGGTCTGCAACGAAGTATTGACCACTAGGCCGAACTTCGCCTACCTTAAGCGAACTACATCGAACGAAGGACCATTCTAAAAAACAAAGGCCGTCGGCATAACAGCCGCCGGTTCTTTTTTACAAGTATGTACAAATCCGAAAAAGACTATTTTTCTTTATTCGTTGGCTCCCAAAAAATATCTTTTTCACCTTTTACTTCCTCAATTTTTTTCAGAGTATCATATCTTTTTATAAAATAAGTGCGCATTCCCTTAGCTAACTGAAGATCACCTTTCGCTCCACTATTTTTCAGCCAAGTAAATGCCATATTCAGTGTTCGTGACACACCTTTATTTTGATTTGGATATGGATTTGGTTTATTCACTATACCTGGTATTTTTTTCAACCTCTCCGGCAACTCAGAATTACCGCTAAGAGCCCATTCAAGGGCGTTATAATATTCTTCGTTCGGACATCCTATTTTATTCAACCAATCTACATACATCATGGCTTCAGAAATCTTTTTTTCTGGCAAAACAAGATCTTTTTCTAAAAGAAAATCTATTATTCTGGAAAGCAAGGAAACGTTCTTTTTAACCACGCTAGCCTTTGTTTTGTTATGTTGTTTGTTAAAAAATTCTGTTCTTTTTTCGGCGACGTAAAATTCATGCGCTACTTCTACAGGCAATTCTAGATACTTATCATACCCACATTCAAAAAAGTCCTCTCTTATATTTTCCAGCACCTCGTCAACCGTTTGCCCATTAGGCAAATCATCAGGATGTTCTTCATAGAACTTCCGTTCTTCTTCTATCATTTGATTATATTTTTCCCTTGTCCCAAATTTTTCCTTTATAAGATTATTTAATTGATTAATTTTTTCCAATGCGGGCTCAAGTTTATCATACAAAAAAGACTTTACGCTTTCAAAATCATCAAGAAATCCATCCCATGCAAAAGATTTCTCATTCATCAAAAAACAATTCATTATTTTTATTTCAACTAATACATCGATGTTCTCTCTTATAAGAGACCACGCTTTGTCTCCAACAATTAGCAACTGTGAAGGCTGAATCGCTTTAAGGACGGAAGAAAATACTTGCAAATAGAAATTTATATCACCCTCATTAAACTTTTGCCCTAAAAAAAATTGATAATAAGCAATATTGTTTAATAGTTCTTCGCCATTTTTTTCATTCATCCCAAAACACTCTTCTATTCTTCTTCGCAATTTTTGATCATTTTCCAAAGAAAGCTTATTTAAATTTTGTGTTTTATTAAAAACTTTTATATTAGACGAATCTCCAACTACAAGAATCCGTTTGTATTTTTGTTCCTGTCCTAGCCCCAATGCAAATGACTCCGGAATAAATGGCTTATATTGATAATATTCGTTCGAAAAGAGTTTGAACGCCCCCCTTCCTGAAGTAATCTCTATATTATCTATTCCTTTTTCAATTTCTACCCACAACCTATTTATTTCTTCTTTTGCATTCATATCCATTCTGACCTTCCTTGTTTTTAAAAAGTATAATAAATACTTCATTGGATTTTTTTGGGGAAAAATTTTCCCAAATAAAAAACAAGAAAATCTATTTATTTTCGTCCAAAACCACCCCAAAAATCTAATTTTGAAATATAACAAGAGCCAAAAGCTCTGAGTCAAAGAACCAAGACAATCTCCCGAAAAGGCCCTATAAAGCCAAAAGGATAGCGCATGCTACCCTATCTCGAGTGTTGTCTTAAACCACAAGGAAGATAAAATGGACACTACCACATACTCTAACCGAGAGCTTGGTTCCCATCCCACTCGTGGGATCACCTGCCAATTTTTGTTTAAACCCTATTCTTACTAGGGAGGATCCAGTGCTGATTTTGGCCGTTCTGGTAATCAACTCTCTGGTGGACTAATCCACTTCAAACCTAACCACTAACCCCAAAAAAAGGACGTTCTTTTATGTTCGAACTCATTGTTAGCATCGCTATTCGCGAAGTCATTAAAGAAATCGCAAAGGGCCTTTAAAATCATGAATCGCCTGATTACCCCCATCATCGGTTCTTGCCACGATCCCTTTTGCCAGCTCTGTCGTGGTTCCGCAAGCATCAAAAGCCAATCAGCCACTCTATGGGAATATTTAGAAACGACCCTAGACTTGATTGAACTTGAACATGCACGCGGAAACTCAACACCAATTAAGTTGGCCATTGTGGGTCGAGACCCTTATCCTGAAGAGGCCATTGGCATTCCGTTTGCAAAGCCTACCATCGCCAAAACGGCGAGTTCCCTTTCGGGAGGAGTCATCTTTCGCTCGTTAGGCGTGGATATCCATGCCTGGCGCGGCAAAGATGTCAAGGTACTCTTTGAGAAACTTCTCAAGCAGCGAATCATTTTCTTGAACGCTTCGTACGTATTCTTAGGTAAGGGTCCTCTTGTCCAAGGAAAACACGGAGCTTACCTTCACTGCGCAAATACCGCCAACTCGATTGTCTTCAATGGCGCCGAGCAGATAGTTTTGTGCGGAGAAGCTGCCAAAGGCTACAAATGGGCCAACGGGTTGAAAACGAAGTCCGTCTTGCCACCCAAATTCCACTGTGCACCCCATCCTTCGGCAAGGGTGTATAACAGAAATGAAGCCGAATTCCAAAAATATTGGGCCCCCGGTGCTCTTGTCAATATGTTCAACCTCCAAACCGCCATATCGACAGTGAATCACGGCCTGTAACCAATAAACAAAAATAGGAGATCCCTATCATGGCAATAGAAACTCTCGCCGCTTTCGCGGCAAAGAAAATCGTAGTGGACGCAGCTCCCGTCTTGGTAACTGCTATTGCAACCACGGTAACGAAAGAAATCATTGACAATAGCGAAGATATCGGAAAAACGGTTGTCAGTGTTGCTGGAGATGTGGTTTGCGCCCCTTTCAAGCTTGCGACTGGCATCCTTGAGAGCATTAATAGCCTGCTCTAGAAAGACAAACCCTGAATATACTTGGCGCATGCCCGAAAATGGCATGCGCCCACATTCTGTCAATAAAAAGTATTTTTTCTATTGACTTTTGTATGACAAGAATGTAGTTTGTAAACAGATTTTTTTCAAGTTGAGGGACAAAGCAATGCTTTTCGTTTATAGTACACCGGCATTTGACAAGAAAATGCAAAGCAGTGATTTCAAGGTTCTTCAAACCTGCATCAAGACCCTGCGGAGCAGAATCGAGAAAAAGCAGCAGTATACCGGTTTTACGCCGTTTAACGACGGCTACTACGTAAAGAAAAAGCTCCAGTACAAGTACCGACTTATCGCTAGTTCGGAGATTATTCCGGAAAATGTTATAGATAATGACGAACACGAACTCCTTGTTTTTCACGATTTAATGATTCGCAAGGATCCGGATTATAATAGTCCGAGTGATTCCCATTGTTTCTGCAGGGACCCTGAAGGATTTGCAGCGAAACACAACTACAAAACATCTGATCATAAAGAAAGATGCATTGAATACTGTCGCAAAAGACTGAACGAGCAGAACGTCCCAAAACCCAAGAAGTCTCCAAGCGATTACGAGAACGAAATTCTCTATGGAACGCTTCGAGGCGCGAAAGACAGGAATTCCATATCTATTTACGAACTGAAAGAGTGGGTTTCTAGTCTCAATGACGATTCGAATGTTGAAATTTTGAACACATTCTTGCATAATCTGTATGAATCAGTTATTAACGCAATAACTGATGCTGTCGGGAACGATTTAAATGGATGGGATATTCAGAAAGTTGAATACGGTTCAAGGCACCAGAGGTGGTTCAGCTACTACTATAACCCTGGTGAGTTGATTTTCGTCTTGGGCAGGATTGAGACAAGTAAGGATGAAGCGAATGCTTTTATTTCGAAATACAAATCTGTTTTTGAGTCATTCGATAAAAATAATGTTCTAAAGCACGTATCACGTTCGTATCCCGAAACAGTTGTGCAGAATCCTAAGGATCCTTCACTGTGGGAAAATATTGAGACCGAGAAATCGAACAATATGGCCCTTTCTCCGGAAGAACTGGACATTTTGTCTAGCGTGTTGAATTCGGAATCAAGAAAGTACCCTCTGTTCATCAATGGTCGCGCCGGCAGTGGAAAATCCACCATATTGCAGTTCTTGTTCACGTCTTACTATTTCCATTATTTGCAATCGGAAAATGAACACGATGCAAGCCCAATTTATTTCACCTACAATGAAAAATTGCTTTCAGCGGCTCGAGAAACCGTTGACAAACTTTTGGAGAACCATGAATACATAGGTAGCATAAACGATGAGGCCAAGAAAAATGCAGTCATAGAGAAAAAAAAGGCCTCCCGAGAGATTTCGTTCAGGAATTTCAGTGAATTCTTGTTAGAAGTTGCAAGTACCAACAAATCAAATCCGTTCTCATTGCATAACAAGATCGATTTTCAGATGTTCAAAACCCTTTGGCACAAGAGGTTTAAAAACGATCAGGAAATTATGCGCAAGACTACGCCAGAAATATGCTGGCACGTAATACGCACCTATATTAAGGGCGATTCCGTCGAAGCCCTTGTGGATGTCGAAGAATATGAATCTAGCCCAGGTTATTCCGTTTCTAAGGAGATGTTCAAACTTGTCTACGAAAAGGTTTGGTTGCCATGGTATAGCGATATAACACTATTTACAGATAAAGGCGATCAAGAATTTGAGGCAAAACCTAAATCTCAATATTGGGACGATCAGGACCTGGTCCGATATGTACTAAATGAGGACGAAGAAAGTGAATCGGGCTCTTTGCTGAATAGGTATTTTGAAGAACATGACCGCTTCTGTGCCATTTTCTGCGACGAATCACAGGACTTTACCCGTATTGAGTTGGAAGCGATTCTTGAAATGTCGCTATTCCTGTATAGAAAGGTAAGCCAAATCTATATCAATAAGATCCCATTTGTATTTGCAGGCGATCCGTTCCAAACACTCAATCCCACGGGCTTCTCCTGGGAGGCTACCAAAAAGGGGTTTGTGGAAAAAATCGCACGTGTATTGGACAAGAATGCATCTACGGTTGATTTGAACTACAAGGAATTGAAAATGAACTACCGTTCTGATTCCAACATAGTGAAATTCAGCAATGCTGTCCAGATAATCCGTGCTGCAAAATTGAATCCCGAAAAGAATGGTATTGAACCTCAATTACCATGGAATGAAGAGCCCGGCTCTTGCCTATTTTATGATTGGAAAAATGCAGAATTTTGGAATTGGCTCGAAAAGAATGTCGATGTCAGTTTCATATTGCCCTGCGAAAGCTCTAATAAGGGAAAATTTATTGAAGACAATCCCATATTACGCGAGCATCTCTGTGTTCCCGGAAATGAAGGCAAATACAAATACCCCGTATTCAGCTCCCAAGATATTAAAGGGCTTGAATACGACAAGGTCGTTGTCTTTGGCTTTGGTGCATTTGACCATACATCGAAAGAAGGAGGAAATTCCAGGTTCGCTAAGCTGCTCAACGACGGTATCAGCGATACGGATAGTCACCTGCTTGAAATGGAATATTTCATAAATCGCTTATACGTGGCGGTTACTAGGCCCAAAAGATTGTTATTTATTCTAGATGAGCCTAGTGACACGTTTTGGGATAAGTTGAAGGTGGATCAGGGCACTGAACAACCGGTAATTGAATGGCTTGAAAAGATTATTCCAACAAACTGCAAGGGAACCTGGAATAAAGACGGTAGGGCTTGCGAAAAGATCGCACTCCCTATCCGCGGCCGTTCCAATTCGTTGAGCGGAGAAACTTCCGGAGAGAATCGTGAAAAGTTTGCCGAACAACTTTTACGAGAAGGCATTGACAACCGTGATGAAGAACGCCTAGACATCGCGTTGCGACGTTTTATAGAAATCTACGGTGATAATGCGCAAAAATGCTTAGAAATAAAGGGCGATATTGCGTATGTGAAGGCCGACTACAAAACAGCTGCAAAAGAGTTCAATGAAGCGGGTAAAAAGATTTCATCTATTCACTGCTGGTTCCTGACACTTGAGAAAGAGCAAGATATGGCCTTGGCAGAAATGGTTAAAAATGCCGACGCCGATCCAGATTGCCGCGACTCCTTGCAGTTTAAGTTAATTACTCATCTTAGAACTAATAGTTCTGCGGATTTTTTTGTCGCCGCATTGGACGAATGCGCCGTATTGGGAAAGAACTATGCTGCATTTTTAAAGAACGACATTTTTTCTTGGGAAAATGATTACAAATCATGGCAGTGGTGCTTTAACGGGATTCTGCGTACATTGATAAACGCAAACCTATCTCAAGATCAGGTGTTAAAAATTAGCAAGGCAATCGACAAGCAGAAACTGTTTGACTTTGATTATTCTGTTCTGATTGATTTCTATTTCAATACAAAACTGTATGATAAACTTGCAGAATTGGAAGCATTTGAACTATCTGCAGAAGACCGAAAGAAGGTTAACCTAGCTAAGGCATATAGGGAAGGATTCCCGAAAAGTCTGCATATCTTTAATGACACAAAGGATTACGCTACAATTTGCGACATTTACAGAGAAGAATACTCCTCTCGCAGAAACAAAATTGTGGATGTGATGGACCCTTCTACGGTCAAGATAGTCTTTGACGCGAATAAGCAGAAGAAGAGCCTTATCGACATCAATACACTTACATGTTTGTTCGCCCTGTATATTGATCCAGATGTATGGAATGCATACTATAGGTTGCAAAAGAAAAATACGGGTTACAAGCAAGAATGCGTGAATCTTATGTGCCAATTTGGCACAAAGAGGAATGACAATTCCTTTGTCAAGGAAATTATTGATACGCTCAAAAAGAATACAAAGGTGGATACTGACGAGGCGTTCAACCTGTTCTACATTTGCTGCCTGGGAATTGTTAACGAGCATCCAATCGGCATAGACTTGAAAACGTGCATGAGTTCTCTCAAAAGGTCTTTTGATGATGTTGAAGGCTCCGTAAACAGGTTTGACTTATCCTATGTTGACTTAGTGCAATTCGGCAGACTTTTTGAATATGTCTCCACGCAAAGTGTTGATGATGACAAACTCCGTTATTGGGGAAATGTGGAAGAATTCTATGGAAAAGTTCTGAAACTCAACCTCCTGAAACCTGAACAGAGAACTTTTATTTCTAAGCGAATTGTTTTCGCCAAAGAGCAGATTGCCGAAGCATATGATCGCTTGTCAAGAAGGCGAGACTTGAAACCGGCTATGCAAGAAAACTACATGAGGCAAAGCGGTATCTTCCGTCATGAGGCTCAAGACTTTAGAATTAAAAACGGCATTTCTGTAGGCGAGAAGATTGAAGCTCTTGCCAATACGAAGGATGTCTATTCTCAGACAATAAAACTTGCGTCAATGGCATGGAAAAATGACGGTTTCATTATTAAGCACCAAGTTCCAATTGTGGAAACGTCCTCCCCTCTCCAGGACAACGTTAATCAAATTGAGCAGGTTACCGAGGTGCCCGAAATCAAAGAACCTGTAACCGAAACGACTACTGCTGAAGAACACGCAACATCTATCGAAAAAGTTAACGAAGAGACTGCTGAGATTATCCAGGAAGAGGCAGCATCCGATATTGAGCAGATTGCCTCTGTTTCGGAACAGACAGCCGTTATTGTCAGCGAAAGCGTAGCCTCAAACGACGTCCCCGAAATCAAGGCAAACGAGAAGTCTGTTGAAGTGGAAGAAACAAAGAAACCTGTTAAGGAAACAATCGAGGCATCTGAACCAATTGTGGAAGAAAGCCCCGTTTCAAACACACCTGAAGAACCAGATTCTGGCGACGCTCTCCTTTATCCGGACTCATTCAAGATGGTTATCGCAGGCTATACCATAACGGGAGAACCTGAGGATGGCGATTTCAATATTTCGATTTTTGCCGACAATCCCCAGGGACAGACTAAGCTTTTGTACACCATTAATCCGTATGGCGCTGTTCGCAAGCCTCAAAAAGGAATTCACTTGGCCGAAAATAGATTGTCCTTCACTTACGGTGATTTGCCCGAAATAAAAATTTTGGACTATGATGACTACTATCTTATTTCGATAGGTTTCATATCACTGAAGGTCAAAAAAGCACAGGAATAAGTCATATATTTCGCGACCGTTTATTGAAGGGCAGCCCGTTCTATGCCCACATATTCCTTGTAGGCATCACCCACAAGCCATTTTTCCGCATGTTCATTCACCGCCCTAAAAACGCAAGCCTTGTTAGTGCATTCGGCAATTTTTTCTCCAAGCCTATTGTGGAAAGATTTGCTGTTTGGACCAGGGACATACCTCCCACGCGTCGCATCATAAACCTGATGCGCACCGCCATTTTTAAACGCCACATTGCCCGTCTTCTGAACCATCTTGGTCGTCATATAGGCAAGGTATACTCCGTCCTTCCCCCATTTAGGGTTAACCAGGAAATCCACAAAATTTTCGGCTTCAAGCCATTCATGTACACCACCTGCACGAATACCGCTTTCCTTGATAAACGTTTTGTGACTATTCCAAATACTTTTGATCAGGTCCTCCCTTCCAGAATTTTTCAGGCGTACGAAAAATTCCACAAAGCCCTCCCTAAAGCTTTTTCCTGTGTAATCAACAACGGCCTGCTTGAAAGCCAACCTGTCGCTGACAATGTCAATTTCCCTAGACCGTGAAAGCACAATTTTCGGCATTTTTTCCAGTTCTTTCACAACCTTTGCATTTTTACTCGCAACAATGGCCCTTGCATACTTGCCTTCCTTTAAGGCACCAACAGCAAACTTCAAAAACGGTGTAACAATTTCTCCAATTTTCCCAATACCAAAAGGCATTGCGAAGAAAGCTGCATTGACAAGCTGCTCCTTGCCATAATCTTTCCAACTAGATTCAACACAATCATCGCTATAACATTGTTTGTCTATGGCCCGAAAAGACAATATTGTCAACTCAACAGCTTCAATCCCAGCAATGGTAAAGAAACCTACTCCGCAAACGGGACCCGTCACAGGAGCAGAAACTGGAGCTACGAGGGAACTCACACAAAAACCCGCATCAACAATAACACTTCCTGCAATGATTTTTTGAAACAAATCATTATGTTGCTCCAGCTTCTCAGCAATCCACCAACCGCTAATCCTGGATCCCCATTTCTGAAGCGTCCCCAATTCCTTTATTTCTCCCTCATCATATCTAAGCTTGACGGTGTCGCCGTTTTCATTCGTAGCACGAAAATAGTTACTGAGCCCCGTATGTCTAGACCAAATCCCCTTGATGTTTAATTCTCCGAATTCATAGGGAATGAAACTGTTCTGTGTAAACATGTCCGAGAAATGACTTGAAGAAATTTCACCAAGCCCAGCAATCTGTCCATCAGCAAAATGGCCCGTATAAGAATACAGACTGCCGACAGCAATATCCCCTATGCCATGAGCCTTCGCATTTTCAAATTGACCATGATAAAATATAGTGTCACCATCGTGAACAACTATCAGAACACCCGTTCCAGCAACCAGGCCATCTTTCATGGGACCAAAATATATGGCTTCGTCATTTTCATTGAATGGGATACTTTCAAAATCAAAGAATTCGCTTTCCGTAGCGTAGTCTTCAAAACTTCCGTCATAAATGCGTGACAGAGATCCCATAAACACCGCATCCGTGTCGTTGAACGCTCCATGAATTATCCTTCCAGTATACAGTTCTCTCACACCAGTGTTCGTGTAAATACACGAATCAAAATCCAAGCCATTGAATCGCCCTTTATAGAATTCAGTAGACGTATCTGAATGGATTATGGTGACTTCGGCCGATTCATCTTGCAAAACGCCGTTCTCGACCCCCCCCTGATAAATCGTCCGCGTATTAACGGCCTCCACTTCGGCATAGCCGTTTGCCATTTTTTCACCTTCAAGTTCGCCTTCAAAAATCACGCGTACGGTGTCCGAGCCATCAAAAAATTGGTTACTTTTGCCACCGTAGATTGCGGATAAGGGGCCGTAATACTCGTAGACCTTTTCGGAACCCTCCGATTCAATGCGCTTGAATTGATTAGAGGTTTCGACCAGCGAGATATCAGCCGCATGGACGAATGCTATTGCAGCAAGAAAGATTAACAGGAACATGGTGTCTCCTTTTCCTCTTTTTAGAGGGTTGAAAAGGAATTGTGTTGCGGATTAATTCTCACCCCAGCTGCAGGAGTGTAGGTAAAATCAAAGGTTGCAGGATAATCACCAAAAATTTCTTTTAAAGGACGATCCGGCTTACCGAATTTGATCGCATAGATTGCACCTACCTCCGAGAGAAGCGCGAAACCATTTGCCAAAGTCCTGCAACTCGAAACGATTTCCTTGAGTTCTTTTTCGGATACAGATGAAGCCGACGAAATTTGAGACTGCACAACCTCCGCAGAAACAACCACAATATCAGTCGCCCTACCATTTGTCGCACCCCTTGACACACTACCATCATTCGGCAAAGGATGTTTCAGAACCTTGAACCGAACCTTACTTCCATTAACCAGAGAATCTCCCGGCTTAACATCAGAAAGATAAAAGTGATAGTCACCATCAGGTCCACAAATTACGCCCCATTCTTCGGTTCTTCCATCAATAAACTTCACAATCCCAGTACTGATTTCAGAATCCCGCAATTGAAGGTTCGTCATTTCAGCTGATTTCGTGAAACTCACCCTTGGATATGCAGAATGGACCGGTTCAAAAATACTCTGAGCAAGGGAATCTGCTCGATCATAGAGAAGCGATTCCAAAGAAATTGCATAATCTGCAGACTTAATTAGGAGATCACTAGTAGGACGATGAACTTTGTCAACATCAAAATACACGACAACAATCTTAATGCCTATAGCGTGCAACAAATCAAAAGTAGAAGCAAAATCGCTGTCACCGGCAAACAGAACCAAGTAACTATACTGCACCGTAGGAACCGTATTGGATCCAGCACCAACGAAGGCATCAAAGAAAATGTGAGCGATATTTAAGGCATCGATTCCATCTTCTTTATAGCCCTTACTTCCATCAGAACGTTGGTTGTCAACCATCTTCAGCGGCCTAAGCTTGCTATCTATACCTACCTTCAGCAACTCATGGCGGAATTTTTTCCGATGTTCGTCACTCCAAGCCGCATCCCCCATAAAGACAGAGGAAATGCTCTTATCGATAAACAACGAGGAATCCCCTTTTTTTTCACTCAGAAAACGAAGAATGTACTGGAACAATTTATCCCAGTTGAGCATTATGCCGATCTTGAGCAGGAACTCCCAAATGATGTAGGCGTAAGCCCCATCGATATGAAATTTGATTTTACTATTATTCTGATTACTCATAATGAAACCCTCTTGGTTTATTGTGATTGATTGTTATGTTGAAGTTGCGTTATTACTAATTTCAATATCCACAATATAGTTCCCAGTCTCAACAAAAAAAAGAGACCTAAACAGCCTAAAACAGCCTATATTTTTTTCCTATCACCGATTTCGGCATATGCGAAAAAAAATCAATTTTTTATTTACTATTATTTCGGTATATGCGAAAAAAACGAGGTTTTTTATGAATAAGGAAGCTTTTAACAAGGCTCTTCAAGAACTCAAGAATCAGTATGAGCTTCTAGACAAAGATATAAAGGCTTTTTTAGGTATGCCCCATTCTAGTTTTTCAGACCTAGAACATTTGAAAAATGGATCTATCAATATTGAAAAACTAGATCATTACTTTTCAGTATACAACGACTCCAAGGCGAATATAGCCCTGTCTAAAAGTATGCCATTAATGGATTGCATATATTACAATCTGTTTCATACAAGCTATTTGATAAAAAAACTTGCAGAAGAACAATCTGATCCTGACGATAGAGGAGATATCCTTGCAAAATTAGAGCATTTCAAAAATGTGATGGAATTTTTCCATCCTTCCATTCTTGTTAGAGATTTTTATTGCCAAGAAGATGAAACTTATTACAGAATATGTGATGCAAGAAAAGCAATAAAACTAATATGGGAAAAAGATGAAAACAAAGAGATAAAAAACACTTTAGACAAGGCCATTGACGTTCTTGACGAACTAGAAAAAAGAGTTATGGAAGAACGACGTGATATTGATAATTTGTCCAAGTATGATGTAGCAGACAAATTAGCAAAATTAATCGACATACTACCTAAACAAAATATAGAGAAACGTTCTGAAATCGAAAGCATATTCAATGAATTAGATATCAAAGGTTCACTTCGTCTATCAAAAGCAGATTCTTATGAGGACAATGGTTCAAATGCAAATTTCAGTCTAGTTCTAGATGAATTTTTCAACCAAGAATTTTTAGATAGTGACGTTATTGACGAATTCCTACCAAAAGTAGAGTCTGACGATTACACGCCCACAGATTGTAATGATAAACAAGAAAAAAAGAATGGCAAAATGCCAATTTACTTTATTTTTAAAAGCACTCGAAAATATGTCAAAGCCTATATTGACGAAAAAATTTTGGTGAAAAAGACTTCTCTTGAATTTAAAGACGCCGTTTATAAACAATACGAAAGAATTAGAGATTTCGTTTTAGAAGAATATAATAAGTTTTCCGCCCAAAACAAAAACTTCAACGAAAAAGAGATGTGGGTGAAAATTTATGAAGAAATAGAGTCATGGGAGTGCGCTTCTCCATCAATAACAAAAGAAGATATAGCAAAAAAAGTTCGGAAAACAATAAATGAAGATATGAAGAAAAATTATACGTTGCTTTATGTGCTTAGAACCGAAACTCGCTCTGGTATAGACAATTAAAACCCCATTACACGAAAAGTTCTCGTTTCCGAGGGCATTTTAAATATGCATTTAATCTAGAACTGCTTCAACAGCCTAATTCTCTCGGGCGTATCGGGGTGGGTGCAGAACATGATGTTCGCCTTCGCAATGATTCCCTTGAGTTTCATGTCGTTGTCAAATTCTTCGTCGGGGTGAATAATATAAAGTTGTGCCACGTCGCTACGGCGCACGGTGTCGAGGCCCGGATAGTCCGAAATTTTTTGCAGGGCAGAGGCGAGCGCCCACGGGTCGCCACAGAGTTCGGCGCCGCCCGCATCGGCCACGTACTCGCGCGAACGCGAAATGGCAAGGCGCGTGAGCCAGCTGAACAAGTAGCCGATCGTGCTCCAGATCAAAACTAGAATCAGCGCAAAGATGATGATGACGCCACCGCTTCCCCCGCCGCGCCTGTTGCGGGAATGATTGCGAGGGCCGCGGAGCATTGCCGAAAGCAGTTTCATCGACACCATCTGAATGGTCGAAAAAATTCCCACGAATACGATGCACACCACCATGAGTCGCGTGTCGCGGTTCTTGATATGCGTGAGTTCATGCCCCACAACAGCGGCAAGTTCCGTATCGTTTAATTTGTCTATAAGTCCGGTCGTGAGCGTAATTGTAAACGAGGGAATGTCGATTCCGCTCGCGAAGGCGTTCAGGCCGTTATCCTCGACGATGTTGATCTGCGGCATCTCGATGCCGCCTGCAATGCAGAGGTTCTCGACAATGTTGTAGACGCGCAGGTTATCCTTGCGCTCAAGGGGTTTCGCATGCGTCGCATGGCGTATAATGGCGGTATTCGCGCAATAGGCGATAATGAACCACACGCCGACAATCTGCAA
>Ga0247610_10005100_pt1 | contig 13885 bp, 8 predicted proteins | sample 174DNAGHGhighgp2_FD_193483 | JGI IMG/M metagenome (GOLD analysis project Ga0247610, IMG submission 193483) | Sheep rumen microbial communities from Palmerston North, Manawatu-Wanganui, New Zealand - 1742 DNA GHGhigh gp2 | ecosystem: Host-associated > Mammals > Digestive system > Stomach > Rumen ... | reverse complement strand
GCTGCAGTCCGGAGACCTGGGGGCGCGCAGAGGGCTGGTACGTCATGGCGCTGGTCGATGTGCTGGAACTGATGCCTAAGGATCATCCCGATAGAGAAGCCTTGGTAAATGCTCTTAATCGCGTGGTAATTGCCTTATCAGAAGTTCAGGATAAGGACACACATCTGTGGTACCAAGTGCCGGACAAGGGCGACGAAGAAGGCAATTATCTTGAGTCCACCTGCTCGGCGATGTACTGCTACGCGATGGCGAAAGGTGCGCGGATCGGTGTACTGGACAAACGCTATAAGCAAGAGGCACAGCAAGTGCTGGAGGGCCTGAAAGCGCATAAGATCGTGCGCAACGAGGACGGCACGCTGTCGCTCATCGACTGCTGCGCGGTCGCTGGTCTTGGCGGCAATCCGTACCGCGACGGCACGTACGATTATTACATCCACGAGCGCATTCGCGAGGACGACCCCAAAGGCGTTGCGCCGCTCATTTTGGCTTGCATCGAATTGAGCAAATAAATCAAATTCACCGCCTCTATAAAGCATCCCCCTCATACACAAAACCAAGGCAGCCCGCAAGAGCTGCCTTGATTTTTGTTGTCGCACGAAGCGAGGGGTTAAAAGAGATTAGTCACCATCTTGTATAGGATCCTCTGGTTTTACCGGAGGTCCGGGAAGGATACTTCCCGATAAGATGATCGAAGCTGAACTTACCTGAGCGGTCTCAACTTCCGGTTGATTATATATTTTCTTTTCCATAATTGCAATATATTTACTAAAGAGATTTGCGTAGGCGTGCGCGACGATGCGCACGCTTACGCTCATTCATTTATTTTACCAACTGACCCTTAGCGTCAAACATCTTCTCGCCACGGATGATGAACAACTCACCGTTGATCAGCACTTTGCGAGGAGCCTCGCTCTCGAAGCCGGTGTTCTCCATGCCCGTAGTTACTTGCTCGCTCAGAACGCTCATCGAAACACGACGGCGACCAGGAGCCAAAGCAGGCTCAGATGGATTGATTGCACTCAGTTTGATATATGCACGGTTGCTGAGGATACGAGCCTGTGCACCTGCTAATACTTCACGATAGAGGTTATTCTGGAGGATGTAATTACCCTCACCGGCAGGAATATAGAAATACTCATCTGCGGCATCACCGATGAAGCCAATCAGACCGTTTGCGGTCTTAGCGGACTCGCCTGCCTCATCCGTGTAGAAGACGCCTAATTGGCTTGCGCCTTCACGCGGCAGGAAGATATACGGAACACCTGCTTCCATCTCACCGCTGAGGATGTTATCCAGGAATACTTTCTGCGAAGTTGCTCCATAGTATGCTACCTCGAACAACTCAGCACCTACCATCACACCGCCATTCGGCAAGCAGATAGTACCATAACGGCCTTCCGTTACGTCACGGGTATAATCAGCACCGTCTACATCAGTTGTACTAAAGATAATCTTCGAGATACGGATATATTGATTTTCTGTTTCGCCTTCGTATCCGACCAAAGAAACTTCACCTGCCGGAACTACAGTAGAGAAGGTCTTCACAGTAGCCTTCTTATCAGAAGTCTCCGATGCAACACCGTTAATCTTCACACAACGTACTTTATCATCCGTATTCGTACTAAACTCAACGGTAACTTTACCCGATACGGTTGTATTGAACTTAATGTAAGCGACAGAAGCATAAGCTCGGCCACCATCCACGGCACGTACATTCTCTCCGCAGAACAACAAAGCCTGCGAATTAAACGTTGCATCATTTGTCGGCATCTTACCACTCACTTTGACATTAGCCATTACGCATTCCTCGTTCTTCGCAGGAGTAGTTCCGCTCGTCAACTTGATATTCTCACCGGCATTTACCCAATCCCAGGTAGTAGTTGCAGAAACGCTTAGTTGCGGCAGAGCCACCCACTCTACGATGCGTGCGATAGCCGAAGCCTCACCACAACCACTGGAAACAACCACTTTGTAGTATTGGTCTAATCCGTCCGTTACAGTTACAGAGTAAGAATCCTCTTCTGCACCTGTAATGATAACAGTATTATCGCCATTCTCATCGCAGGTATACCACTGATAACTCAACGGAGCCTTGCCTGTTGCCACAACACTCAGCGTAGCCTCTTCGCCAACCTCTCTACGCTGATCAACCGGAGCGGCAGTAATTGCTGCGGAAGCGAAATGCTCAACCGAAACCGTGTTCGAAGTCTCGCTATTATCGCTATAACCAGTCTTTTGGTTGGTAACGATTACATAGTACTCACCATCTGCCTCCGGAGTGAAGCTTGCTGCATCTGTACCGACAGCCTCATCGGTTGCACCGGCCTCTTTGAACCATGCGTAATGGAGTGTTCCTTCGTCACTAACACTTGCGCTAACCGTCAGAGCAATAAACGCATCACCCTCGCAGAGACCGATATTCTCCATATCAACAACCGTCGGTTGCTCGCACTTCGGAGCAGAGAAAGCTAACTTGTTAATCTTAACTTGAGCTCCAGAACCATTGATATACCAATCACCGGCTGCAAGAGAGAATTCTCCATCGCCTGTTGATTCATATAGTTTGGCTGCATCCTCAGTAGAGCATTCGCTTCCGATGTAGTATTTCTTATTATCAGAATATACATTAACCGTCATCGGATTATCCAAATGGAACTTGATATAATGAGTGCCAAGAGTCTGCAACTGCACATTGCCGGCAGACACCAATTTGGCATCAGCATATAACTTATACTCAATTCCATCATATACGGCTACGGTGCCTGCTTTCGGAGAAATATAGCACTTGTTGTAATCAATAGAATAACCTGCTTCGCCTCCTTGCAAGAGTTCATCACCGGATTCTACTGCTACTATCTGGCAAATTTGTGTTCCTGTGTTTTCTACACCGAATACTACAGCAGCGTGTTTGGTCAATTCCACATCTGCATATACCAGATGACGTCCTGGGTCAACAGATACATTAGCAGACGTTGCATCAGATGTGCCTTCTGCATCCTCATCTACAGTATAAATATATATCTTCTTTGCTGAAGACTGATTATTATATACATAGAAGTAGAAACGGATGTTTTTGTGCGACGGATAATAATAGATACCCTTCGTTGCAGAAGGTGCCACTTCATTACCAAAGCTTGTCATCGTACTACTCATAGTGAGATATTTAGTATAGGCGATACCCTCTATCGTATTATCCCCATTTGAAAGGGTGCGAGCTGATACGAAGTTTCCGGTAAGAGCCTCTGCGACAACCATCTTGATACCATCAATCTCGGTAGCCTCGGTAACTACTACGTCGAAATCCACGGTGATAGCGTTATAACCAAGTACTGCTGCTTGAGAAGCAGTAATAGTTGCCGTACCGGCAGCCGTAGCTGTAAAATTATTACCGTCAATTGCTGCACCTGTCGTACCTGCGTCCTTCACGCTATAGGTAATAGCACCTGTGCTTGTCTGAGCCGTAATAAGCGAACTCAAATCCAAAGCTGCACCGCCAGTTGTATAAGCACCCTCATCATAAGTCAAAGTCGGATCTACTGGATCAACATGCAGTACCCATTGCGCAGTAAACGTTGTAGCCGCAGCTGTCATGGTGTACTCATCACCCGGTTGGTAGGTCTGCGCGTCAATGTCGCAAAGCCATCCTGCGAAGTCGTAGCCGTCTTTCTCCAATGCAGTTGCTGCAGCAAGGATAATCTTCTCACCGGTAGCTTCGTCTGCTTGTGTCGGCAGCGTTTCACCACCTTTCACAGAGCCTTCGCCTGCATCGTATGTTACAGTATATACAGGAGCAAAACGTACCTCATAGTAGCGAAGATATTTAGCTGCATCGTCACTTACTTGCACGCCCTTTATCAGCACATCTCCCGCACTTACTGCGAACGACTCTGTGCGTTTGTCTGCATCTTTGTTGTTCGAAGAACTCAATGAGCCTTTTGTTCCATTCACATTTACAGTACGTGGGTCATTGCCACCCGTATTCGAATAAGTAACATATACCTTACCCGGAATAGTTGTATTGAACATCAGTTCATCACCCTGGGCATATTTGTTGTCGCGGCACATGTACTCCAATTTACCTGCGATAGCACGTGCGTTGAAGCCTTCAGCCCAAGTTGCATCAGCATTCGCAAGAATAATCATCTGAGCTTTATCAACGACTGTTCCTACTGCTGCATCTGCTGCACCATTCCAATTCCAAGTAGTAGCTGCGCTAATCGGAGTTAAATCCTCATAGCCAACAGTAGAACTATAGGCCAAAGGAATAGTGATCTTAGTATCTGCATCGTAGTAAACGACCAAGTTTACATTATCCTCAGCTACTGCTTCAAGAGATTTGTAAGTAATAGTTACCTCTTGGTCAGTAATAGCACCTGCGGTAGGAGTAACCTCTGCCGGAGAAACGGTCATACCCGCTACCGGACTCTCCAGAGAAATCGTAACATTGCCTGAAGTAAGGTTAACACCCGAGAAGGTAAATTTTTTCGTATCGGTTGCCACCTTAGCCGAAGTGAGCGTGAAAGCGGTTGCCTCAGTCTCCAACGAGGGGCCAGCCGGTTTAGCCAGATTAATGATATATGCCTGACCACCGATTGTTGCACTTGCCTGCCAAGCGGTTGTATTATCCGAAGCCGTAACTTCTACATCTACGTTCTCTACATCTGGAGCCCATCCACCTGCATAAGTAGTAGTAACTTGTTTCTTGAAAGTAACCGTCGGAGCTGCCGCATAAGCGGTTGCGATATCCAACGTCTTATCTTCCAGCAGAGTTGCGAGATTTGCAGCAGAGATAGCCTCACCGTTAATCTCAGCACCTACCAATGCCTCCGTTACGTCGGTTACAGTCTTCTTAACTTCCAAAGTAACCAAAGCGTTACGCCAGTAGAGACCACCAGAGCTTGCAGATACACCTAAGAAACGAATCTTGAACGATGTCGGGAACGTAGCAGAAGGAGCATTAAACTCTTTTTTGCCTTCAGCATATGCTGCCAGATCTTCCCAGTTAGCACCACCATCCCAAGAGATTTGTCCACCGGCAGGCTCTTCTAACTTACCATACGTACAAATGCTCTTGATACCAAAGTTAGCGCTATAAGCTGCCTTAACAGTAAATGTCAAGATACACTCTGTATTATCGGCAGCCGCACGTCCCATTCCGGTAAAGCCTTCATATGCGATATCGGTATATTGCGCTGCCGGAGCATCTGCATTCGGATTAGCAATACAACCGGTATAGCTTGCGTTTTTCTTCCAAACATACGTATCGCTCAACTCATTATCAAGAACCGTTACCGTGAACTCTTTGGAGGTTGCAGCATAAGTTGCATTAGCAGCCTGATTTGCTACAACTATATAGTCACCTGCAACCGTTGCAGAGAACAGACCTGCGCTGGAAATAGAAACGCCCGTGTATGCCTCTTTTAATGCATATGTCACTGCGCCATCACTATTAGACGAAAAGTCAGAAGCAGCATTGAGATCGCCAGCTCCGATAATATATGTCTTATTTGCCAAATTGATAGTTGCATAAGGTTTCCATTGGGCAGTAAATTCAGTATTGACACCCGTCATTGTGTAAGCGTCCTCTGCATCGTACGTCACTGCGTCTGCGTCACAGAGCCAACCCTCAAAATGATAGCCGTCATATTCAGGAGCCGCAGCAAGAGCAAACTCATCGCCTGCAGCCTTGTCCGTCTCAGTCGGGGTAGCACTTGAGCCACCATTTACATCATAAGTAACAGTGTATTTTACTGCCTCGTCACGCCAAGTAGCAGTGATTGTTACATTTTTAGCCGGCATTTCAAATTTACCTGCGCTAATCGTAACATCCGAAGAAGTCCAGCCGTCAAACTCACGACCGGAAACAGGGGTATAGCCACAATCCGGAAGAGTTACTTGCTCACCGGCCTCATATTTCAGAGTTGCCATATCACCCGTACCTTCACCACCATTAGCAAATACTACGTCATACTTCGGAGCAGCAGCTGCTACTGTACCTGTAATCGTTACGGGAGATTTGACGTAAGTACGTTTACTTGTTACGCCCCACTGGTATAAAACAACATCAACATTTCCGACAAATTTCTTGCCAGTAAATGCACCCGATGCAAACTCGATGTCAGAGTCGGCACTACTTTCACAAGCTAATTCTTCTGACTCAACGCTCGTTACACCATCTGTGAACACAAGTTTCATCTTCATATTGCTAGTACTGTTAGCAAATACCTTCATGCTCACAGCAGATGGAGTAAACGTATAACCGTCTGCGACTGTAAATTGCAAAGCAACATATTGCGATGCACTATAGTCTGCCGCATGACCTGTTATTTGGCCAGAATAACCATCTTGTGCGTTATTTGATCCTATCGCCAAGGTACTAACTGAGAATGCGGTAGAAGATGAGGACAGTGTACTAACACCAGACACCTCAGCACTGACATCAGCCTTTCCTTTAGTCAATGTATAAGTAATAGTTCCTGTTCCTGTTGCCGGATAAGCCCATTGAGCAAATAATGTTACATCTTTGACCGCATCAAAAGTATTACCCGCTGCGTAAGATGTGCCCGAGCCGTCAGCCTTGGTATTCCATCCTGCAAAAACCATTCCCGTCGGAGCAGTAAAGCTATTTCCAAGTATGGTTACAGTTGCGTCTTTTGCATAAGGTGAATTTGCATCGGTCATGGTACCTGATGCTCCTTCGTTATTTTTGTCATACGTTACTGCAAACGGACCATCTGTATTTACTGGGGCCTTTATTGCAATCTCGCAAAGACAACCATTTTGAGAGGTTCCGTTATTATACACATATAACACATATGTAGAACTCGTGGTTAAACCATTGAAAAGAAACTCATGAAAATTTTTACTTGATGTTTTCTTTTCATCGCCCACCTTTACCTGTGCAGGAGTAGCGCCGCTATCATAAGAAAAAAGTGTCGCGCATATTTCTTTTCCAGACGAGCTCGATCTCGGGTGAACTAACACAGATATTGACTCCGCGCCCGTAAAACGAATTGCGGCGGCATTTCCTGTATTTATCCTAAAGTGATTAGTACTTTTTGTCACAAATGGAGCAGTTGGAGACAGAGCCTCTAAATCTGCCTCCGCAAAAGCCTGTCCTTGTGTTGCTTTAGCAGTATGTCCCCACCATGAAGGTATAGTAGAAAGATCTGCAACTTCTGCATATGGATCAAATACTATCCAACCATTTGCATCCGGAGTAAACGTGCTCTGAGTTGCCATATTTAACGAAGCGGTTGGCATATCCGGAAGTGTTTTCCCAGAAATCAAATCTGCCTGATTTGCCCACATCTGGCTGATGCCAAATGTAAATAAGAGTACCACCATTGTCATCACCTTCCACACGTAGTGTTTGAGTGGGTGATTAGTGGGTGATAAGTGTGTAGTTAGTGTGTCGATAAGCCGACATCCACCTAACCTCATACCCACATAACTTTGAATTTTGTTTTTCATAAGCTAAAAAGTTAAATGATTAATATTTGTGTTAATTTTGATTATTCTCTATTGTTTCATCCGCCTGATTCTTAGGCTCGCGGCGAGTATCCCAAATATCCGCAACATAAATAGCATCCTTCGCAATATAATATATCAGTTTATTATATTCTCCAAACGCAACACTTCGAAATTCAAATTCTGAGCCCTGTAACAATTCCTCAATAGGTGCACTATTCGGAAATGTTTTTATCTGCTTGACTACTGCATTGGTATCTTCACGAAAATGAATAGCAGAGCGATATCCATATTCTAAACGGACGTACTGTAGCGTTTTTTGCCAAGTCTCTTTCGCTTTTGTATACCAAACGACTTTCATGCTGCTTCACGTCCTTTAAGTTCCGACAAGGCCTCGTCCATAAACGCCTCCATCTCTTCTTCTGTATAAAATTGACCATTCTCAATTTCACGGACAGCTTCTTCGGCGCGTGCAATCAACTCTTCTTTCGTGTACGGACGCATGTCAGCACTAGGCTCAACAAGATGCTCTGCTAACCATTGACGATTATCCATCGACAAAGTGGACTTCAGATAATCCAACAATCCTTGTAATACAACTGTACTCATATGATTTGTGTTAATCAATTCGTATTTATTTTCTTTGCGGGTGCAAAGATACAATAAAAAAATAACATACGCAAGCGCGGGGGCGGATGCGTACGTATTTTTTACAAAATGTGTCAATTTTTCTACATTAGCGAAGGTCATGCCATTCGCTCCAGGATGCGCCGAAATAGTAGGTCAGCGTATCGCCAAGGTTATATTCTTTGACCGCCACGAGGTTGCCGTCCTGGATATCCGTTATGTCTGCATCAGGGGTCTGGACGGTGATGTAAATACGGCCCTGCGAGGTTGAACCGTTATAATCAAAATTCATCTTCGCAGCCGTCTTATCGCTCAACGCATCCTCCTCATAGAACACCGTTCCAAGCTTATGATAGACCTCGAAATGATCAATCGTATCGTGCAAATAAATACCACCGCCGACATAGAGGATTGGTAATTGGTCATTGCTCATTGGTGATTGTTCTGTCAGCACCACCTCTGCCTTGTTCATCGCGTTATCAGCTTCGGCCGTGATCGTAATGGATTCCTGCAGCACATGACCGGCAACGAACAGCGAGTCGTACTCCAGACGGAACACAAACCGTTCGGGACTCTGCTCCAGCACTTCCCAGCGATCGTACGGACCACCGATCCAGGTCTTATAATTCCCCTCCTCTTCGGTGAGTACCACCAGACCGCCGCAGCCGCAGGTATGCCCCACCTTGTAACAATCAAGGCCCTTGCCATAATTGATATGGTACGGAAGACCCAACACATGCTCGCGGTAATAGAAACTGTCCACCACCAGTTCCGGACTTGCTTTCAGCCACAGATCAACACCGTTCGACGGGTTCTCCGGACGCAAAGCCGGACCGTACATACGGAAGGCCGCATACTCGTTCTCCCACGCAAAATCATCCTTGCGCTCGGGCACATAACGACCGTACACTTTCGGTTGCACCACCTCTTTCTGACAAGCCGTGAGGCTCAAGAGAGCCAAGAGGAAAAAGATTATTTTTTTCATTTCGGTTGTCTCCCTATATAAGCCAAAATACCACCATCCACATACAGAATCTGACCGTTCACGGCATCGCTCGCATGGCTCGCGAGGAACACCGCCGGAGCGCCTAACTCATCCGGCTCCAACCAACGACCCGCCGGGGTCTTGGCGCAGATGAAAGCGTCAAACGGATGACGACTGCCGTCGGGTTGCAACTCACGCAACGGAGCCGTCTGCGGGGTAGCAATATAACCCGGACCGAGACCATTGCACTGAATGTTGTATTCGCCGTATTCGGAACAGATATTGCGTGTCAGCATCTTCAATCCGCCTTTCGCAGCCGCATAAGCCGAAACAGTCTCACGACCCAACTCACTCATCATCGAACAGATGTTTATGATTTTTCCTTCGCGGCGTTCCATCATTTCCGGCAACACAGCAGCCGAAACAATGTACGGCGCCACGAGGTCGATATCGATCACCTGTTGGAACTCCTCGCGCTTCATCTCGTGCATCGGGATGCGCTTGATGATACCGGCATTATTAACCAGAATATGGATCGGACCCACCTCCTTATGGATACGCTCCACGAGCGCCTTAACCGCTACCTCGTCCGTCACGTCGCACACATATCCGTGAGCATTCTTTATACTCTCAGCACGATAGAGTTCGAGCGCTTTGTCAATCGCCTCTTGACTGCGGGCGTTGAAGATTATATGCTCCGCGCCGGCCTGTGCAAAAGCCTTTGCAATAGCAAAACCGATTCCATAACATGCGCCGGTTACCCAGGCGTTCTTACCTTCCAAAGAAAAGAGATTCATAATAGTTCTAATTTGACATTTGCGGTGCAAAATTACTGCTTTTTTTTGAATTATGCAAAAAAAACTTGCATATATGCAAATTTTGTTGTACCTTTGCCGCCGATTTTAATTTGCGTATATATGCGCATATGTGAAGATAGATGGATTATAAGTACATCAATAAGATCGATTCGCCGGCGGATTTGAAGCAAGTGCCGATAGAGGAATTGCCGGCGGTGTGTGCGGAATTGCGGGATTTTATCATTGAGGCGCTGAGCAAAAACCCCGGCCATTTGGCTTCGTCCTTGGGAGCGATCGAGCTGACGGTGGCGCTGCATTATGTGTTTGATACGCCGAACGATAAACTCGTCTGGGACGTCGGGCATCAGGCATATGCCCATAAGATTCTTACCGGTCGTCGCGACCGTTTCCATACCAATCGACAGTTCAAAGGTCTCTCGCCCTTCACGAATCCGATGGAGAGCGAGTACGATGCCTTCATCGCCGGACACGCGTCCAACTCTATCTCCGCTGCGCTCGGTATGAATATCGGCGGCGAGCGCAACGTGGTAGCCATCATCGGCGACGGTGCGATGACAGGCGGTTTGGCGTTTGAGGGCCTGAACAACACCTCGATGGACAAGAACAATCTGCTCATCGTGCTCAACGACAACCATATGGCGATTGACCCGCTGAAGGGCGGCATCACGCAGTACCTCGTGGACCTCACGACGAGCGAGACCTACAACAAATGGCGCTGGCGGCTATATCAGGTAGCAGCAAAGTTGCATTTGATTGATGAGCGCAAACGCCAGGCACTCGTCCGCAGGAACAATAACCTGAAGACGATGCTCAGTAAGCAGCCGAACAATATCTTCACGGGGCTGAATATCCGTTATTTCGGTCCTACCGACGGTCATGACGTCATGGGTCTGGTGCGTATTCTGCGTGAGATCAAGAACCACCGCGGACCGAAAGTACTGCATATCATCACCAAGAAAGGCAAAGGCTACGCGCCCGCGGAGAACGATCAGACCGTTTGGCATGCACCCGGCGAATTTAATGTGGCGAATGGCGAACGGCTAACGGCGAATGGTGCAGAGACGCCGCTCTGGCAGGAGGTTTTCGGACAGACATTACTCGAGCTGGCAAAGAAGAACGATAAGATTGTCGGTATCACGCCGGCGATGCCGTCGGGATGCTCTATGAGCATCATGCAGAAAGAGCTGCCCGACCGCGTCTATGATGTCGGCATCGCCGAAGGACACGCAGTGACTTTCAGTGCCGGTCTGGCCAAAGCAGGCATGCTACCCTACTGCAACGAGTACTCTACGTTCCTGCAGCGGGCGTACGACAATATTATCCATGACGTAGCGCTGCAGAAACTGCATGTGGTCTTCTGCATCGACCGCGCCGGTATCGTCGGCAACGATGGTGCCACTCACCACGGACTGCTCGACCTCGCATACCTGCGTCCCATCCCCAACATACAAATCTGCGCCCCGCGCACAGGAGAGGACCTGAAGCAGATGATGGTGCTCGCGGAGACATTGGATGGCCCGATAGCCATTCGCTATCCGCGTGGACGTACGCCGATCGAGACCTCGAGATCTCATGAGGTCGAATACGGCAAGGGCGTCAAACTGCGCGATGGCAAAGACTTGGCCGTACTCACGATCGGCGCTATCGGCAACGCGATGAGCGAGGCCATCGAGGCCTCCGGACGCGACATTGCCCACTACGATATGCGGTGGCTCAAACCGATGGACGAAGACATACTACACGAAGTGGGACGTAAATACAAGACCATCGTAACCGCCGAGGACGGCGTGATCGCCGGCGGCCTGGGCAGCGCAGTACTGGAATGGATGGCAGATCACGGCTACACGCCGCGCGTCATCCGCTTAGGAGTGAATGATCAATTTGTTGAACACGGCTCGACCAAAGAGCTCTATCAACTACTTAAATTAGATAAAGAAGGTTTATGCGAATCGTTATTGCAGGTGCCGGTGAAGTAGGCACGCACTTGGCTAAGTTGTTGAGTCGCGAAGACATGGAGATCAGCTTGTTGGATGAGAGTCCGGACAGGCTGGGCGATTTGAGTGCCAACTACGATATGCTGACGAAAGTGGGTAACCCCACTTCGATCCGTGATCAGCGGGATATAGGGGTGAAAGATTGCGATCTGTTCATCTCCGTTACGCCGCACGAGACGGAAAATATGACAGCTTGTCTGATTGCTAACTCCTTGGGTGCCAAGCGCACCTTAGCGCGCATCGACAACTACGAATACCTGCTTCCCGAGAACCGGAAGTTCTTCGAGAACATGGGTCTGAACCACCTCATTTATCCGGAGGTGCTGGCGGCGAACGAGATCGAAGAGAGCTTACGAACAAACTGGATGCGGTACCATCTGCATTTAGGTAACGGCGCGCTGGAGTTGTGCGTGGTCAAGGTGCGCGAGAGTGCCAAGATCGTCGGCAAAGCGTTTGCGTCCGGTGTGTACAACCACGGCAAGTACCGCATTGTAGCCATCAAGCGTGATCAGGAGACCATCATCCCGCGCGGACACGACACCGTGGAGGTCGGCGATATGGTCTATTGCGTATGTCCGAAAATCTATATGGAGTACATGCGCGAGGAGTTGGGAAAGAACAAGCGGGAGATTAAGAACGTGATCTTCTTCGGCGGCGACCGTATCGCACGCAAAGCGGCCACGGAGTTGATCGGAGAGATGAACATTAAGGTGATCGAGAAAGACCGGGCACTGTGCAACATCCTGAGCGAGAAAGTGCCGGACGCGCTGATCATCAATGCCGACGGCTCGGATATGGATATCCTCAAAGAAGAAGGCATCCAGGATGCCGATGCGTTTGTAGCGGTGACGGACAGCAGCGAGGCGAACATCTTTGCCTGTCTGGCTGCCAAACGGTTCGGCGTGCGCAAGACGATCGCAGAGGTGGAGAATCTCGATTATATCCCCATGGCGGAAGGGCTCGATATCGGTACGGTACTGAACAAAAAGACCATCGCCGCCAGCTATATCTACCAGATGCTGCTCGATGCCTCGGTGCGCGGCGTGCATAACCTCACAAGCGCGGATGCGGAGATCGTGGAGTTCGAGGCCAAAGAAGGAAGCCTGATCACCAAACGGAAAGTGAAAGATATGGACCTGCCGGCGGAAGCCAATATCGGCGGAATCGTGCGGGCAGGCGAAGGTATATTAGTGAACGGCGACACGCAGATCATCCCGGGCGATGTGGTGGTGCTGTTCTGCAAGAGTCATGTGATACGTAACTTAGAGCGATTCTTTCAATGACACGAACATTTAACTGGCGGATCGTCTTCAAGACGATGGGTGTCTTGACGATGCTGGAAGCGGTGTTCATGCTGATACCGACGTTTGTCGCGTGGTGGTACCGCGAGGCAGATTTCGGTGCATGGATCGTGTCGTGCGCCATCACCTGGCTGAGCTGTTGGTGGATGATCGGTGCCGGGCGGAAGGCCGAGCGACGGGTCGGCGAACGAGAAGGATACGTGATCGTGGCATTGGTATGGGTCGTCTATTCGCTATTCGGTATGTTACCCTACTGGCTAAGCGGTGCACTGACGGAGGTGACCGATGCCTGGTACGAGACGATGGCGGGATTCACCACCACCGGTTCGACGGTCTTCCGTGACGTCGCGGCGCAGACGCACTCGGTATTGCTCTGGCGCGCCCTGACTCAATGGATAGGCGGTATGGGTATCATCGTACTCTCTGTCGCCATCCTGCCGATGTTCGGTCTGGGCGGCATGCAGCTCTATAGCGCCGAAGTGACCGGCGTGAGTTACGAGAAACTCAGTCCGCGAATCGCCGATACGGCAAAGCATATGTGGGTCACCTATATCCTGCTCACCGTTGCGGAAGGACTGCTGTTATGGCTCTTCGGCATGGGTAAGTTCGATGCCATCTGTCACTCTATGGCAACCATCTCCACCGGTGGTTTTGCCACCCACAACGACAGCGTCATTGCCTATAGTCCGA
>Ga0247610_10005096_pt1 | contig 13892 bp, 10 predicted proteins | sample 174DNAGHGhighgp2_FD_193483 | JGI IMG/M metagenome (GOLD analysis project Ga0247610, IMG submission 193483) | Sheep rumen microbial communities from Palmerston North, Manawatu-Wanganui, New Zealand - 1742 DNA GHGhigh gp2 | ecosystem: Host-associated > Mammals > Digestive system > Stomach > Rumen... | reverse complement strand
TGCCGTATCCTGAATTGGCTCTCCACGACCAATTTGTAAATCTCTAGAGGATAAGAATAATGCTTGTCCGCCTAATTCATGCATACCAACTTCAAAAGATACTCGAGTACGTGTAGATGATTTTTGGAAAATCATACCTAGGGTTTTACCCTTTAATAATTCATGAGGAATACCATTTTTCTTTTGAAATTTCAATTGGTCTGCCAAATTTAAAATATCTAATAATTCCTCCTTTGATAATTGCTCTAATGTTAATAAATGCTTCATTATTTATTAGCCTCCTTTAATACCTTAATAAATATATCTAATCCCTTATCAAGGTCTTCAAAAGATATATTTAGTGGTGGTAGGAAACGGATTTTTGTTTTAGCTGTTAATACAATTAATCCATTTTCTATACAGGCCTTTGCAATATCAGCTGCAACAAGGCCTTTTATTAATTCTACACCAACCATTAATCCTTTTCCACTAATTGATAGGACTTCGCTAACATTTTTTAGTTTTTCTTCAATAAAGCTTCTAGCCTCATGGACATGAGCTAGTAGCTTATCATCAATTCTTTTTAATGTAGATAGTGCAGCTGCTGCACAAACTGGATTTCCACCAAATGTAGTACCGTGCTGACCAAAGCCTAGGGTGTTTGCAGTTTTAGAATCAAACAAAATTGCAGCAAAAGGCAATCCTCCAGCCAATCCTTTAGCTGTAGAAACAATATTAGGAGTTACGCCATATTCCATATAAGAATATAAATATCCACATCTACCATTTCCAGTTTGAACCTCATCTACAATAAAGATAATGTCCTTTTCTTTACATACCTTATCTATATATTTAATATATTCTTTATCTAGTGGAATAACTCCACCCTCACCCTGTACAGTTTCAATCATGATTGCACAGGTTTTTTCACTAATTGCTTCATCTAATGCTTTTATATCACTTGCAGGAACATGCTTAAAGCCCTCTACAAATGGGTAAAACCATTGATGGAATACATCTTGACCAGTTGCAGATAGAGTTAATACAGTTCTACCATGGAAAGAATTAATTAAAGTAATTACTTCATTTCTTCCTTCACCATATTTATCATAGGAATATTTTCTTGCAGCCTTGATTGCACATTCATTTGCCTCAGCACCTGAATTTGCAAAGAAAACCTTAGACATATCAGTTCTTTTTGTTAATTCCTTAGCTAAATCTACCATTGGCTTTGTGTAATATAAATTAGATGTATGCTGTACTGTATTTGCTTGCTTACATACAGCCTCTACCCAAATATCATCACAAGCTCCAAAGGTATTTGCCCCTATACCTGTTGAAAAATCAATATATTCCTTACCATCATAATCATAGAATTTAGAACCCTTTCCAGATTCTATGGCTAATGGAAATCTTTTATAGGTATTTAGGACATACTCCTTATCCTCTTCGATTATTTTATCCTTTAAAGACATAAATAATACCTCCTACTTAAACTGTGTACCTACACCCTCATCAGTTAATACTTCAATTAATATTGAATGTGGTACTCTACCATCAATAATTACTACGTTGTTTACACCACGTCTAATCGCTTCTTCGCAGCATGCTACCTTTGGTAACATACCACCATCAATAATACCTAGCTTAGCTAATTGCTTAATTTCAGATACATTGATAGTTTTCATTAGACTTGTTGGGTCGTTCTTATCCTTTAATACACCCTTTATATCTGTCATGGCAATGAATTTTTCAGCACCTAATGCCCCAGCAATTCTTGCTGCTGCTGTATCTGCATTAATATTATAAACATTGCCATCCTTATCATATCCTATTGTAGATACAACAGGAATATAACCTAGGGATAATTGATCTAGAATAACTGTTGGATTAATATCAGTAATTTGGCCTACATAGCCTAATTCTTCATTAATCATAGAAGCAGTTAATAATCCAGCATCTAAACCAGATAGGCCTATAGCTTTACCACCTGCTAGATTTAATTGCTTCACTAAATTTTTATTTATCTTTCCAGCTAAGACTTGAGTAACAACATCTACTGTTTCTAAATCTGTAACACGTAATCCGTTTACAAATTTAGATTCCTTATTCATTCTCTTTAGCATAGATGATATTTCAGGTCCACCGCCATGAATTAATACCACCTTCATGCCAAGACTTGTAAGCATTACAATGTCTTCCATTACTAAAGATTTTAAATTTTCATCAACCATGGCGTTTCCACCATATTTAATGACCATAATCTTGTCCTTATATTTTAATATATAAGGAAGTGCTTCACTCAAGATTTTTGCTCTTTCCTCTAAACTTACCATTAGCTTCTATAGTCACCATTGATTTTGACATAATCATATGTTAAGTCACAACCAAATGCCTGTGACGCTCCTTCCCCATCATTTAAATTAATGATGATCTTTATTTCAGGTTCTAATAAGATTTCCTTAGCAATCTCTTCAGAGAATTCTACTCCACTACCATTTTTACATACTAAGATATTACCCTTATTTGATTCAAAGGAAACATCTACCTTAAAGATATCAACATTCGCCTTTGAATAACCAATTGCACATAAAACTCTTCCCCAGTTTGCATCAGCACCAAACATTGCTGCCTTTAAAAGTGATGAGCAAATAACAGATTTTGCAACAATTCTTGCATCTTCTTTTGTTTTTGCATGCATTACTTCTGCAATTAATAATTTAGTTGCACCCTCACCATCAAATGCCATCATTTTTGCTAAGGATACACATACATATTTTAATGCATCAACAAATGTAGCATAATCTAGGCCCTTTTCAATAATCTTTTCATTACCAGATAAGCCATTAGCCATAATAGACACCATATCATTTGTAGAGGTATCACCATCTACAGATAACATATTGAAAGAATCCTCAACTACATCCATTAAAGCTTCTTGTAATAAACTTGATGTAATTGCTACATCTGTTGTAATAAAGCATAGCATTGTAGCTAACTGTGGATGAATCATACCAGAGCCCTTAGTCATAGCTCCAATCTTACATACCTTTCCACCTAGTTCAAATTCAATAGCAATTTCCTTTTTCTTTGTATCTGTTGTCATGATACCTTGGCATGCTAAATCAGCATGACACTCATCAGATGCAAGACCTGATACTAACTCCTTCATACCATTTTTAAATGGTTCAATTGAAAGAGGAAGTCCGATAACTCCAGTGGAGGCAACAATTACATCTGATGGGTTAATCTTCAATTCAGAAGCCAAAATTTCACAAGACTCAGTTGCAATCTCAATACCATTAGCATTACAGGTATTTGCATTTCCACTGTTGCATAACATTGCTGTTGCATAGCCATTATTTAAATTTGCCTTTGTAACATAAATTGGTGCTCCCATTACTAGGTTAGTCGTATATACTGCTGCTGCATTTGCCTTCTTTTCAGATACGATTAAGGATAAATCAATTTTACCCTTATTCTTTCTAATGCCAGCATGAATACCATTTGCCTTAAATCCCTTTGGAGCACAAACTCCACCTTTAATTTCTTTCATGATGCCTCCTACAAATTCAAGCTAGTTTTAATATCTAATCCTAGCATAATATTCATACATTCTAAAGCCGCACCAGATGCACCCTTACCAAGGTTATCTAGACAGGCTGTTAAATTAATTCTTTCTTCATTTCCTGAAATATAGATTTCTAAATAATCATATCCAGCTAAATGATTTGCAGCTAAGAATCCTGTTTCTGTACCATTTTCTACATATTCTTTAACTTTAACAAAATCCTTATCCTTATAATAATTACTAAATAATTCATGTAATTCCTTTGGAGTTACCTTCTTATTTAGCTTAGATACATATAAAGGTATAGTAACAATCATACCCTCATAAAAATCACATACATATGGATTAAATAGTGGCTTTTCTTCTAATCCTGGAATATATTGCATTTCCTTTAAATGCTTATGCATTTGCCCCATACCATATAATCTTGGTGCATCAAATTCATTTGATCTAGCATTATCCTCATATTGGCTAATACCCTTTTTCCCAGCTCCAGAATAGCCTGAAATGGCATTGCAGGCAAAAGGATAATCCTTAGCACAAATACCAAGCTTAATTAATGGATATACTAAAGACATAAATCCAGATGCATAACAACCAGGTACTGCAACACGATTTGAATTCTTTATTTTATTATAAAATTCATCTCCTAATTCAGGAAATCCATAGGCAAATAGAGGATTACATCTATGTGCAGTAGATGCATCAATAATCTTAGTATGATTATTTTCAACTAGACTAACTGCCTCTATTGCTGCAGCATCAGGTAAGCATAAGAATGTAACATCAGATAAATTAATACACTTCTTTCTTTCATTTATATCCTTACGTAATTCATCAGATATTAGAATTAATTCAATATCACTACGATTAGCTAATCTTTCATAAATACGTAATCCTGTAGTACCTTCTTTGCCATCAATAAATACCTTATATTTCATTTTCACCACTTCTTTAATTCTTCAATTTGTTTATTAACAGATTCAATAGAACTAGCTCCTAAGCTATTTCTTTTGAATGTACACTTCTCAAGCTTAATTTCTTCATATACATCTTTATCAAATAATTCTGAATATGTCTTAAATTCATCAAGTGTAACATCCTCTAAAACAATATTTTTAGAAATACAATAGGATACTAAAGAACCTGAAATCTTATAGGCATCTCTAAATGCCATACCCTTTTTAACTAAATAATCAGCTAAATCAGTTGCATTAATAAATCCCTTTTGAGCTGCCTTATACATATTTTCTTTATTTACTGTAATAGTTTTAAGCATAGGATTAAAAATCTTTAAGCAATCAATAACTGTCTTCATGCAATCAAAGATTGCCTCCTTATCCTCTTGCATATCCTTATTATATGCTAAAGGAATCCCCTTTAACATTGTAAGTAGGGTAACTAAATTACCATAGACTCTACCAGTTTTACCACGAATTAATTCACAAATATCTGGATTTTTCTTTTGTGGCATGATGGATGAGCCTGTTGAATAGGCATCATCTAATTCAATGAATTTAAATTCCCAGCTACACCACATAATAATCTCTTCTGAAAATCTAGATAGATGCATCATCAAAATACTTGATGCAGATGCTAATTCTACTGTAAAGTCTCTATCAGAAACACCATCTAACGAATTTAATACAACACCATCAAAGCCTAAAGAGGATGCTACCATTTCCCTATCAATTGGATAGGTTGTACCAGCTAGGGCACAAGAACCAAGTGGAGAATAGTTCATACGATTATAAGCATCCATGAATCTATCATAATCTCTTTTTAGCATGAATGCATAGGCTAATAAATGATTTGCAAATGTAATTGGCTGTGCTCTTTGTAAATGAGTATAACCTGGCATAATTGTTTCTTTATTCTTGATTGCTAAATCTAAGATAGTATCCTTAAATTCCTTAATATATTCTAATACTTCTTTAACCTTATTCTTTAGATGCATACGAATATCTAGTGCTACTTGATCATTTCTACTTCTTGCAGTATGTAATCTTTTACCAACCTCACCAATTCTTTTAGTAAGCTCAGCTTCAATAAACATGTGGATATCCTCAGCCTCAGGATCAAAAATTAAAGAACCACTTTTTATATCATTTAGTATTTTATCTAGGGTTAAAATAATTAAATCAGAATCTTCCTTTTTTATGATTCCCTTAGCCCCTAGCATAGATGCGTGGGCCATAGAGCCTTTGATGTCTTCTTCAAACATTACATAATCAAAGGAGATGGATGAATTAAAATCATTTACCTCACTATTTTCTTCCTTTTGAAATCTTCCAGCCCACATCTTTGCCATAATAAATACCTCTATTTCTTATTTTTTTCGTTTACCATAGCTTGAACTCTAATAGGTAATCCAAATAGATTAATGAATCCCTTAGAATCAGCTTGGTCATAAGCACCCTCATCATCACCAAAGGATGCGATATCCATATTATGTAATGAATATGGAGATTCAATAGATGCTGGGATAATATTTCCCTTATATAGCTTAACCTTTACATCTCCAGTAACATTTTCTTGTGTCTTATCTACAAATGCAGAAATTGCCTCACGAAGTGGTGTATACCATAATCCGTTATAGACTAAATCTGCAAACTTATCTGCAACAATCTTCTTAAAATGGCTAGTTTCCTTATCTAGAGTAATAGATTCTAGTAATTCATGAGCCTCATATAAAATAGTTCCACCTGGAGTTTCATATACACCACGGCTTTTCATACCAACTAATCTATTTTCTACAATATCAATAATACCAACACCGTTTCTTCCACCAATTTCATTTAACTTCCAAATTAAATCAACAGAATCTAAGATTTCACCATTAACCATTGTTGGGATACCCTTTTCAAAATGGATAGTTACATATTCTGGTTTATCTGGTGCCATCTCTGGTGATACACCAAGTTCTAAGAATCCTGGTTTATTATATTGTGGTTCATTCTTTGGATCTTCTAAATCTAAGCCCTCATGAGATAAATGCCATAGGTTTTTATCCTTTGAATAATTGGTTTCTCTTGATATCTTAAGAGGAATATTATGTGCCTCAGCATAATCAATTTCTTCATCACGAGATTTAATTGACCACTCTCTCCAAGGAGCAATAATTTTCATATTAGGGGCAAATGCCTTAATAGTAAGTTCAAAACGAACCTGATCATTACCCTTACCTGTACAGCCATGACAAATTGCATCTGCACCCTCAGCTAAAGCAATCTCTACAATTCTTTTTGCAATGATTGGACGAGCAAAGGATGTACCTAGTAAATATTTTTCATATTTAGCGCCAGCCTTCATTGTAGGATAGATAAAATCCTCAACGAATTCTTTATTTAAATCCTCTATATATAATTTAGAAGCACCAGTCTTTAATGCTTTTTCCTCTAAACCATCTAATTCAGATTGCTGACCTACATTTCCAGATACACAAATAACCTCACAGTTATCATAATTTTCCTTTAACCATGGAATAATAATTGAGGTATCTAAACCTCCTGAATAAGCTAATACTACTTTCTTAATACCTTTTGTCATTTTCTTTTCCTCCTATTATTACTATTTTAAAAAAAAGACGTCTCCCGAAAAGAGACGCCATAAGCGCGGTACCACTCCACTTGCAAAAACTGCCACCTTGAATTCCTTAAAGCGGAAAACTTCCAATCTAGATAAACGCGTTCAGTCTTATTACCTATTCTGCTTCCACCTTCCAGAACTCTCTATAAGGATTTAAAAACTTACTATTTTTATCATCACGGATTAGAGACTCAAGAATAATAAAAAAGGACTATTATTAGTCCTCTTTTATCATTTTGTGTGGGACTAATAATTATGAATCTAAGGATATAGTCCCATAATTATACTCAAGTTTATTTTATTAAACTATCTTTGCTAGGGGTATCTATTAAGGAACCGGCCCAAAATAGATACTTCTATTATAGTCCTCATACATTAGTTGTCAATAAGTCTATATGAAAAAATAAGTTAAAAAACGTTTTCAAAACATAAAAATATATATTCGTAGAATTATATTCAATAAAGGCGGATAAAAATCGAATTTTTGTTAAACAACCTTACTCCTTTTTCTGCCTCATTATATACTAAGTATATAACTATAATTCCCATAAATTAAAAATAATAATTGTTTTATACAATAAATAGTGATACAATTCTTTTGGTGATTCAAATGAAGGATTATTTACAGAAGGCATATTGCATGGATCAAACAGTTAGAATCTATGCTGCGATTACTACAGATATTGTTTCACATGCTCAAGAAATATTTAATATGTGGCCAACCTCCTGTAGTGCTTTAGGTAGAGTTTTAACCATTGCAGCAATTATGTCATGCACATATAAAAATGATGATTATTTAACTATTAAGGTTTTAGGCGATGGCCCAATTGGTAAAATCTATGTTGGTGCTAACGATGGTAAAGTTAGAGGATTCTGTGAAAACCCAGGTATTCAACTAACTTATAACGATGGTAGATTGGCAGTAGATGAAGGTATTGGTGTTGGTGAGCTTGAAGTCATTAAAGACTTACACCTAAGAGCCCCATTCTCTTCTTCAGTTGAACTAATTTCTGGTGAGATTGCAGAAGACTTCACATACTATTTTGCTAAAAGTGAACAAATCCCATCCTCAGTTGGCTTAGGTGTATCTTTTGATGATAATGATAAGGTTAAGGCTGCAGGTGGCTTCTTACTTCAGGTGATGCCTGGATGCAAGGAAGAAACTATCGCAAAGCTTGAAGATAAATTAGCTCACTTAAAGAGCTGTTCTGCAATGATTGAAGAGGGCTATACTCCTGAAGATATCATTAAAGAAATTACTGATGGAGACTACCAATTATTAGAGACAAAAGAACTAAAATATGAATGCAATTGTTCTAAAGAAAGATTCGAAAAAGGTCTTCTATCTTTAGGTAAGGCTGAACTACTTCAAATCCTTGAAGAAGACAAAAAAGCCGAGATAAATTGTAATTTTTGTGGCAAAAAGTATGTTTTTTCGGAATTAGACCTAAAAAAATTAACCGAAAAGCTTTAAAAAATAACAGTGTATTTTTGAAACAGTTTCGAGATTTAAAAGTTTGCAAATTATGCAGACTTTTTTCTTTTTTTAATTATTTTTTAATGTTATACTGCAATTAGATTTTCATTTAAACTTAATTATTTTCAGGTATTTTGTACTACCTATTTTTATAATTTTTGTAACCAACATATCTACTTTTATCATTACCTTTTAGATATGTATGTTAAATATAATAAGATAGAGGTGAAAAAGAAAACAAGGAGAAAGGAATTTTAGGGGGTTATTTTACTACTTTTTGAAAAACTGAATATTGAGAAGTTATGAAATTTTTGTATTAAAAAGAAAGAAAATAAAGAGGAGAATGAAATGAAAAAGCTTTTTAAAAAAATTTCTGTTTTAGCATTAGTTGCAGGTTCCTTATGTGTATCTTTAACTGCTTGTGGCAATCAAGCTAAGGAAGCTGAACAAACAGATTCTATACGTACTCAATTAACTTCTACATCTGATGGTGTAGCAATCGGCAATTCTTTAACTGCTAACTCTATTAACAATGGAAATATTTTCCATGCATGGGACTGGTCAATGTCAACAATTGAAGCTAACCTAGATTCCATTAAGGCTGCAGGATTTACTACGATTCAAACATCTCCAATGCAACCACAAAAAGATTATTATGCAGGAAATACTTCTAGAGAAGCTTGGTGGAAATTATACCAACCACTAGGATTTAGTATTGCAACTAAGAACAATGCATTAGGTACTAAATCTCAATTAACATCTATGGTTTCTAAGGCTCACAATAAGGGCTTAAAGGTAATCGTAGATGTTGTTGCAAACCACTTAGCTGGTTCTGCTACTCAATTAGATTATGCTGTAAAAGCATATGAACCAACTATTTATGGTTCTAACGGAAACCTATCTGGTGGTGCAATGCTTCACTCTGAGACAGGTTCTGGTGCTTCTGATAGCTACCGTACAACAAACGGTAATATTGGTTTACCTGATTTAAATACTCATCATAGTCATGTACAAAACCGTGTTTTATCTTTATGTAAGGAATACATCGACTGTGGAGTAGATGGTTTTAGATTTGATGCTGCAAAGCATATTGAAACTGATAATTCTTCTGAACCTTGGGGTCCATCTGCTTTCTGGCCAACTGTAATCAATGGTACTACTTCTTATGCTAAGTCTAAGGGTAAAGCTACTCCTTATTACTATGGCGAAATTTTATATAGCTGCGGTAATAATAGATCTTATTCTTGGTATACAAAGTATATGGACGTTATCGACAATACATGTGGTAACAACCTAAGAAATAGTTTCAATTCAGGCTATGCAGGAGCTTCTAGCTACTATAACGCAACTGGATTCTCATCTGGTGAAAGATGTGTAGTTTGGGCAGAATCTCATGATACATATGCAAATGATGAACAAGAGTCTACTTATACTTCTATTTATAACATCAACAAGACATATGCAATTATGGGTGCAAGAAATGGCGCTAAGTGCTTATACTTTGCAAGACCTACAGATGGTTCTTGGAATTCTTGTGGCACAAAACTAGGTGCTAAGGGTTCTACTGCTTATACATGGACAGAAGTTGGTGCTGTTAATAAGTTTAAGAATTATTGGGGCACTGCAAGTGAATATATCTATAATTCTAATAACTTTGCACAAGTTGTAAGATATAATTCTTCTGAATCTGGTATGGTATTAGTTAATGCTGGTTCTTCAAAATCTGTATCTAACGTTACTGTTCCATCAGTTATGAAAAATGGTACATATAAGGATCTTATCACAGGTAACACATTCACAGTTTCTAGCCAAAGAGTATCTGGTACACTAGGCGATTGTGGTTATGCTGTATTATACAAAGAGGGTTCTTCAAATAATAACAATAACAACAATAATAACAATAACAACAATAATAACAACAATAACAATAATAACACTAACATGAACGTAAATACTGTTTATTATGTAAACACTAAAAAGTGGTCTAACGTTTATGTTTATGCTTGGGAAGGCAATGGTGGTAGTGGTCACCAAAACGCTAATTGGCCAGGAGTTAAGATGACTAAGACTGGTCAAAAGGTTAATGGTTATGACGTATATTCTTACACAAGCACTAACTTCCTAACAAAGTGGCAAAAGGTTATCTTCAGTAATGGTTCTGGTAGCCAAACAAAAGATATTACCATCTCTTATAACCAATACGATTACAATGGTAATTCTACACTTTATACTCCATCAACAAACAACAATAACCAAACTAACAATAACGTAATCTATTTTATCAACTCAAAGAATTGGTCAAATGTTTATGTTTATGCATGGAAGAATAATGGTGGTTCTGGAAACCAAAACGCTAATTGGCCAGGAGTTAAGATGACTAACACTGGTAAGAAAGTTAACGGATATTATGTATATAAGTTAGAACAAACAGGATTCCTAACAACATGGCAAAATGTTGTATTCTCTAATGGTTCTGGTAGTCAAACTAAAGATATCAAGATAACTACAAATTGTTATAATGCTGCAGGAACTGCTTCTACTTATAACGCTTAATTAGAGATTATTTTTAAAAATACACAAAGAGAAAGTTTGTCTTTAATCGGACAAACTTTTTTCGTTTTCAAATACTTACACTTTCTTACATGTCAAATTTACATTTTTTACATAGACTTTACATATTCTTGAATAATTATACCTATGGTATAATAAATCAAAGGGGGTATTTATTTGTGAGACTAAAAGCTTGTTCATTAATTTTATTAATGGCATCTTTCTTCTTAGTTAGCTGTAATTCAAATACAGTAAATGAAACCCATGAGCACTCATTTTCAAGCAATTGGTATTCTAATAATGAATATCATTGGCATGAATGTTCCTGTGGTGAAAAAAAGGATAAGACAGTTCATGATTGGGACTCTGGTGTTGTGACTAAGGAAGCTACTGAAACTGAAGATGGAGAAAAGGTATATACCTGCTCTGTTTGCGGTGGCAAAAAGACTGTAGTCATTAGTAAAGATGGAACAATCAAAAATGATGGGGAATATGATGATGGCGATGAATGGGGTAAGCCACATCAATAAGAATTTAGTTTTTTAGTTTTAAAGAAGAAATTTAAAACATATACAAGAGGCATTTATCAGTTTTGATAATTGCTTGACGCATGTGCTTCAAAAACGAGGAAAAAGGGGGAAATTATGAAGACATACGAAAAACCAAATATTATGGAGGAACAAATCATTATAGAAGATATTATTGCAGTATCTAATAAGGGTCAGGCTAATGATTCAAATACTGACTCATCTTCTTTATTTGATTTATTCCCTAAAGACTAAGAGGTTAACATGAAACATTTAAAGAAATTAACTATATTCTTAGGATTATCGTTATTATCCTTATTCTGCTTCATTGAAACCTTCGCAGCGGGTACATACATTAATAACATCGATGTATCCCTAGAACAACAAGAAAGTGTATCTAATGACAAAATTAGATATGTTAGTACAATTACATTAAACAATGATGCCACATTAGATAACATCACTGAAATTGATGTTGAACTCTCCATTAGCAAGGATGGACAAACATCAAAATCCAACACTGCCAAATTGACAAATGTCTATTCATCAATTGGTGGTGCAAATGGTAAATCTGAAATAGCAAATACTTACTATGCTATATATACGATTACCGATTTATCAAAAGCCTATCCTGGTTGGACTTTACATGCAGATTTTAAATACAACTACAAGGATGGCACAAACGAAACAACAAACACAATTAATTATGTAATTCCAGAAGCACACTCTTTAAAAAGTGGTAGTGGTTCCTTCCCTACAACAAATCCGTTATTTGCAGATTCTGTTCAAGATGGTCAAATCCTACAATGCTTCTGTTGGTCTTATAATGAAATTATGCAATACCTACCTAAAATTGCTGACCAAGGATTTACTGCAATTCAAACCTCCCCAGTTCAGGTTTGTAAAGAATCAACAGTAGATGAGGCAGGTAAAGGCAAAAATGCTAAAGGCGTTTGGTGGGCATATTACCAACCTGCAGCATTTACTATTGATGATACAGGCACTAATGCAATGGGAACTCCTGAAGAATTCCAACAAATGTGTCAAATGGCACATCAATATGGAGTAAAAGTATTAGTTGACGTTGTTGCAAATCACTTAGGTAATCAATGGGTTGCTGATTGCTTATGCGAAAGAGCTTATTATTATGAATGGGAAATTGCTGGTATGTCAGGTCCAGCAAATCCTGATGCAAAACCTGGTGAGGAAGGATATATTCCATATACTGGAGAATATTGGAAATTCCAAAATGGTGATACTTCTACTGTTCCTGTAATCGATACTTATTATTATGCTGACACATTAAAATTCCATCCTTATTTAGCCCAAGACAATGATGATCCAAAAAATGTTACTCAAGGTAATATCGGTATGATGGATTTGGATACTAAAGATCCAGTAGTACAAGATGCAGTAGCTGATTACCTAGAGGAATTAATTAGCTATGGTGTAGATGGATTTAGATTTGATGCTGCAAAGCATATTGAAACTCCAGATGATGATCCTTCTATCGCTTCTGATTTCTGGCCAAATGTTATGCAAAGAGCATTCGCAGCTGGTGCTGCAGCAGGCAGAGAAATCTATGCATATGGTGAAATCTTAAATAGACCAGGTGAAGGTAGAAGCTTAGGCTGGTATACAAAGCATGGTGTAGCTATTACAGATTCAGGCTTAGGTCATAACATCGTAGAAAATGGCGGTTCAGGATTTGGTTCATTCAATGGAGCCGATGGTAATAACTACATTGATTACAAAACTCAAATGGTAACTTGGGCAGAATCTCATGATAACTACATGGGTACTCAAGATACACATAATAAATCTGAAGAAATCATCAATAGAGCTTATGCAATTTTATCTGCTAGAAAAGATTTTTGTACATTATATTGTGCAAGATTTGAAGATTATGAAAAATCAAACATTGGTAGTGTTGCATGCCTAAACGGTTGGTCTTATGACTGTGTAGGTGCAGTTAATAAATTCCATAACTTCTATTCAAAATTAGATGCTGATGAATCTTGTTATGATTCAAATGGTTATAACTGTATTGAAAGATTTGTAAATGCAAATTCTAATCAAAATGGTATTGTAATCGTTGGTAATGCAGGTCAATGTTCAGTTTCTGCTTCTCATTTAGCAAACGGAACATATACTGATCAAGTTACTGGTAATACATTTACTGTATCAAATGGTACAATCA
>Ga0247610_10005095_pt1 | contig 13892 bp, 9 predicted proteins | sample 174DNAGHGhighgp2_FD_193483 | JGI IMG/M metagenome (GOLD analysis project Ga0247610, IMG submission 193483) | Sheep rumen microbial communities from Palmerston North, Manawatu-Wanganui, New Zealand - 1742 DNA GHGhigh gp2 | ecosystem: Host-associated > Mammals > Digestive system > Stomach > Rumen ... | reverse complement strand
GTCGAAGAGCTGTGCCGGAGCATGGCACATCAGCTCCACCAGGCGCGGCAGCGAGAGCACACCATCGTCCACGAGGCCGAGCATTGCCACGAGCGAGAACTGCACCATCGGTATGCCAGAGGCGGCACGCACACAGCCGCCCCTCTTCTCATCGGGAAGATGCGGAGCATGGTCGGTGGCTATGGAGGCTATGCTGCCATCTGTCAGGGCGCGACGCAGCGCATCGCGGTCGGCCCGTGTCTTCACGGCGGGGTTGCACTTGATGCACGTGCCGAGACGTGCATAATCGTCATCGCAGAACAGCAGGTGCGGCAGGCATGCCTCAAGGGTGACGCGCGACGTGTGTCCGGGTGCCGTCTCGGCAGCGAGAGACAGTTCCTCGGCGGTGGAGACATGTGCTATATGCAGATGCCTGCCATATTGCCGCGCCATCTCGGCCGCCAGGCGCGACGAGCGTATGCATGCCTCCCGGCTGCGTATCTCGGAGTGATGTGCCACGTCGGGGTCGTCGCCATACTCTGCACGCGCGCGCCGCATGTTCTCACTTATAATGGCTGAATCCTCGCAATGCGCCACGATAGGCAGTCGTGCGAGACGAAACACATCGTGCAGGGCATCGCCATGGTCAACGAGCATCCCTCCCGTGGAGCTGCCCATGAAAAGTTTCACCGCCGGCACGCACCTCGGGTCGAGCTGTGGCAGTGTGGCAGCATTGGTGTTTGTGGCTCCGAAGAGAAAGCTGTAGTTGACGTATGCATGTTCGCGTGCGAGGGCGAAGCGGTCGCGGAGGGTGTCGAGGGTCGTCGTCTGCGGCACGACATTGGGCATGTCCATGATGCTCGTCACGCCGCCTGCTGCGGCAGCCCGTGTCTCGGTGGTGAGATCTCCCTTGTGGGTGAGTCCCGGCTCGCGCGTATGGACGTGGGTATCGATGACGCCAGGCAGGAGTACGTCTTGCGTGCGGGGAATATCCTCGACAGCAGACGCCGGCAGCTCCTCCCTGTCGTGAATCAGTGTGACGTATTCGCCCTCGACAGTCAGGTCGGCCCGGAAGAGACGCCCGTCCGACACATATATTACATCTTTGAAAACAGTCTTTTGCATGGCTGTCGGGTGTAAATCAAGACTTGGCCTTGGGATATTTACGGAACCAACCGTCCCATCGCAGGCGTAGGACACCTATCGCCGCCTCCGAGAATATGCCACCGCTCATCTTGCTTGTGCCGAGCTCGCGGTTGACGAACACCACAGGCACCTCCTTGATGCGGAATCCGCACTTGTAGGCCGTGAACTTCATCTCTATCTGGAAGGCATAGCCCTTGAAACGTATGGCGTCGAGGTCGATTGTCTCGAGCACACGCCTGCGGTAGCACACGAAGCCTGCCGTGGTGTCGTGAATGTCGATCCCCGTGACCATCTGCACATATTTCGATGCGAAATACGACATGAGGACCCTGCCCATAGGCCAGTTCACGACGTTGACACCTGAGATATATCGCGAGCCGATGGAGACGTCATAGCCCTCGTCGTGACATGCCGCCAGCAATCGCGGCAGGTCTGCCGGGGCGTGGCTGAAGTCGGCATCCATCTCGAAGATGTAGTCATAGGAATGTGCTATCGCCCACTTGAAGCCCGCGATATATGCCGTGCCAAGTCCGAGCTTGCCACTGCGTTCCACGAGATGCAGGCGTTCTGCCAGCTCGTCGGTGGTCTGCAGACGCTTGACGATCTCTGCCGTACCGTCGGGCGAACCGTCGTCAATGACGAGTATGTCGAACCGATGCTGCGGCAGCGTCGTCACGGCACGTATGATGTTTTCTATGTTTTCCTTCTCGTTGTAGGTCGGGATTATTACGATGCTGTCTGATTGCATAATATGTATATGATATTGCGGTGGTGCATGGTCATGTCGTCACGCCTCAGATTCTTGAGGCACCTCATCGAGCCGTGCCATGAGAGCGAGCATCTGGTCGCGGAGCTGTGCGGCGGTGATGAAGTCGAGTTTCTTGGCAGCCTCCTGCATCTGGCGTCGCAGGCGTTCTATGTTGTTGCGCATGTCGGCAGGCGTCATGTATGTAGCCTCGTCCTCGGCCGCCATGAGCAGCGGCCGTTCGGGCTCGATGTATGCCGTGCGGCCCGTGTCGTGCTCGACATATGCCCTGCGGTCGCGTTCGGCATTCTGCTGCTGACCTGCCGCCACGAGGTTGCCCATGGTGCGATCCTTGCGTATCTGTGTCGGCGTGATGCCATGTTCGGCATTATAGCGCAGCTGCTTCTCGCGCCGACGGTTGGTCTCGTCGATGGTCTGCTGCATCGATGCCGTCACGTTGTCGGCATACATGATGGCCTTGCCATGGACATTGCGTGCGGCACGTCCCACGGTCTGCGTCAGCGAGCGATGGCTGCGCAGGAAACCCTCCTTGTCGGCATCGAGGATAGCCACGAGGGACACCTCCGGCAGGTCGAGGCCCTCACGCAGGAGGTTCACCCCCACGAGCACGTCGAACTCGCCGGCTCGCAGGGCGTCCATTATGCGTACGCGCTGTAGGGTGTCCACGTCGCTGTGTATGTAGTTTGCGCGTATGCCGTTATTGACGAGGTAGTCGGTAAGTTCCTCTGCCATACGCTTGGTGAGGGTGGTGACGAGTGTGCGCTCGTCGTTCTCTATGCGCTGCTGTATCTCCTCCATAAGGTCGTCAACCTGATTGGCGGTAGGTCTCACCTCGATGATGGGATCCAGCAAGCCTGTAGGGCGGATTACCTGTTCCACCACCACCCCTTCGCTCTGTTCGAGCTCATAGTCTGCCGGCGTCGCCGAGACGTAGATGACCTGATGTGTCAGTGCCTGAAACTCATCGAAGCGCAACGGTCTGTTGTCCATGGCCGAGCGCATACGGAAGCCATACTGCACGAGGTTGACCTTGCGCGCGCGGTCGCCGCCATACATGCCAGAGATCTGCGGCACGCTGACGTGGCTCTCGTCAACGACGAGCAGGAAGTCCTTCGGGAAGAAGTCAAGCAGGCAGTACGGCCTCGTGCCCGGCTCGCGTCCGTCGAAATACCTGCTGTAGTTCTCTATGCCCGAGCAGTGTCCGAGCTCGCGCATCATCTCCGTGTCATAGGTGACGCGCTCATGCAGGCGTTTTGCCTCCAGCGCCTTGCCGGCATCCTCGAGAGCCTGCACCTCCACGGCGAGGTCGTCCTCGATGTGGTGTATGGCCGACATGGTCTGTTCCTTGCTGGTCATGAAGAGGTTGGCGGGATAGATTTTGTAGTCGGGGAACTCGCCTATGCGATGTCCTGACACGGAGTCCACCTCCTCAATGGCATCAATCTGGTCGTCCCAGAAAGTGACGCGCAGCAGGTTGTCGGAGTATGCGAGGAAGACATCCACCGTGTCGCCCTTCACGCGGTACTCTCCGCGTCCGAGCGTCACGTCATTGCGGGTATATAGTGAGTCGTTGAGCCTGCGCAACAGCACATTGCGGTCGAGGGTCTGTCCGCGTCGCAGTTCTATGACGCTCTCATAGAAGGCGGCAGGATTGCCCATTCCGTAGATGCACGACACGGAGCTCACCACGACGACATCCCTCCTTCCGGAGAGCAACGACGATGTTGCGGCGAGGCGCAGCTTGTCGATCTCGTCGTTGATGGCAAGGTCTTTCTCGATATATGTGTCGGTGGAAGGGATGTATGCCTCGGGCTGATAGTAGTCGTAGTAGCTGACATAGTACTCCACGGCATTCTCGGGGAAGAAGCCCTTCATCTCGCCATAGAGCTGTGCCGCAAGGGTTTTGTTGTGCGAGAGGATGAGCGTAGGCTTGTTGACGGCAGCGATGACGTTGGCGATGGTGAAAGTCTTGCCGGAGCCCGTAACGCCGAGCAGCGTCTGTGCCGGCAGCCCCTGACGGACGCCGTCCACGAGCTGCTGTATGGCCTCGGGCTGGTCGCCCGTGGGCTGATATTTCGATATGAGCTTGAAATCTGGCATAGCGAGTGCAAAGGTAGTGTTTTTTGGTGAAAGGCGGAACGGCACAAGTTGAAAGTTGCCGAGAGAGGCGTCAAGTTTAGTGTTTTTTAATGTTTGTGGGTGTTTTTATATTAAAAATCGTTGCAGGTTTTGGCCGTTTCGCAAGAATGCAGTACTTTTGTCCCCGATATATATAATCCACCGATGAATCGTAACATTCTTACCTGTATTCTCGTCGTTGCAGCGACGCTGTTTTCCAGTTGTGGTGAGTTCACCACGGTGGAGAAGTATGGCGACCCGGAATACAAATACGAGCTGGCCAAGGCGAGCTATGTCATGGGTCGTTACACCCACGCCACCGACCTCTTCACCGAGCTTGTCGTGAAGATGAAAGGTTCTGGCAACGCTCAGGAGTGCCTCTTCATGGCCGGCATGAGTGCATACATGGCCGGCGACCTCGAGACGGCCTCCACCACCTTCCGCAAGTACTACCAGAGCTATCCCCGCGGCATATATGTCGAGCAGGCCCGCTACTACTGCGGACGCGCGCTCTTCGACAACGTCGCCGACCCGCGTCTCGACCAGAGCACCACCACCCAGGCCATCACCGAGCTGCAGTCGTTTCTCGACACATACCCCACGACGCGCCTCAAGGAGCAGACCCAGGACATGATATTCCGTCTGCAAGACCATCTCGTGGAGAAGGAGTTCCTCAATGCCAAGCTCTACTACAACCTCGGCACCTACATCGCCAACTGTGCCTACGGCGGCTCCAACTACGAGGCGTGCATCGTGACGTCCGAGAATGCCCTCCGCGACTTCCCATACGCCTCGGCAGAGCGCCGCGAGCAGTTCGGCATCCTCATCCTGCGCTCACGCTACCACCTGGCCCGTCAGAGCGTGGAGGAGAAACGTCTCGAACGCTTCCGTCAGACCATCGACGAGTACTACGGATTCGTCAACGAGTTCCCCGAATCGCAGCACCTCAAAGAAGCGAAGACCTATCTCACCAAGAGCCAGAAAGCCCTGAAAGGGCAACCCCTTGAAGACTGAGCCCGCTGCTGCCACACACCGTGGCACGCCAATAACGAACAACAGTAACATCGTAAAATAGAATCATGGATTACAAAAAGACAAATGCCCCCACCAACACCGTGACTCGCAACATCCTTGAGCTGTGCGACGAGACGGGCAACATCTACGAGAGCGTAGCCATCATTGCCAAGCGCGCCAACCAGATCAGCTCCGACCTCAAGGTTGAGCTGAGCAAGAAGCTTCAGGAGTTCGCCTCCACCAACGACAATCTCGACGAGGTGTTCGAGAACCGTGAGCAGATAGAGATCAGCCGTTTCTACGAGAAGCTGCCCAAGCCCACCCTCATCGCCACTCAGGAGTTCATTGACGGCAAGATCTACTTCCGCAATCCCATCAAGGAAGAGGAGGACGACGAGCTATGATCCAGCGCATCCAGACGCTCTACCTCCTCGCCGCCGTGGCATTGTGCATAGCCTGTCTGTGCCTGCCCATCGGCACCTTCATCAGCGGCGACGGCGAGACAGCGGGCACGCTCTACAACCTGTGGGTGCACCAGCCCGCACAGATTGCCGTAGGCCAGCCCGGCGCGACACCTGTGCTTGCCTCTGATGCCTCCGGCACTCATCTCTTTGCGCCCTGGGCCCTCTTTGCCGTGCTGCTGCTCACCACTGGCGGGCTGTCGCTGAGCATCTTCCTCTACCGCACACGTCTCGTGCAGAGCCGACTGGTGATGCTGTGCTGCATACTGCTCGTGGCATGGTATGCCGTGTATGCTGCCTTCGTAGTGATGCTCAACGAGCGCTTCGACTCGACATTCCAGTTCACGCCATGGGCAGCATTCCCCGCCATAGCTGCCATCTGCTCATACCTTGCCTTCAGAGGCATCATCAAGGACGAGATGCTGGTGCGCTCGCTCGACCGCCTGCGCTGAGGCCGGCACCCCACCCCACCCCTTTCACACCACCCAAGAAGAAATGATCAAACGTTCGCTGATAGCGCTGCTGGCCATGCTGACCTTGCTGCCCAAGGCCGGCGCACAGCAGTTCATGGAACAGGACCACATGCATATTGGCGTGCTCTTACCCCTGAAGGAGCAAAGCAGCCGTGGTCCCAAGATGATAGAATTCTACCAAGGGATGCTGCTCGCCGCCGACAGCCTTCGCCGCGACGGCCTCTTCGTGGATATCACCGTCCACGATTGCGGCCGCACCCAGGAGGCTATGGACTCGCTGCTGGCCTCCACCAGCCTCGCGGGCTGTGATGTCATCTTCGGTCCGCTCGACGGCATACAAGTCACCGCCCTTGCCGACTACTGCAACCTGCATGGCATACGCCTCGTGCAACCCTTTGCCACCACCACGGCGCAGGTGCCGGGTCATGAGCGGCAGTTCGTCGTCACCGCGCCACGCGACACCGTTCAGGCCGCTGCCGTAGATTTCGTGCGCAAGGAGCTCTTCGACCGCAACTATATCCTCGTAGATACCCACGAACAGAACGAGGAGGGCGTTGCCATGGCCAATGCCATGCGCTACACCCTAAGCCGCGACGGTGTGTTCCTGCGCCTCCTCGACATCGACGGCAATGACATGGACTTCACGCAAGCCTTCAATCCCCTGCGACCCAACCTCGTAGTCCTGAACTCGCCGAGCCTGAAGGCCCTCAACAAGTTCCTGCCGAAGCTGAAGGCATACCAGCAAGCCAACCCCGACTGCAAGATCAGCCTGCTGGGCTTCCCCAGCTGGCAGACCTACACCACACTGCTGCAACAGGAGTTCCATCAGTTCGACACGTTCATCTACACACCCTTCTATCGCGAGCCTGAGAGCAGCGACGTGAAAGCCTACGAATCCACCTTTGCCAGATGGTTCGGGCATCCCATGGCCGCCACCTACCCCCGTTATGGCATCATGGGCTTTGACCTCGCCATGTTCTTCATGCGTGGCATCTCGCTCTACGGCAACATGTTTGAGCACAATCTCAACCAAGGATTCGTGCGGCCGCTGCAGAACCCTCTTGTATTCGTCAGGGCAGGTCGTGGCAACGGATTCGTAAACCACGCCGTGCGCTTCGTACACTTCACGCGCGACCACGACATCGAAGTACTAATCCACACGGAATGAGACTGCGCCTACTTCTCATAGTAATATTAATAATAGGTACGCACGCACGCGTAGCAGCTCAGGTAGGCCAGTCACGCACCGACCTTGCCATCGGTGTCAATGGCGGCTATATCCTCAACCGCGTGTCCTTCAACCCCAGCATCAAGCAGTCATGGAAGGGAGGCGAGACCTTCGGCCTCACCGTGCGCTACACCTGTGAGAAGTATTTCACGGCCTTCTGTGCCATCCAGGCAGAAGTCAACTATGCCAACATGGGTTGGAAGGAGGTCATCGAGACAAGCCAAGACACCTACAGCCGCGACATGCGCTACATACAGATGCCCATCTTCGCACGCCTGGCATGGGGCAAGGAGCGTCGTGGCGTTCAGGTCTTCGTGCAAGCCGGCCCCCAGCTGGGCTATTACCTCTCATCCGTAGCTCACCGCGGCGGCGACTGGTCGGCATATACCCTCGGCCTGCGCCCCAACCTCATCACCAAGCAGTACGACCTCGACGTAGAGAACAAGTTTGAATACGGAATCGCCGGCGGCCTCGGCATGCAGGTGAACACACGCATAGGCCACTTCACTCTCGAAGGGCGCTATTTCTTTGCCCTCTCGGACATGTTCCACAATGGCAAGCAAGACACGTTTGGACGTTCTGCAAACGGGGCCATATACATCAAGGCAGGCTATACCATCGACATCATCCGCACGAAGGGACTGTAGCCGCCGGCACCTGTCATTTTTGATTCAAGATCTCACGGAGGAAGGCGGCAGTATAGCCGTTCCGGCATTGAGCAACCTCCTCGGGAGTGCCCGTGGCGACAATCTCGCCACCGCCACGTCCGCCGTCGGGGCCGAGGTCGATGATGTAGTCGGCACTCTTGATGACGTCGAGGTTGTGCTCTATCACTATCACCGTATTGCCCTTATCCACCAGACGCTGCAACACGCCGAGCAGCACACGTATGTCCTCGAAGTGCAGACCCGTGGTGGGTTCGTCAAGGATGTAGAGCGTGCGTCCCGTGTCGCGCTTGGCAAGTTCCGTGGCAAGCTTCACGCGCTGGCTCTCGCCGCCGCTGAGTGTGGTGCACGACTGTCCGAGCTTTATGTACCCTAAGCCTACGTCCTGCAGCGTCTTTATCTTCTGCAATATGTTCTTCTGGTTCTCGAAGAACTCAACGGCACGGTTCACCGTCATGTCGAGGACGTCACCTATGCTCTTGCCCTTGAAACGCACCTCCAGCGTCTCGCGGTTGTAGCGCCGGCCACGACATTCCTCACAGGGCACGGTGACGTCGGGCAGGAAGTTCATCTCTATGGTCTTGTAGCCGTTGCCGCCACACGCCTCACAACGCCCGCCCTTGACATTGAACGAGAAGCGTCCGGGCTTGTAGCCGCGTATGCGTGCCTCCGGCAGACCGACGTAGAGCGAGCGTATGTCATTGAAGACACCCGTGTAGGTGGCAGGATTGGAACGCGCCGTGCGCCCGAGAGGACTCTGATCGACATCCACCACCTTGTCGATGAGCTCCAGCCCCTCGATGGAGGTGTAAGGCATCGGGTCGCGCAGGGAACGGTAGAAATGCTGTGAGAGTATGGGCTGCAAGGTGTCGTTGATGAGGGTGCTCTTTCCCGAGCCGCTGACACCCGTGATGCAGATGAAAGTGCCGAGCGGGAAATCCACATCGACATTCTTGAGGTTGTTGCCGCCGGCACCGCGCAAACGCAGCCACTGCCCGTCGGCCGCCGTGCGCCGCACGGCAGGAATCTCTATGGCGCGATGGCCCGTGAGGTACTGAGCCGTGAGCGACAGCTTTCCGGCGTCGGCAGCGTCATGAAGCACACTGCCCACAAGCTCTGTGTAGGTGCCTTGGAACATCACCTCCCCACCCTTCCTGCCGGCAGCGGGACCGATATCCACGATGTAGTCGGCCTCGCGCATCATCTCCTCGTCGTGCTCCACAACGATAACGGTGTTGCCCGTGTCGCGCAGCTCCTTCAGTGAGTTTATCAGTCGCAGGTTGTCGCGCTGGTGCAACCCGATGCTTGGCTCGTCGAGGATGTAGAGCACATTCACGAGCTTGGAGCCTATCTGTGTGGCCAGACGTATGCGCTGGCTCTCGCCTCCGCTGAGACTCATGCTGGCACGCGAGAGGCTGAGATAGTCGAGCCCCACGTCCACCAGGAACTGCAGACGTGTGCGTATCTCCTTCAGTATTTCCGGGGCTATCTTAGCCTGACGCGGCGTCAGCTGTCCATCGACGTCGAGCACCCACCGATGCAGCTCCTTGATGTCCATCTCCGCGAGCTCGGCGATGTTCTTGCCGGCAATGCGGAAGTGCAGCGCCTCGCGATTCAGACGGTGTCCCTGACAATGTGGGCAGGTGGCAGTCTTTGAGAACTGGTCGGCCCATTTCTGTGCCGTGGCTCCGGCATCGCTGTCCTGCATCATGGAGATGTATTTCACGAGGCCGTCGTAGGTGATGTAGTAGTCGTTGGACGTGCCGACCTTCGCTGCCGGTATGCGCAGACGCTCGGCACAGCCATTGAGGATCTCGTCGATGGCCTCATCGGGTACCATGGACAGGGGCGTGTCTATGCCGAGGCCATAACGTTCCAGCAGGGCTTCCATCTGCCAGAATATCATCTGATTGCGGGCACGCCCCAAAGGAGCTATGCCGCCGTCCTTCACGCTGAGGCCACGGTTGGGGATCACCTTGTCGATATCTATGAGATTCACCACGCCAAGCCCCTTACAGCGCGGACACCAGCCCTGAGGCGAGTTGAACGAGAAGTTGTGGGGCGCAGGGTCGGCGTAGCTCATACCTGTAGTGGGACACATCAGCCTGCGGCTGTAATGTTTCACCTCGTCGGTGTCCATGTCAAGCACCATCATCTCGCCATCGCCCATCTTCATGCACAGTTCCACGCTCTTGAGCATACGCGACGTGTCGGCACTCTCTCTGAGCCTATCTACGACGACTTCTATGCTATGGTTGCTGTAGCGGTCGAGTTTCATGCCCGGAGTGATCTCCTGCAACTGACCGTCCACCCGCACCCAGATGAAGCCCTTGCGACGCGTGTTCTCGAACAGCTCACGGTAGTGGCCCTTGCGGTTCTTCACCAACGGTGCCAACAGCTGAATCTTATGGCCGGCATGATGCTTCCCTATGAGTTCCACAACCTGCTCCTCGGTGTACTTCACCATCGGCTCGCCCGTCTCCCACGAGAATGCCTCGCCGGCACGGGCAAAGAGGAGTCGCAGGAAGTCGTAGATCTCCGTTGTCGTGCCTACCGTGGAACGTGGGTTCTTGTTGGTGGTTTTCTGTTCGATGCTGATCACCGGCGACAGGCCGGTGATTTTATCGACATCAGGACGTTGGAGACCGCCGAGGAAATTGCGGGCGTATGCCGAGAAGGTCTCTATGTAGCGTCGCTGTCCCTCGGCATAGATGGTGTCAAAGGCCAGTGACGACTTGCCCGAGCCCGACAGGCCTGTGATGACGGTGAGGCTGTCGCGCGGGATTGTCACATCAATGTTTTTCAGATTATGGACACGTGCGCCAATGACTTCGAGGTTGTTCATCGCTTATGAGGTGAGGTCACAATTAAGTAGGTGTGCAAAATGATTTCTGCTGCAAAATTAATGTTTCTTTCCCGATTGCGCAACATCGCTTCCCAATTCTTGACTTACGTCAAGACGGTAATAAAAATCTCACACGCGCCAAACGAGGGTCTGACGCGTGTGAAGAGAAAATGTGGATATGCGATTTCCTTATTCGCCTTTTTCGAGCTTAGCCTTGAGGGCTGCGAGAGCATCGATGTCACCAAGGGTGTTGCCGGCGCTCTGATTCTGAATCACAGGCTGCTCCTCACGAGCCTTGGCAGGACGCTTTGCGGCGTTGGCGGCAGCACGCTCGGCCTTACGAGCCTCGCGGGCCTCGCGACGTGCCTCATCCTCGAAGATGCGGCTGTGGCTGAGGATGATGCGCTTGCTGTCCTTGTTGAACTCAATGACCTTGAAGGGCAGCTTCTCGCCCTGCTGGGCCTGGCTGCCATCCTCCTTGACGAGGTGCTTGGGCGTTGCGAAGCCCTCCACGCCATACTCCAGCTGGATGACGGCACCCTTGTCGAGCATGTCAACGATAGTGCCCTCGTGAACGCTGTCAACGGTGAACACTGTCTCGAACACATCCCAGGGATTCTCCTCCAGCTGCTTGTGGCCGAGGCTGAGGCGACGGTTCTCCTTGTCAATCTCCAGCACGACGACATCGATGGTGGCACCGACCTGAGTGAACTCGCTGGGGTGCTTGATCTTCTTCGTCCAGCTGAGGTCGCTGATGTGGATGAGGCCATCCACGCCCTCCTCAATCTCGACAAAGACGCCGAAGTTGGTGAAGTTGCGGACGCGTGCGCTGTGCTTCGAGCCCACAGGATAGCGCTGTTCGATGTTCTCCCAAGGATCTTCCTTGAGCTGCTTGATGCCCAGAGACATCTTGCGCTCGCCACGGTCGAGGGTGAGGATAACGGCCTCCACCTCGTCGCCGACCTTCATGAAGTCCTGAGCGGAGCGCAGGTGCTGGCTCCACGACATCTCGCTGACATGGATGAGGCCCTCTACGCCAGGGGCAATCTCGATGAATGCGCCGTAGTCGGCCATCACCACGACCTTGCCCTTTACCTTGTCGCCGACCTTGAGGTTCGGGTCGAGAGCATCCCAAGGATGAGGTGTGAGCTGCTTCAGACCCAGTGCGATGCGCTTCTTCTCCTCGTCGAAGTCGAGAATCACGACATTGAGCTTCTGGTCGAGTTCAACAACCTCGTGCGGGTCGCTGACACGGCCCCAGCTGAGGTCGGTGATGTGCACCAGACCATCCACGCCGCCAAGGTCGATGAACACACCGTAGGAAGTGATGTTCTTGACAGTGCCCTCGAGCACCTGACCCTTCTCGAGCTTGCTGATGATTTCCTTCTTCTGTGCCTCCAGCTCGGCCTCGATGAGGGCCTTGTGGCTGACGACGACGTTACGATATTCCTGATTGATCTTCACGACCTTGAACTCCATCGTCTTGCCGACGAAGATGTCATAGTCGCGGATGGGCTTGACATCAATCTGGCTGCCGGGCAGGAATGCCTCGATGCCGAAGACGTCAACAATCATGCCACCCTTAGTGCGGCACTTGATGTAACCCTTGATGATTTCCTCATTCTCCAAAGCGGCATTGACGCGCTCCCAGCTCTTGGTGGCACGTGCCTTCTTGTGGGAGAGAATGAGCTGACCCTTCTTGTCCTCCTGATTCTCGATATAGACCTCTACAACGTCGCCGACCTTAAGATCGGGGTTGTAGCGGAACTCGCTGACGGGGATGATACCGTCGCTCTTGTAGCCGATGTTCACGACTACCTCACGCTTGTTGATGCTGATGACCGTGCCCTCTACGACATCGTGGTCATTGACACCGGTGAGGCTCTTGTCATAAGCAGCCTCCTGCTCCTCGCGGCTCTGCGCCGTCTGGGTTGCGCCCTTCTCGTAACCTTCCCAATCGAAGTCGTCGAGGGGCTTAATGTTCTTTGTCTCTGTCATTTGTGAATAATAAAAGTGTGATTATTGATTAGAGTTAGACATTATGTTGTTGAAAACTCGGCCGCAAAGATACGAATATTTTTGCTAACAGCGCTCCTGTTCCATGATATTTTTCTCCGCCACTCTTCATTTTTATGATTTTTTTGCTTATTGTCAATTCCAGGGGGCGCAGCACAGGGTGTGCCCGTGCACGGCGTGAGCCACCATGAGGATGCACGTTCATCATCGAGAGAATGCACACTCATCATCGAGAGGATGCACGTTCATCGCCTAGAGGATGCACGTTCATCGCCTAGAGGTTTTACTTGTCCCACGTTCGTGGGCCGATTGTCCCACGTTCGTGGGCGCATTGTCCCACGTTCGTGGGATCATTGTCCCACGTTCGTGGGCTAAGCACATCCTCTAGGCGATGATGATGAGTCCTATAGGAGATAATGATGAGTCCTATAGGAGATGATGATGAGTCCTATAGGAGATGATGATGAGTCTTTTAGGAGATAATGGTGAGTCTTTTAGGAGATAATGGTGTAACATCTTCAAGTTTCGGGAGTAACCATGCAGAGAGTAAAGTATGCCGTGCAGACGTTAACAAGTCTTAAAATTCGGCAGCGGCTTAAACCCTCTTGCGGATTTGCCGTCATAAGGATGTGCGACAACACAAGACAGCACACCGCGAAGAACGTTCTCCATCGACAACACTAACACGCAACAAATCCAACATCCAAAACTTAACACTATTATGAAACATACCATTCTCGGCCTCGTCACAATGGCCACATTGACATTCGGCTTCACAGCCAACGCCAACGCACAAGACAACGACCGCGCCTCACGACGCGCAGAGATGCAGAACCGCCAACGCGAGCGCCTCGTCAAGGAGCTGAAGCTCACCGACGAGCAGACGCCGAAGTTCAACGACGTCTATGGCCGCTACCAGGCAGAACTCTCAGCTCTCATAGCTACTGCCGAAGGTGTCGATGCACAGACAGGCGCCAGCGCACAGCAGGACAAGAAGGAGAAGAAGGAGAAGAAGGAACTCACCGACGCAGAGGCTACTGCCGAGCTCCAGAAATACTTCGACCAGCAGGCCGAACATCTCCAGAGACAGCAGGCACGCCTCGACATCCAGAAGAAATACTGTGCCGAGCTCTCTGCCTTCCTCACACCTCAACAGCTGGTGAAGGTGTTCCGCCAGCAAC
>Ga0247610_10005094_pt1 | contig 13893 bp, 19 predicted proteins | sample 174DNAGHGhighgp2_FD_193483 | JGI IMG/M metagenome (GOLD analysis project Ga0247610, IMG submission 193483) | Sheep rumen microbial communities from Palmerston North, Manawatu-Wanganui, New Zealand - 1742 DNA GHGhigh gp2 | ecosystem: Host-associated > Mammals > Digestive system > Stomach > Rumen... | reverse complement strand
GTGTCCACCACCTCGTAGTATGTATGTAGTGGGTATCCCGATGTAGTGTGTGTGTGTGTGTGTGTGGAGTAGTATGAATGTATTGTAGTTGTTGTTGTGGATGTCTACATATTTAGTGAGTAAATGTATTTACTTATTGGGAATATTGTGGTATAATTAGTATAATGAATTAATATACTTTATTTTATTTAGAGATGACTTTTTATAATCTCAATAAATTTAAATAGAGGTGATATATAAATGTTAGTAATACCTAACTACGAAGGTGTATGTAATGTAGATTAGAACTTTAGATTCTATTTTAAAACACTTACTAATAAAGTAGGTCAAATGATAGAATTTAAAAATCTGCCAGAAAACGTAGATGAAGAATTCTTAAAAGAACAACTTATACTTTGCGGCAAGATTTGTTTTACACAGTTTAATCAGCATATATACGCACTTAATGGTAACGTTGGTGGAGAACCAAACTGTTATTACGAATCTCAGGATTTCATAATTGCTAATCCGGTTTTAGGTTCAAAGACAGTTAAAATTCGTCATGAGGACGGTAGTTCTAAAGTTGATGGATTAGAGGGTATTTTAGTTGGTTTGACATCAATAGACAAACAAGTCGAAAGTTTACATGGTGGACTTTATGATTTAATTTATTAGACAGCAGGTTTACTTGCTGATAACGTAGTAAGTTTAAACTGCGCACAGATTAATTCAAGAGTTCAGGTTGCTTTCGTGGCGGATGATGAGGCTTTAGCTAACACAGGTGAGAAGGTTCTTAAGGATATGTATAATGGTAAGCCTTATAAGATTCTTACACAGGACATTCTTAATAAGTTAACTGTTAGTCCTATTGCCGCAAGTGGAACAAACACAACAATTATGAGCCTTATTGAAGCACAGGCAAATATTTGGCAGAATTTCTATAATCAGTTAGGCCTAAGTTATAACGGTAATTTAAAGAGAGAGAGAATAAATACCGCAGAATCAGAACTTATGACTGGTTCACTTAACCTTAACCTACAGACAATTATAGAGAATTTAAAGGCCGATATTGATAAGGTTAATGAGTTATTTGGAACTTCAATTGAAGTAGACATTAACCCTGATGCTATGCCGCCAGAAGTAGAAGAAATCGCGGCAGATGAAGATAAGGTTGACGGTATCGAAGATAGAGCAGATGACAAAATTGAAGATGCCACACCAGATTCAGAAAATCCTGAGAAAACGGAGGATGATGTAGAATGAGATATAATAAACCATATATCAAACTGCGCGAATATGCCGTAAAAGCACTTGAAAACAACTGGGCATTTTCTAGTCCTTTTGCTGATTTTGACATTTTCGAAGACTTAGGAATTGATGATGATGATTTACTTCAGATGTTCTTCGATAAGTTTGGAGAATTAAAGATTGGTAAGGCTTTGCCGCCAAAAGACTTTAAAGTTATTTACAACATGTAGGTTGTTAAGTTAGAAACTGAATAGCTCAGATGGGAATACATTTGGTCATGGATGGTTAGTGTAATCAAAGATTATCTTGCCGCAAATGCTTATAACTGGGAAAAGAAAGTTGATGCACTTACAACAGAATACAAACCTTTAGAGAATTACAACATGGTTGAACATACTGGCGCCACATCAGTATCAAGCCGTATAAGAAGTTCTCAGGGCACTGTTAAGAATACAAGTAAAGTTGCACCATTTGATTCGGAGAGCTTTAAGAATGAATCAGAAGTTACATCAACTCAGGGCACACTTAATGGTTCAGATTTTCACTCAGATGCCGGCATAACCGGATATGATAGTGATACTAAAACATTAACATTCGATGATATGACAACACCACAGGGTAATGCCACAGCAGTAAGCAAACTTACAAGAAGCGGTAATATCGGTGTTACAACATCACAGCAAATGTTAGAGTCAGAATTAGAGCTAAGAAAAGTTGACTTGGTTAATGATTTCTTTAAGGAAATAGTTAAAGTTGCTTTACTTAGCGAATGGAAGTAAAAAGGAGTGATATAAATGGATACACTTTTAAAACAGAGAATTGAAATACTTGCACAAGAACTTGCCGCACTCCAGAAAGAAGTTGAAGAAGGCGGCGGAGGTGGCGGTGGCTCAGTCGATGCTTATACAAAACAGGAATCTGATAATAAGTTCCTTAGTAAGACAGACGCAGTTGCCAACTATCAGCCAAAGGGTTCTTATGCTACAACTGGTGACATTACCTCAGCTATTGAAGGTTTGGATGTTGCCGGCACAGCAGCTTCAGGCTCTTATGTAAAGAGCATTTCACAGACAGACGGTAAGATTAGTGCTGTTACAGAAACAATTGATACAGAAGTAACAAATGGTAGTGCACATCCGGTTACATCAAATGCAGTTTATCAGGCAATTCAGAACATTCCTGGTGGCGGCGGCACATCGGATTACGCAGACCTCAGCAATAAACCATCTATTAATAACCATACACTTAGTGGTAACCAGACAGCCGCACAGTTAGGACTTGTTGAAGATGGCGGCACTTATTTCGTTGTTAATAACATTAGAGTTTACGTAAGTGCTAGTGAACCAACAGGCACTATTCCAGCAGGTAGTATTTGGATTGGAGGTTGATGCTCCATGAAAATTTACGGAAAGAATGTTGTTAGTTCAAATCAGTTATACGATGGTGTAATGGTTAGTGGTTGGATGCCAAACAGAAACCCAAGAGGTGGCAATGATTCAACAGGCACAGACAGCTTAGATAATGTTGGACTTATAAAGTCTACAGATTATAATTACGCCGCAGTTATACCATTTGATGTTGAGTATTTTCTTAGCGGCCATAGCTTATTTATTTGGTCAAACAGCTCATACTGTAGAACATTAGGCTATGCAATTTGCACTGATTTAAACCCTACTTCAATTGCTTCAGATATTGAGTATAAGACAAACATTGCCGGCTTAATAAACTATATTTCAAATAGTGATACTTCTTATCAGATTAGTCCTTTACAGATACCTTACAACAATGCCGCAATTAAAGCCGTTATTGAAGGTTATTCGACTGCTTACTTGCTTGTATTTTCAAGTATTAGTAGCAACGCTCCTTTATCAAAAGGCGGCGAAATAAAAGAAGAATCTAAAGAAGAAGAAACAAAAGGCAATGAATTACGTGCTACAATTACTCAGAGTTGGAGACCTGTAGTTCCAGGCGATATTAAGGTAGCTTGGAGCAACAATAAACCAAACGATACTTATGCTACTACATTTACTTCAGGTTGGTTTAAAGCTGACCAGAATAAAGATATAGTTGTAGATGGCACAGGTTTTTTCAATGCTATCGGCGCAGAATCTATTTACTTAGAGGGTGGCAACTGGTATAATAGAGCACAGACTAATCAGAAAATGAGAATTAATACCGCTCAGGCAAGAGTTGACAAGAACAACAATTATGGTTATTACAGTGCTTGCTTTCAGATTCCAACAGATGCAGTAGGTAAAACCTTTTGTATGTATGTGCCGCAATTTGAAATAATGGAAAATGACCCACAATACCCAGTAGCAATAATCACAGCAACAGACCCAACTCAGAATACAAGTTATCACTACGGTGAAATCTTATCAATTGATTGGAATGGTATGGCAAATTTAGCTACACTTACGGCTACAGACGATATTGCCGGAAAATTCGTTACATTCCAGACAAAGTGCAATTATCACGGTTCAATAATAGACTACAATGACTGTTATACACAATATATTGCCGGCAGCTCAGATAGCGATTGCTTAAGAGTTGGTAATACAGAATCAGATGTTTCAGTTGTTAAACCTTATGTGCCAACACCTGGTTGGAACAAAAATACCTAATCTCTTTACTTTTTTGAGATTTTATGCTAAAATAAAATTAGACCAAAAAGATTTGAATACTTCATTTCAAAATCTACTTTATTAATGAAGGGAATTTGTCATAGCCCTTTGCCTCCTATGAATAGTGGTAGGTCTAGTCAGCCTACCACACTTATGGTGAATTAGTTTAATAAGAAGAACGCTTGGACAGAAATCCAAGAAGTCTCAGTGCGAGCCTGAGCTTCGCCCTTTGAGTAGGAAAACCTACTCTTTAATGATAGAAAAAATAGATATAAAATATCGCGGCGAATGAGATGAATAAAATACCAGTTTACTTAGATTTATTTCTTAGTTTTGCCGCGAAGACTTAAAACAAAAGGAGTGATATTAATGAAGGTAAATCAGATTGCCTCAGTTCTTAATACTGTAATTATGAACGAGGAAATTGGTAAGGGTGTATCTGACAACGGCACTACATATCCTATCGTTGCAGAAGACCTTACAAATATCGTAGACGTTGGTAAGACAATTCTTGATTTTACTGGCGCAAATAAAGACAATTTTAACCGTTTCGTTGAAGGACTCATAGACCAGATTGGAAAGGTTCAGTTCGTTGATAGAGTTTACAATGGTTCAGCACCATCTATCGTATACGACAGCTTTGAATATGGTTCAATCCTTCAGAAAGTAAGGGCAAATGTTCCTGACTTCCAGGAAAATAGCTCATGGAAACTTGCTGATATTGCGGCTGACGCTATCGCAAACTCAAAGGTTCCGGGTATTGCTGATTATTCAGAACTTGACCCATTCGTTCTTAACATCCCATCTGCGGAAGCTAAGTTCTACAACAAGATGATTACTTACGAAGCACCTATCACAATCGCGGAAAAACAGCTCAAGAGTGCTTTCACATCTGCTTCAGCTCTTTCAAGCTTCATTGCTATGATTGAAAACAGAATTCAGATGAAGCTTACACTTTCTACAGACGCTCTTATTATGAGAACAATCGTTAATCTTATCGGCCTTAAGGTTGGTCTTGGTGAAAACGTTGTAAATCTTCTTGCTGAATACAACAAGGTTGCTCCAACAGCTCTTACAGCTACACAGGCTAAGACTTCTACAGAATTCCTTAAGTTCGCTACAAAGACAATGGCTCTTTATAAGGACTACGTAAAGAAAGCTGGCACACTTTACAACCACAGCGGTTATCTTACATTCACACCAGAAGATAAGCTTAAATTCGTTGTTCTTTCTGAATTCGCTAAGGACATGGAAACATACCTTTACGCTGATACATTCAACGAAGAATTCGTAAAGCTTAACGGTTTCTCACAGGTTCCTTCTTGGCAGTCAGTTGGCACAGCCGGCAATGACCCAGTAAGAGGAGAAATCTACGTAAAGGCTACAGACGGCACAGATGATTACACAGTTCGTCAGGAAGGCGTTGTTGGTGTAATGTTCGACAGAGACGCTTGTGCAGTATGTAATGAAAACTTCAGAACAACTTCACAGTATAACGCTCGCGGCGAATATGTAAACTACTTCCATAAGTATGATTCAAGATTCCTTAACGATATTGAGGAAAACGTAATTGTATTCATCGTAGCAGATTACACAAACGAAGGTTCACTTCCTGAAACAAAGCCAACAGATTGGGATACAAAGTATGCTATCGCAAACTCTCCATTCTACATCTTCAAGAACGGCTCTTATGTTCAGCTCACAGCTTCTGATGCTTCTACAGCTTCAGGATTTGATTGGGATGACTATGCAGGACTTCCAGTTTACACAAAGTAATTAAATAACTAATTCACGTTTCGCGGCGGTTGGGGAATTGGAAGCCTCCGCCGCGATTTTATTATATAAAAAAAGGAGAGTGATTTTATGGCTTTTACAGCGGGATATAAAGTAAATGAAGGCACTCAGTATGAATTTACAGTATCCAATGAAACTATTCAAGAAATGGTTCAAGCTTCGGACTCAGGTATTGGTGAAGCAGACCTTGGCCCTTATTGTTATTCTGCTTTAATTGATAGCCGTGTATATCAACTTAGAGCAGCACAGGGCAATTTTGGTTGGCCGGGTGATACTGGTGCATCTTTTGCCGCAATAGCTAAAGAAAGCTGCCCAGGTATCATTGAAGGTTGGAGTGAACAGATGACTTCTGAACATCCGGCATTTAACAAAGAATTGCTTGATAATTCAGACGTAGTATATCAGAGAAACTTCTTAGTATGGAATGGCACAATTTATCCCGGCACTGAGAATGAAAAACATGGCGACTTCTTAATAATGGACATGGTTGACATTAAACGTTGGTATGTAAATTTTGATAATAATGGATTTGGGGAAACAGATGTTGAATCAAAAATCAACGAAGAAGCTCCAGAAGGATATGTATGGCCGGGTTATACAGGACATATATACACATATATAAGCAATGTAGTAGGACAAGCTCCTGTAATGCACTGTGATAATAATGACCCACATCTTAATCCTAATACAAACATTAGAGTTAGAAATATAATTGTTATAAATGATGAATACTGGGTAGGTTCTTTTAACCCATCTACACATTGTAATGACTATATGGGTGGTTCTGGATGTGCATATGCCGGCAAGTCATTATACGGATACTACTGGAATGGTAGTTCTAATGGCGGATATTTAACTACTTCTGGTGGTATGGATGGCACTTACTATCAGAGAGGTTCATTGGACTTCATGGGTCTTCCTGATTACAGTAATGCTCCTGAACTTCCGGGCGCACCAAGAGATAACATAGGTAGTCTTGGCTATAACTGCTATGCTGTTACTGACAGTGATAGTATCGTTGTAAACCTTGCTGGCAACTGGGGTCAGCAGAACTATGCTTCAGGTGTTAGCTTTGTTAATAACTCAGCTACTACTCAGCTTACATCTGTTCTTAAATGGCAGTCATGGTGCGGTCTTAAGTTCGAATATAATGGCACAATGTATAAACCAATTATTGAAGGCGGTATTATCGTTGGTTATTCGGATGACATGGATGCTGAATCTGAGTATGATGATATGACAAACGTCACGGGCAATAATATTAGTCCTACACCTCCCGGCCCTACACCTCCTGGTCCAAGTGATGACGACCCATGGAACGGTGTTGATTTTGGCGGCAGTTCAGGTGGCGGTGGAGCTTTTGCTAAGTTCTATTACATGACATCTACTGAGTTAGCTAATCTTAGAAGTTGGATGAATTCAAATAACGTTCCAGAGAAATTCGACCCAATGGCACAAATTATCGGTTTATCACAAGTGCCAGTTGCTATTAGTGGTTCTGCGCCAGAAAATGTAGTATTTGTTAATAGCTCTGCTCTTTATACTGAAGGCCAAAACAGACTTGTTGATAGTGGTGTAGCTACACAGCGTGGTTTAGGTAGAACAATAATCTTCAATCTCGGCTCAGTAGATATTCCGAGACGTATGCAACAGCGTGGTGAACCTTATTTAGACTACAGTTGCGCAATTGAGTTATATCTTCCATTCTGCGGCATTTTCACACTCGATACACAGGCCGTTATGGGTAGAACTATTACAGCACAGCTAGCGCTTGACCCAACATCAGGTTCAATAACTGGTTATGCTTGGGTTTCTCAGGATGGTCAAAAACTTCCAGTAGCCTATGGTAGCGGTCAGGTTGGCGTTGACCTACCTATCACAGCACAGCAGTATAGTATGAGTAAAGGTGCACTTAGCCAAGCAAATGCGAATTTCAGTCAGTCAATACTTCATACGGCATTTTAGGCTATGATTTTTGCCGGCACAAAAGGTGCGGCTGCGGCAGAAAGTGCTGGTGATGCAGCATATGCTCGTAGCGGTAGATACGGTGCTGTAAGAAACGCTGAACAAAGCGCACTTAGTAATGAAGTAGGCTCATATGCAAAGGCACAGGCTGCAAGTAATGTTGTAGACGGCTTCTTTGATTGGGGTCGTGCTCTTAAAGAAATCAGTTATGGAAATAACACAGCAATAGGCGGTTCTTTTGGCGGCACTTATGCTTCATGGTCAAATCCATTTACAGCTTATGTTAAAATAATTCGCCCGAAAGTTCAGAAGCCATCAAACTATAATCATACACAGGCTGTTCCATGTGTTGAAGCTAGAACAGTTGGTAGCTGCACAGGACTTATTCAGTGTATCGGTGTTGATACAAGCTCAATTTCAAACGCCACATCTGCAGAACGTGATGCAATCGCAGCGGCTCTATCAAATGGCGTATACGCAGGACGGTGATATAAATGGCAGTTTCAGTAGAATTTGGCACTAGTTCAAGTGCTTGTAATAAAATTCATAAGGCTACTTCATTGGGCACAGCAAGAAACTGTGAAGTTAAACAGCCGTGTTCAGTTGAAAGTCCTTATTTCATAGTTGACAGTGGTTCTGTTAGTAATACTGATAATTACTGTCATTGCTCAAATTTTGGTAGATATTACTACATTCAGAGTATAGACGAACTACCAGGCCATAGAAAAGGTGTCCAGTGTTCTTGCGACCCTTTAATGAGTTTTGCGGCAGAGATTGATGCTTTGACAGTAAACGTTGAAAGACATGAAGGTTCTACAGAATCAGATATTTATGATAACGGAGTTTGTCAGCTCGCTAAGAAAGAAGTAGTAATACAGAAATTTAGCGGCGGTGAATTCTCAAAAGCAAGTGAGAATGACAGATGTTATATATTGGTTGTTGCTAACTAAGACATAAAAATAGAGCACAGGGAAATTAATCCTTGTGCTCTTTTTGTTTTTATTTACTTAATTTCCAAATTCCTAAGCCACAAACCGCGCCCACGCTAAAAAGTATGATTAATAAATCTGTCCAAGCTATCATATTGAGTCCTCCTTAAAATGAAGTCCATAAATTTTTGGACTCTTTTTCATATTCTTCAACGTCTTCTTTAGTGTTGAGAAGTTTTCCGTATTCTATTACAGAACCAACACATATAAAACCTACAAGTCCTACTGCTACGATAATAGAAATTACTGTTGTCATAAATATCATTTCCTTTCTTATTTTCTATAATTATTATATCATAGATTAAGGTTTTTGTAAATACCTACCAGATTTTACCAATGAAAGTTAGCCATTTCTAGCTCTTTTACTAAAGTGTCAATTTCCTTTAGCTTTTTCTTAATCTGCTGAACTATTTCGCCGCAATCTGGTTCAGCATTGCCGTCTTCCATATAATCACTCATGTCGATTATACAGCTAAAATACTGGTAATTTACACTGTAAGTCTTTAAAGCAACACAAGTATCTAAGTAGTTATCGCCGCAAGTATTACCCTCGATAATAACTATCTCAGAGCCGCGATTTTCAATAACAATACCTACATGGTCGCAATCACCACTCTTATCCCAATCAAATAGAATAATGTCTCCGACTTCAGCAGTCTTATAATCGTGATTAACCTTACCTTTTGCGGCGAAAAAGCTTCTCATTTCAGTGCATGACCAATGCTTGCCGAGTCCTAAAGGAATAAGTAATTCATCACTAACAAAAGCAGCGCACCATTCTGTGTCGTATTTCGCGCCAAGTTTACAGCCCAGTTTACCTCTGAGCTGCTTTACTAATTCTGTTCTGTTCATTTTCATTTAACATCACTTCCATAAAGGTCTTTTTCAATATGGTCAATTCTGCTTGATAAATTATCAACCTTGCCATTAATTGAAATTAATTCAGACTTAATATCAACCAATACTTCATTGTTGCCATTTACCGCTTCTACAAGTTTAAGCTGATAGTCGTATTGGTCTTTAGTGTTCTAATTGCGGCCAAATATTGCTTTGATTACCTAAACTAATCCAGTTGTGAGTGCTGATATTACAGCGACTGCTATGATTGTTTGCGTTTCTAACATTCTCATCTCACCTCTTAATATAACTTTAAGTTTTGTGTTTCTTGACACCAGTTTCTAAAGACTTCGCCGCACTCGTTATCACTAAAGCAAACTGCCTTTTTGACAATTAAATCTCTAATTAATTTATGAAGCTCAGTAGGCGTATCTTTAAGAAATCTGACGTGCAATCTTTCCTGTGTAAATTCTGTCGTGTAAACCACGTCTTTCGGGCCAAATTTAATGTCTTTTGTTTGAGGATGTAGGAAGATAAATAACTTACTACTATCATTCACTATTTCGCCGCACAGACATTGTTCACCAAACAGAATCCAAAACCTATATTTAATAGAGTCTTCAGTAATTGAATTCTCTGGTCTTGGGTATATTTGAAATTCCCATTCACCTGAAGTAATCATCTTCAACTGTGAATTTTCAAAAGCAAAGTATTTCGAAGCAGTTTTCTGAGTAGCTTCAACCTTGTCACAATATTCAACTGCAACTGTTAGGTCTGAATTGCTATATTCGTAAATTGCTATTTCACCTTGCTTCATAGCCTCAACATTTTTCAGACCCATTTCTTTGAAGTAAGGGCAGTATTTGTTAACCGAGTTTGCCAACATATAAACGACAGCATTTTGACGGTCACGTATGAGTGATGATAAAAGGTTCATAAACAATACAAATTCATTATTAAGATATGCCATACGGCTCATGAATTCGTCGAATAGAATGGTCTAAACTTCACCTCTATCCTAACCTTTTGTATGTTCTGCTGTGTTGATAGCCGCGGCAATACAGAAAGCTGTTGGGTCTTTTTCAGTAACTTTACTGTCTTCATCCATGTAGCATAGATGGAATTCTTTGGCGCGATAAAATACCGCATTATAACGACCGCCAGACCTTTCTATTATAGTCTGAATATGCGGCGCAAATAACGAACTGATATTCTTTGGTGTTATGTCTTCTTCATAACGTCTAATATATGCAGCTCTTTCTCCCTTATCAAAATAATTATCAATAATATGCTTACATACTGAATAAGTCTTACCATTTGAACGCTGACCTATAATCATTCTGTAAACTGCACCTGTGTTATCAATAGGTTCGATGTTGTAATACTTATTCAACACTGTTTTCGCGGCTGTTGACTTTTCTCTGTTTTTTCTGAATAGATTTATAAACCCTAAAGCCATATTATATCACTCCTTTTGCCTTATCAAGCACTTCTGTAAATTTAAATACTAACGTGTATTTTCCGTCAATTTTATAATACACACGCTCGTCAGGATAACTAATATTCACAGTTACGTCTGACCTATTGTTATTACCAAGTATGTATCTTAATTTTTCCACATACTCTAAGAAATGTTCATCCATATTATGCACTCTCCACAAACTCTTCAACAATACTTCTTATTTTTTCATTGAGATAGACACCTCTATCTACGCTAAAATTATCAACATTTGTTCCTTCCTGAATTCCTACTGAACCGGCTGCGGCATATTTAAATTCACCATTTTCTGTTTCACCGCACCACCATTTCTTAGATGGGAATTTAGCTCTCTTGAAAAATGCTTCTAATTTTAAGTAATCGCAATCGCCGTCTTTCTTATCTCTAAAACCATCTAAGCAATCATAATCACACTGATAGAAGAAACTGTCTGTATCTGTATATAAACACCTTCCGCCGCAATCTGCAATATAATCAATAATTTCCTTTTGGTCATAGCGGCTGTAACTTACTGTGTAAACTGCCCACAATTTAGGTAATTTATTAACAACCCTATATTTTAAATGCTTCATCTCATTATATTGCCATACTGAACATGGGCCAGCATCATCATCACAAAGCCAATCTCTTGTATCCCAATCATCATATTCATTACTACAAATTTCTTTAAAGTATTTATGATGAACTATATAGTCCACAGCTTTATTAGTTTTAGTGATTTTCTTGAATTTGAAATACTTTTTCGCGCAACTACCATAACAACATTCATTAGCCAACTTAAGCATAGTATTAATAAATTCATAATACTTATCGCCCGGATGTTCTTTAACACGCTCTTTCGCGTGTTTCCTCTAATGAAAACAAAACGCAATTTGTCTTCTAAAATCTATTGGTAGCATACCCAATGTAACCTTATAAAGTCTAACACATTCAATAAATCTAATTCCCAAACCTTCATAAACTGGCTTATCCATTTCGGTAATGGCTAATTTACAATTTCCAAGCAATATTAGCTGTTGAAGTCTTAAAGGTAATCTCTTAAACCTATCCATGTCAACATCAACTTTCCATAAACCAAACCAATGTTCTGGCAGTTCACTTTTTTTGCTTATTCTTTCTGCGGCAATTGGTAAAGGTCTTTCAAACATAATAGATGCATAATGCTGACTAAAATCTCTATAGTAAACATCATTGAAAATTTCTTTTTTATTTGTGCCATTAATACACAAACTTGCAAAATAATAACTTTCCATCATATTATAAAACTTTAAGTCTGTAAGTTCCGGAAAATTTTGGTAGTAATAATTTGAGCCACGATAAGTGTCTTTATTTTCAGCTACTTTATAAAAACTTCTAAATATATTCTTACAAATATAAGCCTTTGAATATTTGAAAGACCTGGCTATCGAGAAAGATGATTTACAAACCTCTTTTTTAAAGCGTGTAGCATTTTCGATAAAATCCATTATTTCATCAAAGTCATTAAAACCATTAACAACTCTATATTCATTTTCATCATCATCATGTGCTATAGCCGTAAAAGTTGAATTGTATCTTATCTTATCTCTAAATCGCGCCAAATCTCCCTCATTGTAACAAATGATAATATTTCTTTTTAGTGTTGACTTCCCTATGAAGTTTCCCTCACTGTCTGCAATATAGCCCATTTTTAATCCTCCTATCAATTAGAATAAATAGTCTGTGCTCATATCAAATGCATCTTCCTCAGATACATCCAAATCATCGTCTTCCTCGTAGTTCGCATTAAGAAATGCAACATAGTTTTCAAGTTCACCAATATGTTTACCATTTAACCATAATGCCTTAATTACTTCACCTTTTTGCTTGTTGTCTAATTTAGCAACAGCATTAGTCTGTGGTGTATTCGCGGCGAAACTACGTCTTAAATGTTCTCTAAACTGAGTCTTGGTAAAATTCTGAAGCTGTCCAGCTCTTAATCCAGCTTCATAAGCTGCCTTTAAGTCAGCAACAGTAATTATTCTTTCGCCCAATTCAGCAATGTCACCTAAATCATTAAATGCCCATTTACTCTTAAACTTCAACTCATTTTTTTGTAACTGTTTAAGAATGGCACGGTCTGCATCTAAGACCATCATTGCTTCTGTGGCACTTTTAAATCCTGCTGCTCTTGCGGCAGCTCTGTTAATTCTTTTAGCCAATTGGCATCACTCCTTATTCTACAAATTCAAAAGTGAAACCTTTGTAAGACTTAAATCCATAATCGTGTCTGCAAACGTGTCGAATATAATCTGCAACATGATAGCTCTTATTGTCCGGAAACATGGTTTTTGCCGCGATATTACTATTCTTAAAAATCTCACCTGTTTCTACACATTTTACCTGTTTCTTGCAATCGCTACTAACTGTATTTCTTTTACCTTTATTCATATTGTTTTCCTTTCTACTAACCCATCTTAAATTCTCAACATTATTATTTGCTCTATTTCTGTCAATATGGTCTGCTTCAAAACCTTCAGGACATTCTCCAACAAACGTTTCTAACACTAATTGATGAACCAGTCTTGTATCCCAGTTTCCTTCATCGCTTTTTAACTAAACCCTTATATACCCATTTTTATCATATCTTTGTTCAATGATTTTTTCACCTTTTCTTACTTCACCAATTTCTGATATAGTGTATCTACTATATCCTTTAATTGTTTTAAACATAACACCACGCTCCTATGTGATTTAAATAAGATTTTTTAAAAGAGATAATCTCTTATCCCTTTCACTTATAATGTAGAAAAATCAGAAATCAACTCAAAGAAAAAAATGGCGTTATAAAATACTCTAAGTTAATTTCTTATTTTCTATACTAATTATACCACAATATTCCCAATAAGTAAATACATTTACTCACTAAATATGTAGACATCCACAACAACAACTACAATACATTCATACTACTCCACACACACACACACACACTACATCG
>Ga0247610_10005089_pt1 | contig 13902 bp, 12 predicted proteins | sample 174DNAGHGhighgp2_FD_193483 | JGI IMG/M metagenome (GOLD analysis project Ga0247610, IMG submission 193483) | Sheep rumen microbial communities from Palmerston North, Manawatu-Wanganui, New Zealand - 1742 DNA GHGhigh gp2 | ecosystem: Host-associated > Mammals > Digestive system > Stomach > Rumen... | reverse complement strand
TTTGTCTCGGGCTTCCTTCAGATTCTACCTCGCGATAGACACCCTTGCCTCCGACTATACGCTTCCCGCTATAAGGGCGCATTTGGGACTTTCACCCATTAGAATACGTTCGTGCTGGACGAACAAACGAGAGCCCACCTTTGAAAGTGGGCTCCGTTTTTTTATTTCTTAATCCTATTCCTGATGGCCTCAGCCATCTTACCTGCTCCCTTTTCGTTAGGATGGATCATGTCGCTGGTCATCTCGGCACGGTCGGTAACAACAGCATGCAGGTCGATAACTTCCAGTCCGTTCTTCTGGGCCACATGCTGAATGGCAGGTATCACTTCGTTGACAATAACCGAGTCGCTGATGCCCCACCTGTCGCTGAAAGCCTTGATGGGGGTACAGAGGAGAATCTGAGGATTGTCGGCACGCTTCATCTTCTTGGTGGGTCTGCCCTTCTTGTCAAGCACAGGCACCATAGGCTTCAGTTGATCGATCATCGACTGATAGTCGGCCTCAAACTCGCCCTTATGGTCATTCCAGATATAGTCCTTTGAGTCGTTGGTACCCAACTTGATGACAACGATATCGGGTTTGAAGGCCAAGGCATCGCGCCACGCCAGTTCCTGCATATAGGGATGGTCACCGTTGTTGAGCATCGTTCGTGCACTCACGCCGTAGTTTTTTACATGATACCCATCGCCCAACAGCTGCTGCAACTGGGCAGGATAGCCACGCGACTCCGCCATATCGATGCCGTCACCGTCGGTGATACTGTTGCCGATACAGGCCACGCGGATAGCATCTTTCCTAGGAGCCTTGAGTGTCTTCAGCCAAGCTGTCAGGTCGCCAAGCATCTGATTGTGGAAAGTCCAACTGCTACGGAAGCCAAAGCCGTGACCTCCAGAGGGATAAACATAGAGGGCGCAGTCGTTGCCTGCACGGCGCATAGCCGAATAGTAAGCGATGCCATTGGTCACAGGATGCACCACGCGGTCGTCGTTGGCTGTCAAGATAATGGTTGGCGGCACCAGGTGACGACGCACGGCAAACTGGTTAGAGTAAGCCTTGACCAGTTTCTCGTCCTTCTGTCCTTTCTCGCCCAGGAAGTTCTGACACGAACCCTTGTGAGTCTCGCGTTCGTTCATGGAGATGACAGGATAGAAGAGGATGGAGAAGTTAGGACGTGAGGCAAACTCCTCATGCGTGGAGATGGTAGAAGCCAGATGACCACCTGCCGATGAACCCATGATACCCACATCGTAGGGGTTTACAGACCAGACCTCGGCCGAGTCGCGCACCATAAGGATAGCATGACGTGCATCCGACATCGGAATCTCGCGGTCGCCCTTGGGCATACGGTATTTCAGCACAAACAAGGCTATGCCCTGCTGATTGAAGTAAGGAGCCCAGTCGGTACCCTCGTGAGCCATTGCCAGATGGGTGTAGCCACCACCCGGGCAGGCCACCACAGCACGACCCGTAGGCTGCTCAGGCAAAAAAGCTTGCAACGTTGACTCACCATCGGGAGTGATATTCACAGTAAACTGTCGGGCGGTCTGTGCCGACACACTCATAGTGGCCAGCGCCACTACCAAGAAAAATACCTTTCTCATTTAGAACTATGAATTATGAACTATGAACTATGAACTATGAATTATGAACTATGAACTATGAATTAAAATCAGTACGCTTCATCATGTTGAATCTCCTCGCTGTCAATCTTCTTACTGTCAATCTTGCGCCAAGCGTAGAAAATATAAGCCAGCACGAAGGGTATGAGCAGCGACACCCAGAACATAGTACGCAGGGTGAACTCACTCGACGAGGAGTTGACGATGGTCAGCGAGTATTGCAGGTCAACGTTCGAGGGATAATAAGCAGTGTTATTCCAACCCACAGATACCAGCAGTGCCAGCACCACCAGCACTACACCGATGCCTACTGGCCAGATGCCACGACGATAGGTCTTGACAAGGACGGTGCGAATGATACCATAGAGCACCAGGCCCACACCAATGAGCAACAGCACCAGCAGATAAGGCATCTGCAGGAAGTTGTGCAGGTACTTCATCGACTCCATCTGCACCTCGCCCGTCTCAGGCACCACGGCATAACACTCTTTCAGCAGCGTGCGGATGAGGAACGTCAGGAAGAACGCCAGGAACAGAATGGTACTCTCGATGAGCCACGTATTAGTACGCTTACGGATGGCTTCGTGGTTGACATTATTGATAATATATAGCACTCCCAACACACGTGCCAGCTGGAGTACGGCAAAGCCGAAGATGAGGTTCCAGGGGTCGAGCAGCGCATCGAGACCGTGCGAGCCGTTGGCCCAGGCGCTGATAATGGGACCGCTGTCGCCACCCAGTAGGTTCTCCTTCTCGATGACGAAGTTACTGCCGTTGAAGAACGTTGCCACAGCACCACCCAACAGCAGTGGACCCAGGACACCGTTAAACACGAGGAAGTACTGGAAGGTACGCGGCCCTAACAGATTGCCCAGTTTGTTCTGGAACTCGTAGCTGACGGCCTGTAGCACAAACGAGAACAGGATCAGCATCCACAGCCAGTAGGCGCCACCAAACGATGTGCTGTAGAACAGCGGGAACGAGGCGAAGAAGGCGCCACCGAAGGTGACGAGCGTGGTAAACGTGAACTCCCACTTACGACCTGTGGAGTTGATAAGCAGTCGGCGCTCCTCGTCGGTCTTGCCGAGGGAGAATATCATGGAGTTGGCACCCTGAACAAACATCAGGAACACCAGCAGGGCTCCCAGCAATGATACCAGCAGCCACCAGTAATGTTGCAGAAAAACGTATGTCATAGTTAGATTCCTTTTTTGATTTGCTTCAAGAGGATACTGATCTCAACAGCCAACATGGTGGTGAAGAGTGCGAGGAAGATGAAGAAGGTGAGCATCACGCTACCCGACCCCACATTGCTGACAGCAGCCCATGTGGGCAGGATATCCTGAATGGTCCAGGGCTGACGTCCGAACTCAGCCACCAGCCAGCCGCTCTCACTGGCAATATAGGCCAGCGGCACCATCACGATGGCAGCCACATGCAGCCAGCGGGGCTTGGTGATATCCTTCTTATAGACGAAGAAGAGCACCACGGCGAAGAAGAGGATGAAGAGGCATCCCAGTCCCACCATCACGCGGAAGGCATAGAAGTTGATGGGCACCGAGGGCACCAGCTCGTGCTTATCGCGCACATAGCCATAGCCGAAGTACTTCTCATTCTCGCGGAACACCTTCAACTGCGCATCAGCCTCAGCATCGTTATGTTCCTTCTTAGCCACACGGTAGGCCTGCAAGGCGGCAATAGCCTTCTTACCCCGTTCTATCTTCTCGTCGGCCGAGGGTTCCACGGTACCGTCGGGTTTGGTGTAGCCGTTCAGGATATCGTTGATGCCAGGCACATAGCCATCGAACGAGTTGGTAGCCATCAGCGACATACCATAGGGTATCGCAATTTTCATGGCAGGCTCCTGTTCGTTCTCATAGTCGGCCTGCTTGAAGGGGTTGACGAGGGCTATCATCGTCAGACTCTGCTTCTCACCACCATTATAAAGTGCTTCCATAGCAGCCAGCTTCATAGGCTGTGTCTCTGCCACCATCTGACCAGACTTATGACCAGTCATCGCAGCACCCAGAGCAGCTACCAAGCCTACTATAGCAGCAACCTTGATGCTGGCCAGCGCCATCTTGGTGTGACGTTGCTTCATCAGATACCAGCAGCAGACAGCCACCACAAAGACGGCACCCACAATCCAGGCTGAGATAACGGTATGGAAGAACTTATCGACGGCAAAGGGCGACAGCGCCACATCCCAGAACGACACCATCTCGTGGCGCATCGTATCGGGGTTGAACGCACAACCGACGGGATACTGCATCCATGAGTTGGCTACGAGTATCCACCAGGCCGACAGGGTGGCTCCCAGACCGGTCAGCCACGTAGAAGCCAGATGGAAGCCTGGCGACACCTTCTTCCAGCCGAAGAACATTACAGCCACGAAGGTCGATTCCATGAAGAAGGCCACGACACCCTCGATGGCAAGTGGGGCACCAAAGATATCGCCCACAATCCATGAGTAGTTGCTCCAGTTGGTACCAAACTCGAACTCAAGGATGATACCTGTGGCCACACCCATAGCGAAATTCACACCAAAAAGTTTCTGCCAGAACTTGGCAGTCTCTTTCCAGAATGGATCCCGTGTACGGTAGTACTTGGTCTCCATGATACCCATGATAACAGCCAGACCGAGGGTCAGGGGCACAAAGAGCCAATGGTAGATAGCCGTCAACGCAAACTGGGCTCGCGACCAGTCAATGGTTGAGGCATCGATGTTTAACAGTAGGTTTTGCATATCGTTTTAGGTTTTAGGTTTGAGCTAATTTCGGGGACCTCGATGGCCTCGGGGACTTCGATGGCTTCGGAGGCTTCGGGGCCCTAGTAGCCTTCGACGGCCTCGATGCCTTAGTCAGGTCCCCTCTCTTCCAGTTGGGTGGCCACAAAGTCGGGCTCTTCGCCTTTCTTGCTGTGACTTCCGATGAAATCAGGGAAAAAGAAGAGTTTGAGTACCAGGAAGATGACTATCAACTTGACAATAATGACAGCCCACAGCGTCTTTCCCAATTTCATATTGCGAAAGCCATCGTAGTAAAGGTCATAGACCCTGTACCAGAAGCTGTTTTTCGTCATAGGCCAATAGTTTGTGTGCAAAGATAAGCAATCATTTTGATATACACAACATTTACAGCCTATTTTTTTGCCCCAGGGTGGGCATTGGGGTCATTTCATGAAGACGAAATAGACCGCCCCCACCAGACAAAGGGCTGCTGCAGCGTGGTTCCAGTGCAGTTGCTCGTGCTGGAAAAGGATGTTGGCAATGATGGCAAACACCACCAGCGAGATACACTCCTGGATCACCTTCAACTGTACCAGCGAGAAGGGGCCACCATTGCCCACAAAGCCGATGCGGTTGGCTGGCACTTGACAGCAGTACTCAAAGAAGGCGATGGCCCACGAGAAGATGATGACTGCATAGAGAGGCCAGTTGGTGGACACGCCCGTCTGCTGCAGACGCAGGTGACCATACCATGCGAAGGTCATAAACACATTGCTCATGATAAGCAGTAAGATGGTGTAGAAACCGTTCTGTATCATTGTCGTCAGTCGATTTTTTATGTAAAAAGTCATTAATTGGGGCTGCAAAGGTAATAAATAAAAGTAAAAGTGAATAGTGATGAGTGAAAAATTTGCTGCCGCTCTTGTTTTTTTGCTTTCTTCTTCGTACCTTTGCACGCGAATAATAAGGTACGAACCAATATTTATACAACAATGGACTTTATCAAAAAACATATTCTTATCATCGTCTGCATCGCTGCTGGCATCTTATTGGGCGTTTTGGGCTTTATCATCTGGAGTCAGCATTCTACCATCAACGAGCAGCAGGTCGAGACCCAGAAACTGCAACAGGAGCAGAAAGACATGCAGGATCTCCTTGAGATGGGCAAGCTGAACCTTGAGGAACAGTACGAACAATTCTCCAGAGAATACAGCGAATATTCCAAAACTATCACCAACGACTCGCTGGTTGCCCAACTGACGCGTGAGCAGATGCGCTACCAGAAGCTGTTGGAGGAACTGAAGCAGACGAAGGCTACCGATGCTCGCGAGATCACCCGTCTGCGCAAGGAACTGGAAACCGTGCGTGGTGTGCTGCGCGACTATATCCGTCAGGTGGACTCCCTGAATCAGGTGAACCGCACACTGGTGACAGAGAATACCGAGATCAAGGGACGCCTGGAGGAGAGCCATCGCGTGAACTTGGATCTGCAGGAAGAGAAAGAGAAGCTGACTGAGAAGGTGACCATCGCCGCTCAGCTGGATGCCACCAACATCAGCATGAGCATCCTCAACAAGCGCAACAAGGTAACCAAGAAGATCAAGGACTGTAAGACTATCCAGGTGAACTTCAACATCTCGCGCAATGTGACGGCAGCCAACGGACAGCGCGCCCTCTATGTGCGCATCCAGACGCCCAGTGGTGAGATACTCAACGGTGGCGGCTCGTTTCCCTACGAGAACCGTCAGCTGGAGTACTCCATGAAGAAACTGGTGGAATATACTGGTGAGGAAGTTGCCGTTGTGACCTACTGGACGGTGAGCGAATACCTGTCGGCAGGCGAATACCGCGTGAGTATCTTTGCCGATGGCAACATGATTGGCACCAGGACGTTTACGTTTAAGTAAGGAGTTTAGGAGTATAGGAGTTTAGGAGTTTAGGAGTATAGGAGTTTAGAAGTTTAGAAGAATAAAACACCAAATAAAAAATATGAAAAAGACTGGATTGCTTTTCGCATCGGCAGCTATCGTACTGCTGACAACAGCATGCTCGAAACTTGGAGCACTCTCTGCTGACAATTTCAACGTTAACCCCAACCCCCTGGAGACGGAAGCCGGACAAGTGCCTGCTACCATCAATGGCATGTTCCCCGAGAAGTACATGAAGAAGAAGGCCGTGGTGACAGTGGTTCCCCAGTTGCGCTATCAGACCACAGAGGGTCTGAAGGCCGTCAACGGCGAGGGTGCCACCTTCCAAGGTGAGAAGGTGTTGGGCAACAACCAGACCATCGCCTACCGCACGGGTGGTCGCTACACGATGAAGACCAGCTTCAACTACACCCCTGAGATGCACCAGAGCGACATGTACCTCACCTTCCAGGCCAAGATCGGTAAGAAGACGGTGAAGGTGCCCGACGTAAAGGTGGCTACAGGCATCGTGGCTACGTCCGAGCTCTACAAGCGTACGATGACCACCTCGCAGGCTGCCCTTGCCGAGGATGCTTTCCAGCGTGTCATCGCCCAGAAGCAGGAGGCCAACGTGAAGTTCCTCATCGGACAGGCCAACCTGCGTCAGAGTGAGTTGCAGAACAACTCTGTGAAGGAGTTCGTTCGCCTGCTCAACGAGATTGCCAAAGACCAGGAAGGACGCATCCTCGATGGCGTCGAAGTGTCGGCATACGCATCGCCCGATGGTGGCTACGACATCAACGAGCGTCTGGCCAACAAACGTCAGGACGTCGCTGCCGACTACGTCAACAAGCAGATGAAGCAGTCAAAGCTCGACAGTCCTGTCGATACCCGCTATACGGCTGAGGACTGGGAGGGTTTCCAGGAGCTGGTGGCTGCATCCAATATTCAGGACAAGGATGTCATCCTGCGCGTTCTGTCCATGTATCAGGACCCCGAGGAGCGCGAACAGCAGATTCGCAACATCTCCTATGCTTTCGGCGAACTGGCTGACGGCATCCTGCCTCAGTTGCGTCGTGCCCGCATGATTATCAACTACGAGGTGGTGGGTCGCGATGACGAGCAGATTCTTGCACAGATTAAAGACGATGCCACGAAGCTCAGTCTCGAGGAACTGCTCTATGCAGGTACCCTCTACGAGGACGACATGACTGGTGCTGAGAATGCCTATAAGAAGACCATCCAGTTGTTCCCCAACGATGCACGTGCTTACAACAACCTGGCTACGCTGGCCTATGCCAAGGGCGACTATGCCGAGGCTGAATCATGGGCAAAGAAAGCCCTCGCTGTCGACAAGAACCAGGCCGAGGCCAACGCCAACCTGGGACTGTTGGCTCTGCGCCAGGGCGACATGCTGGCTGCCGAGAGCTATATGGCCAAGGGTGCTGCCGCCAGCGGACTGGGCGAAGTGCTGGGCAACCTCCATCTGGCTCAGGGCAAGTATGCACAGGCTGAACAGGACTTCGGCTACAAGGCTTCCAACTCGGCTGCCCTCGCTCAGATCCTGAACAAGAACTATCAGGCTGCTGAGAAGACGCTGAAGGGTGTGAAAAATGCCGATGCCACCACCGACTACCTGCGTGCCATCCTCAATGCCCGTACAGGCAACAACACCGAGGCTGCCAAGGCACTGCAGCAGGCTATCGCCAAAGACCCGTCACTGGCCGACTACGCTGCCAAGGACCTGGAACTGGTGAAAGTAGCAAAATAAAGATGAAAGATGAGAGATGAGAGATATGATTACCATAACCCAAAAACGTTTTGTCAGTTCTTTTAGGAAATGGACAGGACTGACGGTAATGATATCTCTCATCTTTCATCTTTCTTTACTCATCTGTTCTTGCGGTGGCAACAACGGACGCTTCAAGATAGAGGGGCAGTTCAAGAACATGAACCAGGCCGAGCTCTATCTCTACGACATCGAGAGCGGACAGAAAGACACCATCAAGGTGGAGAACGGCGCTTTCACTTTCGACAGGGAGATGAAAGACACCACTACGCTTATCCTGCTGTTCCCCAACTACTCCGAACTGCCCATTCTGGCACGTCCGGGTGGCAAGGTAAAGGTGAAGGGCGACGTGTCGCATCTGAAAGAGACCAAGATTGAAGGCAACGAGGAGAACGAAGAGCTGACGGCCTTCCGCAAGAAGACCAACAACATGCTGCCGCCACAGGTCAGGAGCGAGGCTCGCAAGTTCATCACCGAGCACCCCAAGTCGCTGGCCTGTCACTACCTGCTGCGCCGCTACTTCATTCTGGGCACCGACCCCGACTACAAAGAGGCGTCGCGCCTTTGTGACATCATCCTCAAGGCCCAGCCGGGCAACATGCACCTCATCCGTCTGCGTCATCAGCTGGAACAATTGGCAGGCGCACAGCAACCCACCCTACCCCCATTCAGCGTCACCGATACCAACGGCGATACCATCACCAACGCCCATCTGAAGTCACGTGCCAACGTCATTCAAGTATGGACCCACTGGTGCTACCCCTCTCAAAACATGATGGCCCTGCTCCACCGCCTGCAACGGGAGCATCCTGACAGCGTCGCCGTCATGTCACTGTGTCTCGACGCCACCCCAGACGAAGGTCGCTACGAGCTGCAACGCGACAGCATCGACTGGCCCAACATCTGCGACGGCAAGATGTGGAACTCGCCCTTCGTCCGTTTGCTCGGCATCGCCACCGTCCCTGCCAATATCGTCTGCGACAGCACAGGACACATCGTGGCACGCAACCTTGAAGTTGCCGACATGGAAAAGACCATCAAAGAACTCATCAAGAAATAAGCCCTCAAGCCTATGCTGGTAAAGACCCATTGTGCTGCCGTGACAGGACTCGAGGCCGTCACCGTCACCATCGAGGTGAACATTGCGCGTGGCACCAACCTCCATTTCTCAGGACTGGCCGACGTATCCGTACGCGAGAGTATCGACCGTATCCGTGCTGCCATGAGCAACACAGGCTATAAGTTCCCTTCAGCCGACATCACTATCAACATGGCACCTGCCGACCTCAAGAAGGAAGGCAGCGGCTACGACCTGCCTCTGGCTGTCGCCATCCTTGCAGCAGAGAACAAGGTGAACACCACCCTGTTGGGCGACTATATGCTGGTGGGCGAGATTGGCCTCGACGGTCGTCTGCTGCCCATCCGTGGTGCCCTGCCCATCGCCATCAAGGCAAGGGCAGAGAAGTTCAAGGGGCTCATCGTACCCAGCTATAACGTGCGTGAGGCGGCTGTTGTCAACAACCTCGACGTCTATGGCATGAACTCGCTGTCCGACGTCATCCTCTTTCTCAACGGCACCCTGCCCGCAGAACCCATGCGTATAGACACCCGTCAGGAGTTCTACGCCCAGCAGAACGAGTTTGAATTCGACTTTGCCGACGTGCGTGGACAGGAGACCGTGAAGCGAGCCCTCGAGGTGGCAGCTGCCGGAGGTCACAACCTCATCATGATAGGTCCGCCAGGCTCAGGCAAGTCCATGCTCGCCAAACGCCTGCCCAGCATCCTGCCGCCCCTGTCGCTTAGCGAGAGTCTGGAGACCACGCAGATACACTCCGTGGCAGGCAAGCTCAGTCGCGACACCAGCCTCATCAGTCAGCGACCCTTCCGTTCGCCCCATCACACCGTGTCGCAGGTAGCCCTCGTAGGCGGTGGTCAGAGCCCCCAGCCTGGCGAGATATCACTGGCCCACAATGGTGTACTCTTCCTCGACGAGCTGCCTGAGTTCCAGCGCAGCGTCCTCGAGGTTATGCGCCAGCCGCTGGAAGACCGCGTCATCACCGTGGCGCGTGCCAAGTACAGCGTGACCTACCCTGCCTCCTTTATGTTCGTGGCCTCCATGAACCCCTGTCCCTGCGGCTACTATGGCGACCCCAACCACCACTGCGTGTGTACGCCAGGTCAGATTCAGCGTTACATGCACAAGATCTCCGGTCCCCTCCTCGACCGCATCGACATCCATTGCGAGATACAAGCCGTACCCTTCTCTGAGCTGAGTAAGATGCAGCCAGGCGAGCCCAGCGAGAAGATTCGTGAGCGTGTGATTAAGGCACGCCATATCCAAGAGGCACGTTTCAAGGATTACAAGGGCATCCACTGCAATGCCCAGATGACAGAGAAGATGCTTCATCAGTTTGCCGAGCCCGATGCCGAGTCGCTCGACATGCTACGCATGGCTATGGAGCGTCTGAAGCTCTCTGCCCGTGCCTACAGCCGCATCCTCAAGGTGGCCCGCACCATTGCCGACCTTGCCGGCAGCGAAAAGATACAGTCCCTCCACATCGCCGAAGCCATCGGCTATCGCAACCTCGACCGTGGCGACTGGGCTGAGCGAGGAATATAGAATATGACAAGCCGCTGTGTCAAGAGTGTGGGAGATATCAGTAATGCAACAATTAATAGTGGTTTGATATGGATGCAAAACGAATATTGAAGTTTTTACGGCAATTGGCCAAGAACAACAACCGTATGTGGTTTCAGGACCACAAAGAGGAGTACGATGCCATTCGTGCCGATTTCGAGCAGGGTGTAGAACAGACCATTCGCCGCATCATCACCTTCGACCCCTCAGTCATCCACCTGACAGTAAAGGACTGCACGTACAGATTTTATCGCGACACGCGGTTCTCCAACGACAAGTCGCCCTACAAGAACCATCTTGGCGCCTATATCGCCGCTCACGGCAAGAAGGCGCTGCATGGCGGCTACTATCTGCACCTGGAGCCTGATCATTGCATGGTGGCCTGTGGCAACTATTGGTTGCCTACCAACATACTCACCTCTTGCCGTAACGAAATCATGGGCAACACAGACGAGTGGCTTCGCTGTGTCCAGAATCCCGAGTTTCTGAAGTATTTCGGCAATCCCAATCCAAGTAGTTTCAGTACGCCTACCGATGTCTCCAGCTGGGACCAGCCACAGGGCTTTGGTCTTGAGCGTCTGAAGACCTGTCCATCAGGGTTCCCTCGTGATTGGCAATATGTCGATTATTTGCGCCAGAAGGACTACTGTTGTTGGCATCAAGTTTCAGACGATTTCTTCCAGGGCGACAAATGGCTCGACGACATCGAGCCCATGTTCCGTGCCGCTAAACCCATGATGGACATGATGAACGCCGTCATTGACGACTACGAATAGCAGGCTGTCGTAGCACGCCATCCTCCCTGCGTCTCATTCTCCTTTCGATTCCATCATCACCCTTAAGAAGTCGGCTGGACTAATGACCTTAGGCGTCTGAGGATAATGTTTGAAATTGCCTGTAACTAGATAAGAATCCTCGACACTCAGCGATACTTCATAAAACACTTGGTATCAATAACAGCGTAATCATACCTTCTCACTCTTCCTTTTACGCATGTCTTCCCTTGCCGCACGAATCTCAGCGTTGATTTCATCCAGCGATAGTTCCGGCTCCTTGCTCAACTCTGCAGCACTCCTTTGCTGCATAAACAAGTCCAGCGCACTTGGTGAGCCCTTAATGACAAAGGGGATGCTGCGACTTCTTATCACCGCCTTCACAAAGATATTGAACGCTGTGTTGGCACTCATACCAAATTGTTCGCAGAGTGCGTCGAACTGCGTTTTCATTTCAGAATCCATTCTGACTGTAACTGCCGACTGTGTCATAATACCTTTCTTTTTTTATTATGATAGCATCATGCCATCATTTCGATGGCAAAATTACGACAAATCATCCAACAAACCAAATTTTTCTGCAAGAATTTGCACATTGTCGCTTATTATTGCTACATTTGCATTCCATTTACAATATTATCACTTACAAAATGCCCAAGTTCTCATGGTTGGAAAAGAACTATTATAATGAGTTAGGTGACATAGTTCTCATGGAACAGGCCTTCTATGGTGATGGAGTTCTCGATCCATTTCAAGACACACCTCATTACACTCTTGTTTCAGAATTTACTTACGAATACGACCAATACGGCAACTGGGTCGTTCAGTATATGTTCGCCAAAGATGGAATGGGACCAGACGAGTTGTTTATCAGGGAGATTGAATACCAAACAGAGTAGTATTTTGTAACCAGTTCCCCAAATCATGGCAGTACTTTTTCTTTAGGGGGCACGCTCCTTTCCAACAGCGAGACAGTCACCTGTCCCTACTGTCTTAATCATAGGGACTGTCCCTGTGATTCTGGGTGTTTTTTTGGGAAAAAAAAGTGCTAAAAAAGTTCTCGATGTCGAAATTTATTTGTAATTTTGCAGGGCTATACGAAAGGAAAAACAAGAAATCTTTTGGACCAAATAGAAACCAATGATACAAACAGAAAATAATATGAAAATGAAACTCCTTTACAGCATTTTGGTAAGCATGATGCTTCTTTCCCTCACAACGTCCTGTGAAAAGGACGAGGGTGCTCAGCAGTCAGAACAGAAAGATGACCCCAAGACCAATCCCATCATCGTCACGGTAGATGCGGACGGGAAAGCCGATGGTAACCATCGCTTTGTCAAAATAGATGATACGAACTTCTATATTGACGACATCAAATATTCGGCGTCCCAGGGGGATTTGCTGGTCTCTGGTTATAATGATGCTTTCTTTAAGGGAGCAGCAAACATTATCTCTCAACTCAATTATATAGGGCGCGAAATGCACGTGATTGGAATTACAGAGAAGGCTTTCTATGAATGCACGGTTATGACCTCTGTGACCATTCCTGAAGGCGTGACGAGCATTGGAAAGCAGGCGTTCTATGGTTGCAGCGGCCTGACCTCTGTGACCATTCCCACCAGCGTGACGAGCATTGGAGATTATGCGTTCTCATATTGCAGCGGCCTGACCTCTGTGACCATTAACGAAGGCGTGACGAGCATTGGAGATTATGCGTTCGAGAACTGCAGCAGCCTGACCTCTGTGACCATTCCCAGCAGCGTGACCAGCATTGGAGATTATGCGTTCTCATATTGCAGCGGCCTGACCTCTGTGACCATTAACGAAGGCGTGACGAGCATTGGATATGGCGCGTTCTATGGTTGCAGCGGCCTGACCTCTGTGACCATTCCCAGCAGCGTGACGAGCATTGGAGGTTTTGCGTTCTATGAATGCACGGCTATGACCTCTGTGACCATTCCCAGCAGCGTGACAAGCATTGGTGAGGGCGCGTTCTTAGGTTGCAGCGGCCTGACCTCTGTGACCATTAACGAAGGCGTGACGAGCATTGGTGAGGGCGCGTTCCGAGGTTGTAGCGGCCTGACCTCTGTGACCATTCCCGAAGGCGTGAAGAGAATTGGAAATCGTGCGTTCTCAGGTTGCAGCGGCCTGACCTCTGTGACCATTCCCAGCAGCTTGACGAGCATTGGAGATTATGCGTTCTCAGAATGCAGCGGTCTGACCTCTGTGACCATTCCTGAAGGCGTGACGAGCATTGGAAATTGCGCGTTCTCACGTTGCAGCGGCCTGACCTCTGTGACCATTCCCAGCAGCGTGACAAGCATTGGTGAGGGCGCGTTCTATGGTTGCAGCGGCCTGACCCCTGTGACCATTCCCGAAGGCGTGACAAGCATTGGAAGGTCTGCGTTCTCAGAATGCAGCAGCCTGACCTCTGTGACCCTTCCCGAA
>Ga0247610_10005088_pt1 | contig 13904 bp, 7 predicted proteins | sample 174DNAGHGhighgp2_FD_193483 | JGI IMG/M metagenome (GOLD analysis project Ga0247610, IMG submission 193483) | Sheep rumen microbial communities from Palmerston North, Manawatu-Wanganui, New Zealand - 1742 DNA GHGhigh gp2 | ecosystem: Host-associated > Mammals > Digestive system > Stomach > Rumen ... | reverse complement strand
CCGCATATTGGATAAGCCAACGAGTTCCTTAAGCTGTTGTGCTGAAGGAGCCACCCTGTACTTTATAACATAGTCCTTTGCAAGCCTGAATGCATATTGCAGAGGCTTTGCCGTGAAATATTCTGGTTCGAAGCTTGAGACAAGCATCGGATCGGAAAGTATGTAATGATAATAGACGTTCTGAATATATGTATTACCTGCAGCCATTATTAAATTAAACCTTATCTATAATATTATACCGAAAAGCGTGACAAAAGATTAAATCAATTATCAAGACAGATCGATCATCTTTTGCAAATATACAACAATTTTCCAAACAAGATAAATAATTAAGCAGAAAAGTTTAAGTAATATGAAAAAAAGAGATGACATTCAGATATACGAACTAGCCTTCAGGAAAGTTCGATATGGATTTTGGGACAATAGTCTTTATACACCGATACAATGTGGTTCTGCTTGTAACGCAGTAAATGTGTGTGCTGTTAAGGACAACATTGGTGACAATATATCTGATAAAAATTATTTCTATTCAGAGACTACTGGAACATATTGGATCTGGAAGAACGCTCCACATACAAAGTATGTTGGTCAGTGTCAGTATAGGAGAAGACTTGAATTTAATGAAGATTATGATTTTGAAACAATATTTAGCAATCATAAGATCATTGTCAGTCGTCCAATATTCATGTCTATGACTCTTGATAATCAAATGGCATTATGTCATCCTCAGATAAACATAAAGGCTTTTGAGAATATAGTATATAGGAGATTTCCAGAGTATGCTGAAACGTTCAACCATGTCTTTCATAACGGAAAAATATTATTCTTCTCATCATCTTATATAACAACATGGGATCTTTTTGATAATTACTGCAACTTTTTGTTTCCTATTCTTGATGAATATTTCACATCATTTGAGTTCAATGACAGAGATAGGCTTTTCGGTTATGTCAAAAACAGAATGCCAAAAACAATAGATTTTAAGATAAAGCCTCTTGAATATCATATGTTGATAGGTGGATTTCTCCAGGAAAGACTTTTCACTACATGGGTATTACATAATTTTTACCAAGATGACATTTATTATAAGGATTTCAAATTCATGGAGGAAGAAGCTGGACTTAGAAAAATAGCAAGACCAGTTGAAAGAAAGGTTGCAGAAAAATATATAAGATAGGCTACTTCAGTATTTGTAGTATGTATACCTGTTTTTTAAGTTTCTTTCCTAATTCCTTATACAATGATCTGAATTTCTTCAGGTCATCTGGCATATATTCCTTCCACATAGGTCTAAGCTGATAATATCCAGCATCCCAGTTGTTTACTAACAAGTCTGGTCTTTTCTCAGAGAATTCCTTCCTGTACTTGAAGCTTTCCTTTACAAGATATCTTGCAAAATCGAGAACAGATCTTGCCTGTTCGCTTAACATCTTTTCCATTTCACCAGAAAGTATCTCATATGCATACCTGTCCTGATCATTGAAGCATGTTACAAACGCATCTGTATTCTCACAAGAATCCGCAATCTCCATTATATCCTTCTTACTCATAAAGAAGAATTCATTCCTAATCCTATATGTATATTGTTTCCACGCAACTTCCCTTATGGCTGACTGACAACTAGCTGAATTGAACATTGAATACACAACACTATCAGCTATGAATTCAGACCAAACATTTGAATTACCTTCTATATGTGGTGTCATAAACTCATCCTTGTTGTTGATCCAGTTGTTTGTAATAACCTTCCTGGATGCAAAATTAGCACAAACTTTCAGGAAATTATCCTTTGTTATTGAAAATCCAGATACAACATTTGCTGGTGCTGTTGACATGATGTAACACGACTGCATGCTCTTATATACGTTATTGGCATTGTTTACGTAAAAACCAATAGCATCCGTTGTCATGAACATACCTTCCTTTTCACCAACGGTTACTGGATTCTTTAGAGTTACTGTAGGATATGTCTTCTTACCATTATCTGGTTCCTTACAGAACTTTCGGAAGGTCATCTTACCATCAATATTATAAATATCCTTCTCTCCTGTTATGACTATCGATCCGTTCTTTACATCTATAATCTTATGTATAAAATCGTTCCTTTCTTCAGATCTTCCACATTTCCATACAGACATACTCACACCCCATCTCTTAGAACACTGATCGAAATGTGATGCATTGAACAGATATCCGTCAACGAATGTGAAATGTTCAAGAAAAACATTCCTGAACTTCTCATATCCAGATCCTGACATGAACACCGAACTTGAGAAAACGCATATATTAACGTTTGACAAATTATATCTTTCCTTTATCATTATAATCCTGTAAAGGAACTGGGAGAATAGGTTCATCTTGGCGACCTTCAGATTTCCCATACTTGTCTGTACATATGTAAGATTGTCAACATTCTTCGATCCATCCTTCATATCATTTGTCGTTGCATATGGAGGATTCATCAGGAATATTATAGGCTTGTCATTTTCAAGCGCATCAAGCAGACTTTCTGGCACATGTAAACCAAACAACGATCTGATAGGATCATTAAGGAAGTCAAATTTGAACTTATAAGCCTCTGGGTTCGCTTCTGCTGCGTCCAAATCTTCCTGGTGGAGAGTTGATGCATAGAGGTTCTTAAAACGTCCTGGACGGGTTAAATTACCTCTTCCCCATGCAGGATCCCATACGACATACTTTTCCTTCCAGCCCTCACCAAAATGTTCTGCTATGACTTTATGTGAAAATCTTGCAAATATATCAGGTGTATAGAACTCGCCTTCTTCTTTCTTCTGTATCATTTCTGTTTTTAAAATATATGGATCGATCCATTCCAGTGAACAGATCGATCCAATATGTTAATTAGTTTTTGAATTGTTCGTAGTCAACAATCTCGAAGTTTCCATCCTTATTCTTTTTCCAGATGTTCTGGTTTGATGAACCTCTGAACGAAAGTTCAACATCAGCTTTATTTAGAATAAAAGGCCCATCGACAACAGTGTCACATTTATCTGCTATTTCTTTCTGTTCTTTTGTTAAAGAATCATATTTGTATCCTGTATACAACCATATTGTCTTTTCTGTATCATTACAGAAACGTTTGTGAAATTGATCGATCAATTCATTAACACCATTAAGATTGTTTGGATCAAGTGGTTCACCACCCAAAATTGTAAGTCCTGAACAATATGATATATCTATTGAATCTAATACTCGATCAATCACACTTTGATCAAATTCCTTTCCGTAATTAAAATCCCAGGCAATCTTGTTAAAGCATCCATCACAATGGATTCTACATCCGCTAACGAAAACTGATGTACGAACACCAGTTCCATTTGTTGTTGAACAATATTTAATATTGGCGTATTTCATATTATACAAATGTTAGTTATTATTCCTGTGCATCTGGATTCTCATCAATATCTGTATGTATAACTCTGTTGTATATATCATCAAGTCTTCCCTTGTTTGTGTTACCAGCATTAACTTTACCAAGGTATCCACATATTCTTGCTGTTACATCAAGAGAATCATCTTCATCGTTTCCACACTTTGGACAAATGAATTTAAAATTTCCATCTTCTGTTTTAACAAGTTCAATATCACCTTCGTATCCACATTTCTTGCATACACCAATCTTTCTATTAACTTCTGCATAAATTATATGCTCATGCATCCATTGTATGATTTTTATAATAGCTTCTGGATTATTGCTAAGATCTGCAGTTTCAACATAACTTACAGCACCACCAGCAGAAAGAGCAAGATATTCACCTTCAATTTCAAGTTTTTTAAACGCATCAATTTCTTCCCTTGGATCTACATGATAACTGTTAACAACGTAATCTTTATCAGTTATCTTTTCAATATGGCCAAAGTTCTTCCTTAATGCTAATGCAAATTTGTATGTCAGAGATTCCTCTGGTGTTCCATATATGGCATACATTATATTATCTTCCTTCTTCCATTGAGCAAGCTTGTCATTAAGATATTTCATAATTTCCTTGCTCAATTTACGACCATTATCTGTTGTGTTCGATTCACCAATAAGAGCTTCAACGGTTTCATATAAACCAACATATCCAAGACTTACAGTCGGACGTGTAGGATGAGCGTCCATTAAATCACCAACAGTCTGTTCTGGTTCAAGTCTTGCTAATGCACCATACATCCATAATATTGGTGAATTCTTTGCCTTTATTTTTCTACAAGACTTAACCCTCTCTTGCATGCCTTTTCTGCAAACCTCAAGCCATTTGTCAAGATTCTCATAGAAATCAACACCGTTTTTCTTTGACTCAAGCGCAACGTAAGGAAGATTGATAGTAATTACACCATTATTCCAACGACCATACACCATAGGCTGTTTAATCACAACTTCAGTATCTGTCTTCTTAATAAGCCATCCAGTATTTCCTCTGAAATTAACACAGTATTTACCATTATCATATCCAGTTTCATATTCTCCATTTGGAATACACTCAAACGTTCTTTCATCCAGGAACTTATCATAAGGATATGTTCCACCTTCTGTCCAATAGAACTTCGTGTCAATTGAATATGTTCTTTCTTCCCAAATTGGGCCAAGTAGAGACCTGCACCCCATACACGGAATTATCTGTCCTTGCTTATGTTTACGTGTCTGCTGTTCAGATACTATGTCTGGCTGCATACGTTTTGCTATACATTTCGCGGCTAATTCTGTAAGATAGTAATATGGTTCTCCTTTCTTCACATTTAAACCATCACACGTCCAATATAACAGCTTTGGAAACAGTGGACTTATATAATTACCATTAGCATCCTTTACGCCTTTCATACGACGTTTTAAGATTTCCTCTATTAACATAGCAAAATCATCAAGTTCCTGTTGTGTCTGAGCTTCTCTAAGACATAAATTATTTGAAACAAACGGAGTTTGACCATTTGCTGAAGAATGACATAGGATCTGGTACTGATAAATCTTCACACCTTCTGAGACTTCTTCTCTTAATTTACTTTCAACAATTTGATCGATCTTTTCTTTTGATATATTAGTTCCAATCATATCAAGTTCTTTTAAAAGATTCTTACGTATAATCTTTCTTGATTGGTTAATATATGGAACAAGATGTATCCAACTCATTGTTTGTCCGCCATATTGTCTTCCAGATATAAGAAGTGCAATCTGTGCAGCAAGATTTACCATAGTTCTAAATGGTGTCTCATCATTAGGTTCAATCTTTGTATCACCCATAACGAATCCATACTTGAACATATTCTCAAGATCATATATATCACAATTATGAAGTGGTTGTATTGGGCTATAATCTGCATCATGCCAATGAATTATTCCTTCATTATGAGCTTTCATTATTTCTTTAGGTAAAACCTTATTTGCAAGAGATTTGCACATGATACCAGCGATATAATCTCGAATAGATGCGTTGTCATCAATGTGTTTATTGGCATTATCACCTCTTAATGATGATGTTCCATCTATCAATGACATTATTTTTTCTTCGTTTTCTGTATATTTCTTATTCTTTTTCTTGTTATCTCTGTAAAGAATGTATGCTTTAGCTACAGTATACTTGTTATGCCTTACAAGTGCCTGTTCAACAAAATCTTGTATATCCTCAACCTTTACCGAATTAAATCCTGTTAACTTCTTTAAAACTGTATTTATAACTTTTTGAACAGCTTCATCATTCATCTGTTCTTCTGTATTAACAGTACTGTTAGCTTTTCTAATTGCCTTCTCGATTTTGTCGAGACAAAAGTCTTGTTCAGACTCATTCCTTTTGATAACTCGCATCTATTACAAATATTATTATTTTTAAACACATATGTCTTTAATAGACAATAAACCCATCTGAGGGTGCTTTATTTATTTCGATTTTCATAATCAACTGGTAATCAGCCACCTTCTAAAATATTATACCCGTTTCTATTATTTTTGATTAATTTACAAGTCCAAATAAAGATAAATATCGTTACACATTTGTTCGTTTTAGATAAATAGTTAAAGAGAATTTTCTTAACCATTAATGGCAAATAATATAAACAAAAGTGTAAGTTCTTTCGCTGACAGCACATTTAAGGAAAACAGTGAATATCTTAACTGGCCAGGTCTTCAATACCTGTTCTATGCTAAGATAAAACCTCTTGTAAAGAATACTGTCGGTGAAACTAAGAATATCAGGGATGATGAGAACTGGTATGCATCTTACGATCCAGAAACTGGACAGGTATATCTTGTATCTTCAGATGATAATCAGGTATTGTTTGTTGACAGCGATGGCAGCTGTGGATCAATCACGGATACTGGAATGCTTCAGATTGTTGTTGACAGGGCAAGATCTGCTATGATAGACGGATTCATAGATAACAGATACGGATGCATTGGTGTTGACGGACATTCATCTGATGAGATTGGTGAAGCTACTGGTAAGCTTTATGTTAACTTCAGCAGAGGTGACAGGTCATTTGCACTTATAAATGACGGATATAGCAGTCTGATACCACAAAGACTTGATAGACTTGAGAAACGCTTCGATAGTCATGTAAAGATACAATCTGTTACGACTGGAGGTGGTTATACTTCTGAACAGATATCCAACCCTGAATATCAGACTGTTGTTATCGATGCATCTGGACATATCCTTGAAAGTGTTGATAACTATGATAACGTATTTGTTGCTGATATACTCGATGGGGAGGAGAATATTGAAGGATTTATTGATTACAATGAATTCATTCAGGACAGCAGTAATTTGGAAAATCCTGAATTCAGTAGAGCGATAACAGATAATGATGAAAGACTTCTGTATGGTCTAAGAAATGATAATACCGAGTATAATCCAGATGTAGATCTTAAGGAGTACAGAATTGATAATGTATCTGTCAAGAAGATCGTCAGAAACGTCAAGAAAATGGATCTAAGTCAAACGACACAAAACGAAACCAATGATATACAAGAAGAGGAACGATAATTCGTTCCTCTTTCTAATTATAATTTAAAGTTATCAAACCTTTCCTTATCATTGTTACCATATTCATCTTTACCTAATATCTTGTAAAGAGTGGCAACATCACCTTTCTTTATCGTGTAATCCTTATCTGGATCAAATTTCTTGACATCTTTTACTCTTCTTACCTGTTCAGCATAATCTGTCAGGAAATCTTCATATTCTTCTAGAGCTGCATCCTGAAGAACTTTCTTTATAGCTTCATTCTTCTTATCATAAAGATCTATCGCTATACCACTGACATCGCTTACGGATTCTCCAGGAATAACATAAATGTCACCGTCTTTCATGTGAACAGAATAAAGATCCAGCTTCTTATCCATTCTGTCGTATATTCTTTCTATCGTCCTGTTTCCATAATTTATTGTCCTTATGATTTCCTTAGCCTCACCGTCATGATAAGCTGGAACGTTGAACACAAAGTTTGCAAAATTACTTCTGAAATTCGAAAGAGTTCCATATTTATATACTGGCTTTGGTAATTCCTTTACAATCTGATTTTCCCTTACTGGCTGTACGGTTGTTACATTAATGAACTTGTTCTGTTGAGGAACTTCTATCTTTTCTGTTCTTGAAACCTCAACCTTGCCATCAACCTTTGGCTTGCTTAGATCCTCAAGCTGAATAACTTTTGGTGATAGATTGTTCATTGCCTTGCAAAGATCAACCCTTGTTGCTAAAGCCTCTTTATATGCCTGTGATTGTGAAGGTGCTGACCAATAACACTTCTCACCATCGTTGAAATAGAATGTATATCTTGGATTACCTTGATCGATTTTCTGGTTCAACTGCTCATATACAGGTTTTATATATCCTATGATAAGATTAGCTGTTGCTTTTGCATGTTCTTCAGAATCAGAACGAACCCTAAGAATCTCACCATTTGATAACGTAACCCAATAAGGAACGAATGCAGCATTCATTAAAGCTTCTTTCTTTTCTTCCTTATCATCATCTGTCATTTCTTTTCCAGCTATTACTCCAGCAACAGCTCCTCCAGCAGCTGATGCTGCATTACCTACACCATTACCTATCGCTTTAGCTGCTCTTTTCATCCAGCCATCTTTACCAGAAGATTTACTATCTTTTGGTGTAGCAAGATATTCAACCCAAAATCTTGGATCAAGTCTGTTCATCCAGGAATTTCTATCTTCAAAATTCTTCTGAAATCTATACACTAATGCAGATACACCAACAAACAATGCTAAAGGCCAACATATAGCTGTTGTTATAGCAAGGCTTGGTAACGACTGTAATGCGCCAGAAAGTCCCCTTACACGGGATCCGCCAGTATTATCAAATCTTCCACCAGTTCCATAATAAGTAGCCTCATTCATAGTATCGAATAAAGAACCTGCGCCATATTGATCGATCAAATATTCGAGTAATTCCTTATCGTAATCCTCTATTGTCTGTTTACTTATTGAATCTGATGTATAATATTTCTTTATTATCATCCTTTATGGACTATCAATTTATCTATTTATCTATTTTTTATACCATGTTAAAAGAAAAGGGTGTACCGCTGTACACCCCAAACATGTTATAAAAAAGTAAAAAGTATGATTATGCGGTTACGCCGTATGTTGCACCAGAAGCCTGTCCAGATGCGAACTTCTCTGTAGCATCGAAGAATTCACCACATGCATTACTCAACTGATACAGATAAGTAACGATTGTCTCAGGATTTCCACCGTTTGCCTCAATGATATCATTACATATTAATGAAATGTTCTCAAGCTGCTTTTCAGAAGGATTAATCCAGCTACCGTCACCCTTTACAATACCGTTTGCTATTTCGATAACGTCATTCAAGTCATCTGAAACGCTAGATGCGATTGCATTTTGGTTAGGGAATATTCTCCTTACGTTTCTTGGAAGCTTGCTGAAGTCTACAGACTTGGCAACATCCTCTGCAATCTTATTTACATTAAATGCTGAGTCTGATACATTCTTTATAGCTGCATCATATTTTGTAGTGTCAACATTAGGTGTTACTGTCTGTGCAGCTTTATCAAGTTTCCTTGAAGCTAATGTATTCTTCTTTGCTAGCTTCTTGCTAAGGATTGCTGTCTCAGAATCAGATGCTCCAGTAAGTTTCTTGTAAATATCCTTGATAACATCTATATTCTTTACGAGGCTCTCACCATCACCAATGATTTGCTTGTAATCTGAAGCATCATCAGGATTAAGAATCTTCTCGATATTATCCATAATCTCTGTGAAGTTGTCAACAAGGGCTTCAATCTTATCAGTCTGAGTAAGATAATCCTCATTGTTCATGATTTCAGATTTGATAATATCATAGAATCCCTTAAGATCATTAACGTAATTCTTGATATTCTTCTCAAGCTGATCGTTCTTGTACCAACTATGATCTGACTTATAGTCATTGATAGCATCCTTTATTGCTGTACTAACCTTATCGAACACACCCTTATTATCAAGGATATACTTAGCAATATTATCAAGTGACTCAAACTGCTCGTTCTGAGAAGCCACCTTCTTTGTTGACCAAGTTCCCTTAATTATATCCTCGTGTCTTTCTCCAGTCTTTCTGTCAAGAAGTGTGCGCTTGATATCCTTTGCCATGTTAGACTTAGCAATCTTACGATCTGTCTGTTTCAGAACTTTCTGAAGAGCTGATTCATCAACATCAACACGGAATACATATTCCTTCTCACACTTGTCTGGATAAAGTAGAAGAACGTCAGAAGGATTTGAGTTATTATAATCCTCTGCGCTGAAATCCTTACCACGATATTTCAGACACTTCAAAGCAGACTTGATACTCATGGCATCCTTTATATCGTTAACCATATCAAGTAATTCCTCACGATCTGCATCCTGTATAATATCAACATCGAAATGAGGATAATCATCAACACCTCTGAGAGAAGCACCAATAAGAACAAACTTTATGAAGTTGTCGCTGAACAAATCATAAGGATTGATATCCTCACGCTTCTTATAATTATTGTCACAGTAGAATGCGTTATAGAACATAGTCTCCTTTGACGGCTGTCTGCTCTTAGACTGATTGAAGTTAACAGTATAATTGCTGTTTACGATATAAGACTCTCCGTTCTTTGGTCTCCAGGTCTGGAAAAGGAAGTCCATTATATAATTGAAAGCATCCTGATCAGCCATTGCAGCTAACTTATCGCTTACAATCTTGCTAAGATCCTTCTTGAACTTATATTCAACAGATCCATCAAGGTTAAGATATATCGTGCATAAGATATAAGCAATATGAAGAGCGAAAGACTGAATTGTACTCTTGTCAGGAATATTTGCTGGATCAACACCAATCTCTGCCATGTACTTGTAAGCAAGATTGATTATGTCATGATGCTGTTTTGTAATCTCGATAATCTTATCGCGATCTGTAATATGCTCACCGTTATCACCAAGCAGATACATCAACCAGTACTTCTTATCCTTCTTTGTCTTTGCATACACTGCACTGATAACATCATCATCGTTTGTGAACAATCTTATTCCAGCGAAACCGTTCTGATCGTCAAAATCCTTATGCTTCTCATAGTAATTGTTATCTGCTGCAGCATCACGGATATTTGACAGGTTCTTGTTAATTGTAACCTGGTTCTTAGGAATATCACCCCAAGAAACTGGAAGGATAGGATCGATCACGTCGAAGAATACGTCACGGTTCTGATTACCTATTTTGTTATCTTCCTCCCATTTTGCATGAGCTTTCTTATAGTTAGCGAGTTTTCTATCGTATTTCGCTTTCTTCTGTCTGTATATTCTTGCACCGACAGCATCATTAGGATCTGTAGGTGGCTGTGGTTCCTCAAGTGTAAACTGAGGTTCTGCGGAGCCTTTAAGGAAGTCACCAGCACCAACAATAGCCTCATTGATGTATTGTTGTCCAAGCTTAATCCTCTTGTTGATTATCTCCTGTACACTTTCATTGTTTGTCATCGAGAATGTTACCTTTGGTTTATTACCGTTTTCTAATTCGTCTATTGGTGTAAGACTATTCTTCAGAGATCCAAGATATTCGTTCTGCTGTTCTTTCTTGATGTGTTTGCTAAGAGGATAGCATACATCAACAGAAACACGTCCAGTAACAGCCTGAGGAGCATTGTTAAAGTTACCCATACTTGGGAGCATCCTTAGTGTCATGTTACCACCAATCTCCTTCGGGAATCCTGCTGGGAATCCTTTGAAGAATCGATCATTTTTAAGCTCAATGTTACCGATAAGCTGATCGATATTCATAACCGCGCATGCGTCACAGAGATTCTTGATATTCGTCTTGTCTATGTTCATATGAAGGATGACGTGTGCATCTTCAGTTACATAGTATGTGTTATTTGACATCATGACGGCCTGATATTCCTTAACCATACGGCATGTTGGGAAGAACTTCTCAAGATTTGCAATAAGTTCAGGAAGTACCTTATCAAGCTGTCCGATTGCTCTAGCACCCTGGATTTCAGCTTTACGCAGACGTTCTTGTTTCTCGTCTTCAGATCTCTGATCTGGAGACTGCTGTGCCTGCTGTTGCTTCTGCTGAATCTTTTTCAAATTACCAAGAGCCTCGTTAACGTTAAGTCTCTTTTGATTTATATTCATTGATTCACCTAATATTTGTTTTCTAAAGTTTTCTACAGAAATCTCGTAATGCTGTGAATACTTCGATACAAGCTGATCCATCTCAGCAGTAACATCTTTAAGATACATGTTTGGATAATCGTTGTATATCACATAAAGCATTCTCTCAAGAACATCCTTTCCAAGTTTTTGTGCAAAAGGTTTGATGTTACCTGAATATTGCATACCAGAAACGTCTGTGATTATGATAATAGCGTTTATATCATAATTTAGTTCACCGTTATCCATGTAGTTTTTAATTATATGCTTGTAAACCTCATGGATGTTTGTTCCGCCACCGTCGTCAGCACCTTCGATACCCCACTCTTCATCAGCAACCGTATATGAATCAACATCGAAATGTTCATTATATACAACATCATCAAAAAGATGTATGTCAACTGTATTGAAGTGACAGTCTTGCATAATCTTTCCAATCTCACCAGCCATTATTGGAATTAGCTGTGTTTGATTATTGTTTACTGAACCAGATGTGTCTATATAAACAACACATTTATTGAAGTCTTCGTATGCCCTAACTCTGTGTCTAAGACCTATACCTGTTCTCTGATATACATTCTTTCTCAAAGGACCCTTTGTGTAAGTATGAGAACGTTCTGATACGAATTCCTCAAGAGCTTTCTTCCAGTCAATGATACCTTCACGGCTTTTGCGAATACGTCCCTTGATTTTTTCCTTCATGGTATCTGCTGCAGAGACAATCTCTTTATCATCCTGAGTGACAGGTTTGAATATATCATCAAGAATAGGGAATGCTTCTCTTATCATAGCATCCTCGCTGTCGCTCATACCCCAATCTGGATCTTTCGGTGTTATACCTTGTTCCTTACGTATTTCATCACCAATATTCTGATCGATCACGTGTTTGCCAGTAAACAGGTTATCATCATCGATGACACCATTTCTCATGACAATAACGTCATCTGGAACATATATTTCTTTATTATCATCATTATTCTGTGCGTTACCGCCAGATGTTTCAGATCTGAAAAGATCATGAATTTTATTTGTCTTCTCATCTGAATCAATAGAATCATCGTCAAGGAGTTTTGCTATATCATCATCAAGAGACTCGTTCATAGACTCAACAATCTTCATAGGATCAAGCTCTGGAAGTTCAACAATATCTCTCATTATTGGAGCAAGACCTCTATGTTTATACATTTCCTCTGCATATTTTCTACCAAGAATCTTTCCAAGTGTAAACTCGTCTGGCATTTGTCCCTGCCCTTGACCACCTTGCTGATTCTGGTTTTGGCCTTGTTGTCCATTCTGCTGATTAGACTGAGAACCGCTTTGACCACCATTCTGTTGATTAGATTGCTGACCTTGATTTTGTCCCTGTCCTTGACCTTGCTGTTGGTTTCCTTGACCTTGCTGTCCCTGTGAACCGCTTCCATTACCAGATTGATTTCCCTGGTTTCCTTGCTGTCCACCTTGATTCTGAGAACCACTCTGTCCAGACTGATTACCTTGCTGTCCATTTTGAGATCCTCCTTGTCCAGACTGATTACCTTGCTGACCAGAATTTGAATTGTTACCAGATTGATTTCCCTGGTTTCCAGATTGTCCACCATTATTACCATTCTGACCAGACTGTGAATTAGAACCTTGACCTTGTTGGTTTCCATTCTGTCCATTACCTTGTCCAGACTGATTGTTACCACCATTCTGGCCAACACCTTGATTCTTTAACTGATTATGTGAAGCTTGGTGTGTTCCATTATTCTGACCGTTCTGGCCTTGTCCTTGACCATTCTGGCCTTGACCGTTATTTTGTCCCTGTCCTTGACCTTGTTGGTTTCCATTCTGACCGTTATTTCCAGATTGAGAACCACCTTGTCCCTGTCCTTGACCTTGCTGACTACCGTTCTGATCAGAATTACTTCCATTTCCATTAGCCTGTCCAGATGCATTACCAGCACCTCCAGCGTCCTTGGTATCATTACCAGTTACGCCACCAGAATTAGCAGAATTGAAAACATCCTTAATCTTCTGGATCTTATCAGCCTTACTCAGAGTATTATCCTGAATAATCTGATTTATCTCTTTCTTTACATCATAACGCATTTTTCAACAAGACTTTGTTTTCTAAGTTCATCAAGGACTTCCTTATAACCTTCTTCAAAACCTCTCTTCCATTCATCTGAAGTCTTCTCAAGGTTCTTTGTTCTCTTGATTGCAGGAATCTTATCATAAATCTCTTCCCAAGTGAGGCCTTTCTTTCCATATTCATCATCGTAACAT
>Ga0247610_10005086_pt1 | contig 13907 bp, 14 predicted proteins | sample 174DNAGHGhighgp2_FD_193483 | JGI IMG/M metagenome (GOLD analysis project Ga0247610, IMG submission 193483) | Sheep rumen microbial communities from Palmerston North, Manawatu-Wanganui, New Zealand - 1742 DNA GHGhigh gp2 | ecosystem: Host-associated > Mammals > Digestive system > Stomach > Rumen... | reverse complement strand
ATTCCGTGATCACATACGCTGAGATCAGCGGATTGGAATGGTTTACGAAGATGCAGGAGCATATTACTCCCGGTATCAGATTACGGATCCGACGGGAGAACAAAGGCTGGACGCAGGCAGAATTGTCGAAACGGTGCGGGATAGCGGTTCCGAATATTTCTCTTATGGAAGCGAACCGGCGCGGTATAGGAGTGAAAAGTGCAGAAAGCTGGCTGAGGCATTGGGATGTGATGTTTCAGAGTTTGTTTCGTGAATAAGTAAAGAGTAGAAACTGTGCAGAAATGCACAGTTTTTATTATTTGAGTTCCCGCATTTTTTTCAGAGATTTCAGATAGTCGATCACAACGGTCAGTTCATCGGATTTCATCCGGGTAGCAGTTTCAATAATGAGATCAGAATCGGAGACTTCTTCCTCTTCTTCCACGTTTCCAAAGAGAAGAAAATCTGCGGAGATCTTCTGGGTTTCACAGATATTGTAAAGGGTCTCACAGGAGAGCCCTTTTTTGCCGTTTTCGATTTCGGAGAGAAAATTGGAAGAAATATAGATATCTTCGGAAAATTGCTGCTGTGTAGCTTCTTGATTGCGTCGTACCTCGCGGATCCGCCGGCCAATCTCAAGTTGTGTGCGATTCGAGTACATAACAAATCCTCCTCATAATTATTGTTTAGATATAGTTTATATGAGCAATCGCGACCAAAAAACACGCACTAGATTTGACATCCTCGCTTTGAGCGATTATTCATATTGACATTAGAATGAACTGTATATACAATGACAAATGATGGATTGAAGTGGACAGCATACTGACAGCTAGAATGTAAGAAAGAGGGTAAAGTTTTGAAAGACAGACAAGTGACGGGCTATCCGTCCATAGACAGACCATGGCTAAAATATTACAGCGAGGAAGCGATAAAAGGTGAACTTCCGGAGTGCAGTATCTATGAATATATGTATGAGAATAATAAGGATTATCCTAAGGATATCGCGCTGAATTATTACGGGCGGAAGATTACCTATGCGGAATTGTTTGTAAACATCGATAAGACTGCAAAAGCGTTTCAGGCTATCGGGGTAAAAGAGGGAGAGATCGTCACTGTTGCGCTTCCAAGCATACCGGAAGCCTTGTATGTGGTTTATGCTCTGAATAAGATCGGTGCGGTTGCGAATATGATCCACTTGCTTGCAGGTAAAAACGAGATCATCGGGTATCTGAATGAAGTAAAATGCAGGGTGGCTATAATATTCGATAAGACAATGGATATCCTTGGCGATGGGATAAAGGAAACATTGGTGGAGCAGGCTGTAGTTGTGACAGCAGCCAGCTCGCTTCCATTCGGATTAAAGCTTGCTTATTCACTGAAGAGTAAATCACCGGTATGTAAGGGCGTTTACAGGAAATGGGAGGATTTCATCAAAGGTGGGGAGAATACAGGGTTAAAACCATATAAGAAAGATTGTCATGCGATGGCGATAATATCGCATACGGGAGGTACGACGGGAGAACCGAAAGGGGTGATGTGCTCAGATTATAATGTTAACTCACTGATAGTCCAATCATTTTGTTGCTTCAAGCATGATGAAAGGCAACATACGGTACTGGTGGTTCTTCCACCTTTTATTAACTATAGCTTGATTCAATCTATGTTGGAGATGCTTTTTCTTGGTTATTATCTTATTTTATTACCCAAGTATGAACCACATAAATTCTATGAATACATAAATAAATACCAGCCAAATGTAGTATTGTCGATACCGGCGTATTGGGAAAAACTTTTGGATAATATGGCGATAAAGGCTGATATGTCATGTTTTGAACAAATTTATTATGGTGGAGAGGCAATGAGTGAAGATACCGAACAGGCAATTAATCGTGTCTTGAAGCGAAATGGTTCAAAAATAGAGTTGCTGAAGGGTCTGGGAAGTACGGAGCTTATGGCTGTAGCATCACAGACATATCCATGGTGCAATAAAATTGGAAGCGTTGGTATTCCTTTGGCAAAAATGAATTGTAAAGTGATTGATCCTGATACTTATGAAGAAATGAGTTTTGGTGAGCAGGGGGAAATATGTTTTTCCGGTCCGACACTAATGATGGGATATTATGAGAAACCGTCTGCAACAGATGAAGTAGTCAAGGTTCATAAGGATGGAGTGCGTTGGCTACATACCGGAGACATAGGGCATATAGATGAAAATGGAGTGATCTATGTGACTGGTCGTATTAAGCGAATCGTAATGACAAAAGGCTTTGACGGACAGGTAACAAAGATTTTTCCGGATCGAATAGAAAAAGCAATTTGTGATAATCAAGATGTGGAGCTTTGCTGTGTCATCGGTGTGCCTGATGAAAAGCGCATCAATTATCCTAAGGCATTCGTTGTGCTTAAGCAGGGAGTAATTAAATCAGATACAACTAAGCAATCCATAATAGATACCTGTAAGTCCTTACTACCGGATTACATGATTCCGGAGGAAATCGAATTCAGAAACGACCTTCCCAGAACGCCGCGCGGAAAGGTGGATTATCGGACATTGGAACAGATTTAGAGGTCAAGTTAGAATGAATAACTCAAGAACTACGGAAATAACAAGAATAGTGCTATATGCAATGAGTATTTTTCTCATTGTTATTTTGGCAATTCTTTCATGCCAGAAAATCCTTGATTTTAAGTATGATACACAGTCTGATGAAGTGATGTTAAATGCGATTATTGTTTCAGTTCAAATACTTATCATGGTGGGAAATGCGATTTTTAACAGACAGGTTGATTCTGTTTATTTTGGCAGAAAGAATAAGAAGAATAGGATTAACAAGCTGAAGAGTAAAGTATATTCAGATGTTGAGTATGCCAGACAGGAATTACGAATGGGATTAAATACCATTTTTGTATTGGCAGTTTTGATCATAGTTGTACTAATGGTCACTACCGGACGAATATATCTGTCTGTTGCAGCAGGAATCATAATAACTATTGCGTATATATATGCAGATTATATTCCACATGCTAAGTTCTATGCAGAAAAATATGATCGCATATTTTGTAAGGAAAAACCACGGGCTAAAAGAGGACTAGCAAGAATATATTACAACGAATATAAAAATACTAAATTTGATGATCGAAGTCCTCTATATAAAGATATAAATACATTACAGGAAGTTCAATTAGAGGATTTGAACAGGGAGTATATGTATTGCTATTTATGGAGTCATCTGGCTGACAAAAAAGACAAGAGTATGATTTCATTTTTCGCTCTTTTTGTTGTGAACATATTTACCCTAAATCCATCTTTTTACTATGAAATTACTAAATCCTTGGGTTTAAGAAATGATGTTTTTAGTGCCGCATTAATAGTAATCAATATGTTGGCATCTGTTACTTTCGCATTGCTGATTTTTGCACAATTACCTGATTATGATAGAGAACAGGATGAAATCTTAATGGATATTTTATCTAGCGAAGACACAGATGAAAAATTATTAAATAGATACAATTCTCTAATTCATGAAAATAGAAGTCAGCTTATTCAGGCGAGGGCAAGATTTGATTACACAATGCTAAAAATAGATGATGGTGTGACATTATCAGAGGATGACTTGAAATATCAAATGCTGTTTGTTCATAAACGAGTGCCCAATCTGCAAAGATATAATAATACCGTTATATTATGTGCTGTAAGTGTTGAGTTATTGATTATGGAATTTATAGGAATGAGTAATTATCTGATAGCACCTGCCCTTACCGGAATTGTTTTATTGCTGTCAGGTAAGTTGATTGTCCGTAATATTGGGAAAAGAAGTATTAGCAGGGAGTGTGAAATGCTTGAAACAGAAAAGCAGGAGGAAAGAAACCTTGAGTAATGGCACTAAACATACCGGTTACCCGTCAATTGATAAGCCGTGGTTGAAATATTATACGCAGGAGCAAATTGATGCTGATTTACCGAAGTGTAAGATTTATGACTATATATGGAACGCCAACAAGGATTATCAGGAGCGGGTTGCGTTGAATTATTTTGACCATAAAATCACATATGGTCGGTTGTTTGATGAAATTGAAAAGACGGCGAAAGCATTTCAGCAGATTGGTGTAAAACTCGGCGATATTGTTACAGTAATCGCGGTCACACTACCGGAAACCATTTATATGTTTTATGCATTGAACCGAATCGGAGCGATTTCAAACATGATAGATCCGCGGACGAGCGCTGAGGGAATTAGTTCATACATAAACGAGGTTCATTCCGATATTGTTGTAGCAATCGATGCCGTTTATGACAAAGTTATGGAAGCAGTAAGAACTACTTCAGCAAAGCAGGTAATTGTGATTTCGCCTTCCGATTCTCTTGCGTTCCCTAAGAAACAGTTATACAAAGCATTTAAAGCACCTCGGATCAAGTATGAAAGTCGATGTGCGAGATGGAAAGACTTCATCCGTAATGGACGGTTACAGACGGTCAAGGATAGTCCATATCAAAAGGATGAATGTTGTGTAATAGTGCATACGGGAGGAACTACAGGAACTCCCAAAGGGGTGATGCTGAGCAATGATAACTTGAATTGTTCCGCATTTCAATGTTTTAACAGTTCGCTCGATTTTAAGCGTACTCACAGATGGGCAAACATTATGCCACCATTTATAGCCTATGGTGTTGGAAATGGACTTCACTTACCGCTTGTAGTTGGCATGGAAGTGATCCTTATTCCATCGTTTGATCCGAATAAGTTCGATGAACTGTTATTAAAATATCATCCATCACATATGGCTGGAGTTCCTTCGCACTATGAAAACATTATGAATAGTCCGAAAATGAAGAATGAGGATATCTCGTATTTAATCTCACCGATTGTCGGAGGGGACAATATGAGGACCGATTTGGAAGAGAGGGTTGACAGATTCATTGAAGATCATCGTGGGAAAAACAAGCTTATAAAAGGATATGGGATGACTGAGGTCTCTGCAGCGGTAAGCGTGTGTACATCTAATGAAAGCAATAAAATTGGGGGTGTAGGAATTCCGTTCGCACATACAGTAATATCGATTTTTGACACGGAAACGGGCGAGGAATTGTCATATAACCAGAAAGGTGAAGTTTGTATGACAGGCCCCAATACGATGCTTGGATATTACAAAAATGAGGCAGAGACCAGTAATGTTCTCCGAAAGCATGCAGATGGAAAGGTTTGGGTTCATTCCGGCGATCTGGGGTATATGGATGAAGATGGTCAATTATTCATAGAAGGCAGACTGAAGAGAATGATTGTCCGTCATGATGGCTTTAAGGTTTATCCGAGTTTAATTGAAGCTGTACTATTAAATTCTTCAGACGTAAACATGTGTTGCGTAGTAGGCGTGAATGATACTTCGCATGCACAGGGGAGATTGCCTAAGGCCTATGTAGTTCTTAATGAAGATAAGAAACCTTTGTGCGAAGAAATAAAAAAAGAACTGATAAAGCTGTGTGAAGAGGAATTGCCTGAATATGCGCAGCCACAGGATATATGTTTTATCGATCAGCTGCCACTCACACCAATAGGAAAGGTAAACTATTTGGCATTGGAAAAATCGAGTATTTAAAATATAAAAAGCTTGACAGGGGACAAGTAATCAAAGGAGGGAAACGCTTTGACAGACAGACAGGTGGACAGACAGACAGGTGGACGGACGGGGTATCCATCTATAGATAAACCACAATTACAGTATTATCGGCAATTTCCCGTTCGAGATATAAATGTCAATCAGACTATTTATGATTTGGTGTTCGGCTCAAATCAGGACAATTTATACTTACACGCGATAAAATACCTGGGGAAAGAGTGGACATATAAGGAACTAAAAGAAAAAACCGATAGAGCATCTGAGGCATTTTATAATGCCGGAATAAGGGAAGGTGATGTGGTTTTGGTCGGCCTTTCGAATTGCCCTGAAGCCATTATCATTCTTTTGGCCATCAATAAAATTGGTGGCGTTTCAAAGTGGTTTGACGTTCGTGCCGGAGAAAAGGATATAGAGGACTATATTGTCGAAAATAACTGCAAAATTGCAATTGTTTTTGATAGTGTTGTATCAAAAATTCAAAGTGTGGATAATAACACTAATCTTGAAAGAGTGCTTGTAGTCACCCCGGTTGATTCGTTGTCAATACCTGTTCGCTTAGCCTATCATGTAAAAAACAAGAATAAGATTACAGCTAAACCTAATTGCAAATATCAAAGATATTATGATTTTGTAAAAGGACTATCTGGAAACGGTAATAGTCCTAAAGCTCTATTTGATAAGAACCGTCCATCGGTGATGATTCAGTCTAGTGGAACTACAGGAAAACCCAAAGTAATTGTGCATTCTGATTTTTCTGCAACTTCTGCTGTAAGTAAACTGGCTTATTCTGATCTTCCCTTGGAGAAAGGCAAAATACTACTTGATTTGCTGCCTCCGTGGATAGCCTATGCTATAGGTGAGGCTGTTTTATATCCGTTGGCTTTGGGAACAGAAGTGATTCTATGTCCGACGTTTGATCCTGATGCTATCATGGATTATTTGGGAACATTTCAAGTCGTGATGGCAGCTCCTTTTCATTATCGATATCTTTATGAACATTTTGATAACATCCCTGAAGGAAAGAAAAAGCAATTCCTGGATAATACTGAATGTTTAATCTCTGGTGGAGACAAAATATCTATAGAAGAAAACAGGGGATTCGAAGAGAAGTTTAAGGCTCCGTTAGTGAACGGTTGGGGTAATAATGAAGGCTGGGGATGCTTGGCAGTTAATTCTACTAAAGAAAACTGCTACGGCTCTGTTGGTATTCCCAAATACGGAGAGACACTGATAGCATACGATAATGAATCAGGTGAAGAATTACCCTACAATAAGTCAGGTGAAATATGTGCTTTAACGGATACGATGTTTCTTAAATATGCTAATAATGATGGTGAGACCAGAGCAGTTAAAAAGCTACACAAGGATGGGCAGATATGGTTACACACAGGAGATTTAGGCTTTATAGATGAAAATGGACACGTGTTTTTGGAAGGCCGTATCAGAAGAGTTATTATTCGCCAGGGTTTTAAGATCTCCGCTTATACTATAGAAGATAAGTTAACTGAACATCCACTTGTCAAAGAATGCGTTGCGGTTGAAGTTGAAGATAGTACTGAAGAGCATGTACCTATGGCTTTTGTTGTTCTAAAGAATCCAGTCATGGATGAAAAAGCATTTACTAAAGAATTAAGAGAAAAATGTATTAAAGAATTAAAAGAGTATGAGGTTCCTAAATATATTATTATTGTTTCCGAATTACCTTATACCCAGAATGGTAAATATGACTTCAGGTTATTGGAACAGCGAGGAAAAGAGTATGTTGAATCAAAAAAGAGTTAAGAGAAATATATCAGAATACTAAAGAGTCTACTAATAGTGGAAGACATACGAAAAAAACAGTGTTATTACTCTGAAGAATTAATAAATTGGGGTAATGTAGATCTTTCTTATATGATTGCACCTATGGTTGGAGGGGATTCTATGCCAATTGACATGGAAGAGAAAGTTAATGCTTTTTTTGATAGACATGGTGCAAAGTGGCATGTGGTAAAAGGATACGGAATGAGTGAGGTTTCTGCTGCTGTAAGTGTATGCGTATCAAATCAAAGCAATAAACTTGGCAGCGTTGGAATTCCGTTTGCGCATACAGTTATCTCAGTTTTCGATCCGGAAACGGGAGAAGAAATGACTTACAACCAAAAAAGTGAAATCTGCATGACCGGTCCCAATACGATGATCGGATACTATGACAACCAAGAAGAAACGGAAAAGATTTTACGTAAACACGGAGATGGAAGGATATGGGTTCATTCCGGTGATCTGGGATATATGGATGAAGACGGCTGCCTTTTTGTAGAAGGACGTTTAAAGCGTATGATAGTTCGGTATGACGGATTTAAAGTTTACCCCAATCAGATTGAAACGGTTTTGTTGAAAAATCCATATGTGCATTCCTGCTGTGCAGTAGGTAAAGATGATAGCATGCATTCACAGGGGCGGCTTCCGGTTGTGTTTATCGTTATAAAGGATAATTCCGGCTTGACGCAAAATGATATTCGGACACAACTACGAGAACTGTGCATAAAGGAATTACCGGAGTATGCGCAACCGATGGAAATTCTTTTTATCAACAAATTGCCATTGACACCAATCGGTAAGATAGATTATCGGGCGTTGGAAGAATAAAGCGTATAGGAAATGATGAATTTAGTGCCGGCGATGATGCAGGGGAAGGAAAAGAAAAATGAGGGAAATAGTTGTTTTTTTGGCAGGCTGTCTGGTATCTCTTGTGCTTTGGTTTGCAAATAACAAAAATAAAAAAGAAAGGGTTATAGTGGTAGTTTCTGTTCTTCTTATTACCGTAACATTGAGTGCAGTACTTCATTTTACAAATAAGAGTCAAGATAAGGATGTAGTAAATACTAATCAAGGTATATCCATTATCTCTGAAAATGGTAATAACAATACAAGTATCAGTGCAGATGAAATAGTAAGTGAAGAACAGAATATTGATATGAAATGGAATAATGTAGACATAGGCGGAGATGTGAATGTTGGAAATAACAAAATTACAAATAATTATTCATATCATTATGAATCTGAAAGTGTCGATGAATTGACACAAGCGAATATTTATATGCAAGAAGGAAAATATGATGAGGCATTATCTATATATCAAAAAGAAGACTTTTCAAAGGATAAGGCTGTTTTTATCAATATGGGATATTTATATGGAAATGATTTAACCTATTATGGATTAGATATACAAAAGTCTGTAGATTGTTATATAAAAGCGGATTGTGTAGAAGGATATAGAAATTTGCTTGCATTATGCTTGAAAACAGGAGAAACAGAACTTGCAGAAAGTATTTTGGTACAACTGATAGATATGGAAGACGAGGTTACTGTTGAATATATTCGTGCGTGTATAAAAGGAACGGATTATGAAAATACAGAGATTTCTTCATCAAATACAGTCAATATTATCAGCGCTTTATTTCAGTGGATAAACTATGACCAGTGGTATAAAGGATTTAATCCTCCGGATGACACATTCTCAGATAGATGGATATATCAAGGCACAGATTATTTATCAACAGATAGTACAAATCATCCATATGTTACGTATAGAAAACAAATAAGGATTTTTTATAAGTGTATAGATATGATTGAAAAATGCTATTACACCACAGAAGATGGTGTAGAAGAATTAGAGATTATGTAACTATAAGGGATAGCTGCGGCGAAAGCACGAGGCGTGCATTTCGGGCGGCGCCCAAATCCGTTGCCGGAAAAATTTTATGAAGTATATCAGCAGTGGAAGATGAAGAAGATACCGGTATCAGAGCGGCCAAACAGTGTGGGATGCCCCAGACTACTTTCTTCGAGAGGGCACGCGCATACGAAAAATCTACCTTGCTGAATGAATAAAAAAAATCGGAGGATTTGAATAATGTATAAAAGAACTAATAATGAATTGAGTGGATATGCGTCAATAGATAAGCCCTGGTTGAAGTGGTATGATGAAAATGCGCTAAAAGAAACAATTCCAAGTATATCGTTACATGAATATATTTATAGGGAAAATAAAGATAGATTAGATAATATAGCGGTTTCTTTTTTTGAGAAAACAATTACATATGGTGAGGTATTTGATAATATCGAAATTGTTTATAAAGCATTTCTTAGCTATGGAATTAAAAAAGGGGATATTGTTAGCGTTTGTATTCCAAATATTCCTGAAGCAATATATATTTTTTATGCATTAAACAAAATAGGTGCAATATGCAATTATGTGGATCCGAGAGCAAATATGAATGTAATGGCATATCATATTCGTATTGCAAAATCAGAATTACTGATAACGATTTCGGATTGTTACGAGATATTTAAAAAAATAAAGAAAGAAGCAGAAATAAAACATATTGCAGTTCTTAATGTTGTAGAAAGTCTAAACAAATACAATGGCATAGATATAGCTGATGAAACTGATTATACCTGGGAACAGTTTATTAACGCTGAAAACGATTACAAAATAGAACAATTCGATGTAGATGATAATTGTCCGGCATGTATATTACATACAGGTGGAACTACTGGTACACCCAAGGGGGCTTTGTTATCAAACAAGAATTTTCACTCACTTGTAAAGCAGTGGAAATACTTGGGACTTCCCTATGAAGCCCAAAAGACTCTTTTGAGTCTTATGCCTCCATTTGTTTCTTTTGGTTTAACGGCAAATATGCACGTTCCTCTTTGCTATGGTATGGAATTGATTTTGATACCTGAGTATAATCCGCTAAAGGTTGTTGATCAGATAGCCAAATATCATCCAAATTGTATTCCTGCTTCTCCCGCACATTGGGAGGAAATACTGGTAAACAAGAGAATTAGGAGAATGGATCTCAGCTTTTTGGAAATTGCATTTGTTGGTGGAGATATAATTAGTACAAAACTTGAGAGGGGGTTAAATAAGCTATTTGAGGAAACCAACGCCAATATATGCCTTATAAACGCATATGGTATGACAGAGACAACAACTGCGATTTCCGTACCATTTAATGAAAAAGTTCGTCATGAAGGTAGTGTAGGTGTGCCTTTACCTCAAACAGTAGTTGGTATATTTGATGATGACTGTAATGAACTAAAATATGGAGAGTTGGGCGAGATTTGTGTAAGAAGTAATAGTGTTATGCTTGAATATTATAAAAGCGATGAAACAGAACAGACACTTATCCTGCATAATGATGGAAACAAATGGATGCATACGGGGGACATGGGGGTAATATCAAAAGATGGTATCCTTTATATAAAGGGAAGAAAAAAGCGTATTATTATCAGGTATGATGGAATAAAGATATATCCCGTTGAAGTTGAGAATGTAATAATGCAAATGTCAGGTGTACGAAAATGCATTGTAGTTGGGAAGAAAGATAAAAGGCATCTTCAAGGATCTTTCCCTGTTGCATATATAGTTACTGATAGCAAAGAAAAAGATATTATAATTCAAAGGGCGAAGGATTATAGTTTAGATCATATTATTGATTATGCAGTGCCTGAACAATTCTTTGTGTTAGAGGATATTCCTTTTACTGCCAACGGAAAGATTGATTACAGGTTTCTGGAAAATAAGGCGAATGGTAGTATGTAGTTTTTTTGTAACAAAATATGAATTACCTGTGACGGAGGAATTTATAAAAGATATCCCGATTACAAAAGCAGGAAAGAAAGATTATCGAAAATTGGAAGAAATGGTTGCGGAGGGTCTTTTCAGTTAGGGGAATCGAATGTGAAAAAATCAAAGGGAGATTTGGAGAAATGAGTGATGTATTACATGAGTATCGTGATAAAAACGGCGATTTGGTGAGAGTTAGGAAGAGCTCTTCGGGTGAAGTCTATATAGACGAATATTTAGGAAATGAGCGCGATCCTGAACTTCATGAGCGATTAACACATAAAATTTCTTCGGGAGATGGAAAACCTACGGGACATGGTGAAGGGCATACTCCGCTCAAATACAGCGATTAGTAGTTGTACATATTGAATGAAAAAAGAAGTCGCTTAAAATTTTCTGGCGCATCCGGAGAAAACTGAAGATTTCCGTGCCGTGCAGCGTGCAGACTAATGAATAAGTTATATAAGGAGGGAAAAATGGATAATGATAAGTTTAATGATGTGTCAAAAGCGGCAAATGGTATGTATGATTTTATAAAGGAGTTTAAAGATTATATAGATGAGTGAAAAAAAAGAGTTAACCGGTTATCCATCGGTAGATAAGCCGTGGTTAAAGTATTACAGCGATGAGGCATTGAATGCGGACATGCCCCGATGTACGGCTTATGATTATCTGTGGAAGAGCAATAAGGATTATCTGAGCAATATTGCGTTAAACTATTTTGGAAGAAAAATCTGTTTTGCTGAACTGTTTGAAAGCATTGAAAAAGTTGCGGCTGCATACCAAAGATTTGGCATAAAGCCTGGAGATATAGTAGTTTTTACAACGGTAACTACGCCAGAGACAATTTATTCTTTTTATGCACTCAGCCGTATAGGAGCCATTGCCAATATGGTGGATCCGAGAACGAGTGCTGAGGGTATTCGGGATTACATTACTGAAACCGAATCCAAAATAATTGTTACTCTGGATGTGGCGTATCCTAAGATTAAGGAATCCATCAAAGGGACGGGTATAGAGAAGGTTATAGTTGTTTCTCCATCTGATTCATTAGGTCGAGTGTTCAAGACACTCTATAAAGTAAAGAATCGAACGGTAAGAATAAACGAGGATTATATATACTGGAAAGATTTTGTTGCTGGCGCTTCGGAGATAGAAGATGTTCTATATGAAGAAGATCGATGCTGCTTAATTGTCCATACCGGCGGAACAACTGGCAACCCCAAAGGCGTTATGCTTAGCAATGAGAATCTGAATGCACTTGTTCTTCAAAGTATATTGACAGATATAGATATGCAGAGGGTTCATAATTGGATGGATATTATGCCTCCGTTTATAGCTTATGGAATCGGTATGGGAATACACCTTCCCCTGGTTATCGGTATGGAGACGATCCTCATCCCATCATTTGATCCGGATAAGTTTGATGAACTGCTGTTGAAATATAAGCCTATTCATATGGTCTTCGTTCCGTCATATTGGGAAACGATAATAAATAGCCGTAAGCTGAGAAATAAAGACCTTTCATTCATTATAGCGCCAACAGTTGGCGGTGACTCAATGGATATCAATCTGGAAAGAGCAGCAAATATGTTCTTGAAAGAGCATGGGTGCAATTATAAGGTAACAAAAGGATATGGAATGACTGAGGTATGCGCCGGGATATCAGGAACGCTTGATTCCAATAATGAAGAAGGAAGCGTCGGAGTACCTTTTGTAAAAACCATAGTTTCCGTATTTAAGCCTGAATCGGAGGAAGAGCTTAAGTATGGAGAAGTGGGTGAAATCTGTATCACAGGTCCGAATGTGATGCTTGGGTATTATGGTGATCCTGAGGCGACAAACAATATCGCACGAATGCATAGTGATGGGAAACTTTGGATTCATTCCGGTGATATGGGCTATATGAATGAAAGAGGTAGTATTTTCATTGTTGACAGGATGAAACGAATGATAGTCCGATATGATGGATTTAAAGTTTTTCCTTCAGCAATAGAAAAGACAGTCTGCACTCATAAAGGTGTTAATCAGTGCTGTGTTGTGAGATACAAGGATCCTGATCATAGTCAAGGGGATTTGCCGGTTGCCTTTGTCGTAAAAAGCAAGGAATGGTCACATGATTTGCAGGATGAATTGGAACGCCTGTGCGAAAAGGAATTGCCAGAGTACGTACAGCCGGTGATGTGGAAATTTATTGATCAGATGCCGCACACGCCTATTGGTAAAGTGGATTACCTGGCTTTAGAAAAAATGGTTATAAATCCTTGACAAGTAATCAAAGGAGGGAAACGCTTTGACAGACAGGATTTCCGTCCATAGATAAACCGTGGGAAAAGTACTATCCGGAAGGAGTATTGAATTTCGAAATTTCATACTTTACATCAGAAGCCGGATGTGCTATCATACAAATAGAACACTTGTTTGCCTGATGGTATCTGAAGTACACGATCGAAGGTGGAGGCGCTGATGAGAGCAGAGACGGAACAGGATATTTATGCAGCGGCTCTTCGTGGCCAGGAATATGATGAAGCCTGCAAGCGTGTACTGAATAACAAGGAGATTATTGCGCCGATCCTGCAGATGCTTGTACCTGAGTATCGGGATTGTACTGTAGTAAATGTCAAATCATCCGCCCCGACCTAAATCAACGCCGCTCTTCAGCGGCGTTTGTAACAGGTTTCCGGTAACACTT
>Ga0247610_10005083_pt1 | contig 13912 bp, 15 predicted proteins | sample 174DNAGHGhighgp2_FD_193483 | JGI IMG/M metagenome (GOLD analysis project Ga0247610, IMG submission 193483) | Sheep rumen microbial communities from Palmerston North, Manawatu-Wanganui, New Zealand - 1742 DNA GHGhigh gp2 | ecosystem: Host-associated > Mammals > Digestive system > Stomach > Rumen... | reverse complement strand
TAACATTTATCCAATCAAGCCGCAAGATTTCAATGAGTTCGGGGAATACGACGCAGTCAAAATGCGTGCATATGTATATTATTGTCCTAGCTGTAACATGGAAACTCGTGGAAACGAAATTCGTCGTGCCTAGCGGAGAGAAAGAGATGGACATCTACGAGTACTTGAGGGGCGAGATAGAACCCCTCAGAAAAGATAAGTATATCTGCCCTTATACGAAGGTAGTGCCTATATTCGTAGTCGCGCGCCTTGTGAAATACTGCGTCCGCCGCATCGTCGAAGCAAGCGGAGGAGCAATCACGGAGGCGGAGGCAAAGAAGAGCATCAAAGGAATCCTGCTTGGTGCGATGGAAGAATGGAGGAAGGAGGGGGAATAAAGGAAGGATTCGTCTTGTACAAGATTAGCAATGTACTTGAGAGTGCTTTTGATTATTTCTAAAGCTCTACAAAGTGTAGACTTGTAAGACAAACTCTGCTATAATTAATTAGTCGCAAGATAGAAAGGTGGTGGTATTCTGGAAGAGGATTTGGAACGTCTTCACGAGGAACTCTGGGATCAGTATATCGACGCTCCAGAAGAACTCGTAAAGCAGATCGAGGGCGTGGCAGAAGAGACTGCCAAGATGCTGCGATTCCGTCCTGACGGCGCCTGGATGAAGTTCCAAGGGCCGGAAGATGAGGAGCCAAGGATATTCAAAGTACAGTACAAGAAGAAGGTCAATGAATTCCGGGTAATCCTCTTGATCGTAATCGCGGATGTACGGAAGCTCGAAGAAGCACGCAGCCGCAATGTACAGTATGCTCCGTTCACCATGACTGTAGAGTCAAACAGTCATCTGGACGAGACAGAGCAACTCAAAGCTTCCTTGGAGGCTTTCCTGAGGCATATCTCGGGCGCAGTCCAGCCAGAGGAGCTTACAGATTAGGTTAACTAAGGATAAGGGGGTGGTCATGATAGAAAATGATCAGAAACAAATTGATGTCCTGCGTTTCCCTGATTGTGTCAGGCTGCGCAAAGGCATGTACCTGCTGAATCCGGATCACTGTGTTTTCGAGATGGTAGACAATGCTGTCGATGAGTATACAGCAGGCTCGGCAGATACGATTACGGTAGCCGCTATTGACGACGAAGATAGTGGCCAGACAATCATCACGGTAGAGGATAATGGCTCAGGCATCCCGATGGCGCCAAGCACAGACCCTGAGTATGCAGGGCTGGCACAGGCAGAAGTGGCGTACACCGTGCTTCATTCTGGGGCGAAATATAATCAACAGGGTGGCTACAAAACCTCGACAGCAGGAATGAATGGCATAGGTGCCAGTGCGGTAAACGCCGTATCTGAATGGTGTCATCTTGTGAGCCGTTCTGGAGGCAAGGAACAAGCTATTGACTTTGCCAAAGGAGTTACCGTCAATCACTGTTACGATACCGGGGAAGTCCCGGATCAAAACGGTACGATGGTGCAGTTCGTTCTTGACCAGGAGATCTGGGGATCTGAATGGTACGATTTCGGCCATATCAAACGCCGGCTCCAGCAGCTGACATTCCTGAATCCGGGGCTCAAGATCAACTACTACGTCAAGTCGCATGATGTTGAAGGCAATGAGATCACATACGACAAGGCGTACAAGTATGAGAGCGGCCTCATGGATTACATTACGAAGATTGCCAAAGGCAAGAAGCAGATCGTTGCTCCGGCACTGGTAAATGGCGATTTCGAGTTCTCTGTCATTGATCAGCAGGAAGTGCAGGGAGACAACGGAGAGATTCGTATGGAGGGCGTGGAAAGCAAGAGGGCGGTGAAGATGGACTTCTGCTTCACCTATACTGACCAGCCATCCAGTGAGTTGAAGACCTTCGTGAACAACGTAGCCACCGAGAATGGCGGCGACCACGAGACAGGATTCAAAGAGGGAGTATACCGTGCTGTAAAACAGTACGCTACTGAGAACAAGAGTTTCAAGGACGTTGCTGATATTACCAGTGATGATTGCCGTGAAGGCATGCTTGCTATTTTGAGCATCAAGCTCAAAGACCCGAACTATGAGGGCCAGGCAAAGAGCAAGCTCAAGATGCTGGAGGTACGTGCCGGCATCAGGAGCAGCGTGGAAGAGTATTTCTATGATTATCTTTCACAAGATCCAGCCCGTGCCAAAGCTATTCTCTCCAAAGTGGAACTTGCCGTGAAAGTAAGAAAGGCAGCTAAGAGAGCCCGCGATAACGAGCGCAAGCTTAATAAGCTGACAGACACGGCAGGGCTTCCTGGAAAGCTGGCTGATTGCCGTAGCAAAGATCCGGAGAAAGCGGAGATCTTTCTTGTAGAGGGAGACTCGGCTGGGGGAAGCTGTAAGCAAGGGAGAAACCCTGAATTTCAAGCAATCCTTCCTGTATTTGGCAAGATTCCAAATGTAGCTAAGATGACGTTAGACAGAATTATTGCTTCCGAAAAGCTAAAAGATATTTCTAAAGCGTTTGGCTGTAGTATGGGGCCAACATTCGACATTAGCAAGACGAGATATCATAAAATCATTCTCACTGCAGATGCAGATGTTGATGGGTGGCACATCAACTGTTTGCATGTTACCAATATCTATCGTAACATGAGGCCTTTAATTGAAGCTGGCTATATTTACATCGCCTGTCCACCGCTCTATAAGGTGTCCAAGAAAGCAGGTAAAAAGGAAGAGGTTACATACCTCTATACACCGGAAGAATTGGAAGCCTTTGATACAGAAGGCTGCAGCATAACACGGTACAAAGGGTTAGAAAACCGAGCCCTTATTAACTTTTCCGTTTATCAGCGGGGTCTTGCCGCTTAAGCAAGGCTAACGAGGGCCGCCCTGTATTACGCAGGGGAGTCTCGTGGGAATCGTCTTAATAGACGAAGCCTGTATCGACCATCCCCGTTGTTGGGGAGTAGGGACACTATTGATACGCGCCCCGAAAGAGTTGACACGATGATGGCAGTTAGTTACCAGCCTGAGTGAATAAATGGTCAGTGCCTCTGGTAACAGAGGATAAACACGTAGGAGAAATGATGCCAGAACAGCTCTGGGAGACAACCATGAATCCCGAGACTCGCCGCCTCATCCAGATTACTATGGATGACGCGGAAATGGCAGAGGAAATCATTACGGCGTGCATGGACGAAGACAGTTCGGCTCGCCGGGAATTTGTGCTCTATCCAGAGCGCTTCGAAAACGACAACGATAATGACGGCGTAGACGTAGTTGCGTAAGCAGCTTTTTGAGGATCGAAAATGAAAACTGAAAATCCGTAGGGTGGCCTTTCTTGAGTTTTCACTTTAGTTATTGGGGCAACCCAGGGAAAAGTGAACACAAAACTTAAGACAAGGGGAATACACATCTATGATTAACAACATTAAAGCCATCGGTATGCTCACTGATCTGCAGAAGTCGCATGAATACAAAGGCCATGACGGGAATACCGTACAGTATTACAAGGCAAGGCTGGCCGTGAAACGTTTGTCTGATGTCTTCGACTATATACCGCTGATTATCTCCAGCGATATCGTAGATAGTTTGGGCACGAAAGACGGCTGTGTCTCTGTAGAAGGAGAAGTCCGCACCAGGAACTATGTAGGAGAGGATGAGCGCAGCCATCTTGCGGTATACGTGAAGGCTACTGACATCAGCGTCCTTGAGGAAGTCCCCGAGCACGGGCTCAACGAAGTAGAGCTTGAAGGGGTCATCTGCAAGGAGCCTTCATTAAGGGAGACGGCCTCTGGTAGGGTCATCAGTGACTTGTTGATTGCTCACAATACTTGCAGCAAGAACGGGAACCGTATCAAGAGCTATTACGTTCCGGCGCTTACCTGGGGCAGCTCTGCAAGGGTCATCCATAAGCACTTCGGTGTAGGTGATGGCATCGTGATCAAAGGACGGCTCCAAAGCCGCAAGTATCATTGCAAGAATGAGCCAGATGGTGTGTATCACTGGGCATACGAGATTTCAGTAAGTAATTTTCGGGCCACTACGAATACAAAAGACGACAGCGACACCATAGTCGCTTGAACTGGAGGGGATATTTTGATACTAAAGAGAGAACTGGGTGATTACATACGGCCCAGCTATCTTTCATATGCTCTTGATGTGGTTCAGGCACGAGCCATCCCGGATGCACGGGACGGGCTCAAGCCTGTCCATAGGCGTATTCTGCAGTCAGCTTACGATTTGGGGCTTGGTCCGACCGCGAAACACAAGAAGTCTGCAAGGCTTGTCGGGGATGTACTCGGCAGGTACCATCCCCATTCCGATGCTTCTGTCTATGATGCCGAGGTAGTGTTAGCCCAGGATTTCAAGGAACGCTATCCACTCATAGATATCATGGGCAACGCGGGTAGTGTGGACGGAGACCCTGCCGCAGCAATGCGATATACGGAAGTCCGTATGAGCAGATACGGCAGCATATTGATGGAGAATATCGAGAAAGATACTGTCGATATGCAGCCGAACTACGACAACACTATTGAAGAGCCAACAGTGCTCCCCGGTCTGTTCCCGAACCTGTTGCTCAACGGAACTTCTGGCGTAGCTGTAGGCGTGGCCGCGGACTTCCAGCCTCATTGTGCTAAGTCTATCTACGGAGCTCTGGACAAGATGCTTGACGATGCCATTAAGGGAGATGAGACTTCCCTTGATGACCTCATCAGCATTGTGAGGGCTCCTGACTTCCCGACAGGAGGTATCATTGTCAATGCTGACAGCTTGAGAGAAGCATACGCCACAGGAAAGGGCAGGGTCATTGTCCGCGCCAAATACGAGATCGAGGAGATATCAAACGATAAGCATCGCATGGTAATCACCGAGATCCCGTTCCGCGTGAACAAGGCGAAGCTGGTAGCGAAGATAGCAGAGTTGAAGTCGAACGGGACAATCGAGGACATTGCTTCCGTCAGCGACGAATCGAATCGTGATGGGTTAAGGGTCGTGATCGACTTCAAGGCCAAGACGAACATAGACTGGGTAGTCAACATGCTGCTCAAAAAGACAGAGCTCCAGAAGAGCCTGCCTTTCCATCATGTGGCTATTGTCGTGGATGAGAACGGGAAACCTGTCCCTAAGGAGAACCTTTCTTTGAAGGATCTTCTGGAAAGTTTCCTACTCCATGCAGTCAACGTTACCCGCCGTGCAGTGGAGTTCGACGTGAACAAGGCACAGAAGCGCATGCATATTGTCAGTGCTCTTGGACAGGCTGTTGGCCAAGCAGATGAGGTCTGGGAGATCAACAAATCGGCCAAGACAAAGAAAGACGCTGTTGAGGGCGTGCAACAGCTCTTGAACGTAGACGAGGAACAGGCGACAGCTATCGTGGATCTGCATCTCTGGAGCATGAACGAGGATTCCCTTGGGAAGCTTCAGAAAGAATATGACGATCTTTCCGGCTTCATCGGCAAATGCGAGGAGATCCTGGGCGACCAGACGATACTTCTTGCAGAGACTCGCCAGCGCCTCAAAGAGACGTATGAGAAGAACTTCAAGGACGACTGTCGCAGGACAGAGATCTCCACAGAAGAGATTGGCTCTACAGATATCAGGGATTTCGTACAGGAAGAAGACATCGTCATTACCTATACGCATAATCAGATGATCAAATCAGTCAGGTTGGCAGACTATAAAAGCCAGCGCCGTAATGGTGTAGGCACAACGCTGCAGACCAAGGAAGACGATTTTGTAGAGCAGGTCAATACACTGAGTACCAAGGACAATTTGGTATTCATTACGAATAAGGGCAGAGCTTATGTCTTGCCGGCATTCCGTATTCCGATTTCCGGGCGCAATGCACAGCCCAAATACCTTGTCAACTACATTTCCTTTGATGAGGATGAACATCTTCTCACTATGCTTCCAATCAAGCATGAAGGAGATGAAGACAAGGCATTGTTCTTTGTTACCAAGAATGGTCTTGGTAAGCGCCTGAAAGTGACGGAGCTTCCGCAGACCAGATCTGGAGCCCGTGTCATCAGCTTCCGTGAAGGTGACGAGCTTGCCTCTTGTGTCCTCACAGAAGATGATGACCAGGTGCTTATCGTATCTGCTGACGGACTTGGCCTGCGTACAGCAGTCAATAACTTCCGCGAGATGGGGCGGGTTGCCTCAGGCGTTGTCGCCATGAGGTTCAAGAACGAAGCAGACTGTGTAGTGGCTACTACCGTCATCAAATCCGAAGAGGATAAAGTCTGTGTGCTCACGCAGGGCGGCTTTGGCAAACGTATCGCGGTCAAAGACATCGCGTCCAGAGACAACAAGGGAGGCAAAGGCGTCATTGTCTACAAGCCAAACAACGTCTCGGGCGGCGTAGCAGCAGTCCTGAATGCCGATGATGAACAGACTATCATAGCTGTTACATCTAATGGCATGGTTGTGAGGACTGAAGCCAAAGGCATCAGCGTAATGGGTACGACAGCTCGTGGCGTACATGTAGTGAAGCTGCAGGACGGCGATTCCATCGCTACTGCCGTGGATGCGCCGGAGGAGGGGAACTCCAATGAGTAAGAAGAAATCGAACAAGAAACAGGCTGAGAAGCAGCGCTCTGTTCTTGGCAATGAGTTTGTTCAGTTCCTTGGTGGAGTTATCGACAAGATGACCGCCCCGGGCGGAGCCTTCGAGAACCGCCCGCAGGCAGCTGCTCATGAACTGATTGCCGTAGTAGCGGAAGAACTGCTGAAGCTGACGTATGACAAGGACAACGACACGGACTTCTTCAGGGCAAAACCTCTTGTCCGTGCCGCCATGTTCCTGTTGGAGAGGTATAAGTCGGATATCGATAGTGCTGACGTTGACGAGAAAATCAAGAAGCGTGTGCTCGCTGACTGCGATACTTCTATGAGGACACTAAAGATGATGACGGAAGTGGAGGAAGATGACCAGTGATCGAATGGATCAAGACAAGCGAGGAGCTGCCTATGGACAGGGAGACGGTAATCTATTGGGTTGACTACCCAAGGCACACCCTGCTGTTAGGCAGCTTCATCAGGATCGGAGAGGATAGCGGAGAGTTCATGCATTATCTTGACGCTGATCGCTACAAAGGCCCGGCTTTCCTGCGGGCTGATTCCGGCTATGTCCCGTGCTGGGCACATCTCGATGATCCCACGGGGATGAACTCGTATAATCCACTTGAGGCTCAGAGCTTCAACCGTATGAAGAGGGGGTAAGCCATGGGAAATTTGGCAATTCCAGAGAAGAAGCCGTTGGCGGAGCGCCTCAAGCTTCTTGACGAGATCTCTGAGAAATTCAATCAGAAATGCGGCAAGAAACTCATGGGGCGTATCGGGGCCGACCAGGAAATCATGGACAAGCTCACTTTGAGGTATATCCCTACTCCGTGTCATGAGCTCAACATGGCTATTGACGACCACGGCGGCGGTATCCCCAGAGGACGCTGCACCATCGTGGCAGGCGGAAAAGACTCGGGCAAGACGAGTATCCTGCTGGAAACCATCGGGGAGAATCAGCATAATCCTGACGGCACACCAACAGATTTCGTCGCCCTCTGGATCGAGTCGGAGAACTCGCTCACAAAGGATCAGGTTGTCGGTATGCACAATATCATCCCGGAGCAGTTCTCGTTCATCAAGGTGCCATCCTCCGTGCCTTCCGAAAGGATCCTGGATACTGTCCAGGGTATCCTGCAGGCAGGCGTAGTAGATATGGTTGTCATCAACTCTCTGTCGTGTCTCACTACCGAGAAAGAGATGAATACAAGCCTTGCTGACAACATCATGGCCTTGTCGGCCCGTAGAAATAGTCGCCTAACCAGAAAGTTTACGCCGATCGTCTCTGAGTTCGACACTGCTTTCGTCATTGTCTGCCATCTCACGACAGACATCGGTTCACTCAGCAGAGACCCATTGATCGTATCCGGAGGCCAAGCAATCGGGTATTGGTCGGCGCTCACACTGGATTTCCGCAAGCGTGCCATGAGCGATACAGATCCGTACAAGAAAGAGGAGGCTCTCAAGCTCTGCGTCACGATCAAGAAGAACCATTGCCGCCCGGACATGAAGAACCCGTACAGGAAGGTGGAGTACTTCGCCGTGTATGGGAAAGGCATCGACAAGGTTCTTCCTGCCTGTGACCGCGCCATTGATGTTGGTCTCTTTGAGATTCACGGGAACTGGTTGTGGTGGAAGAACATGGACGATCCGAAGGGCGAACCGTATATGAAATTTAATGGCAAGGGCAAGTACCGCGAGTACATGTCCGAGAACCCGGAGGAGTGGGTGAAGTTCATCGAGCAGCTCAATACCATGGACAATGGTTCTATGGCTGGCATAGAGCAATGCACTACAGAGGAGATCACTGCTATCGAAGCAGATGAGGCCGCTGTGAAGAAAGAGAAGAAATCTACGAAGAAGAAGGCAGGCAAGACTGAGATGTTGGCCCCCGACGTGGAGCCGGTTTCTCAGGACAGCCAGCAGGCAAGCTGAACGCAACCCCTCTCCTTCGGGAGAGGGGGATATTTATTTTTGGAAGGAGATGATGCCTATGGCCTGTGAATGGGGTCTGGAAGAGGAATGCGCTCGCGCTGGGTCGTTCCATTGTGGTATCTGTTTTACTCCTCGACAGTTTTTCGAGGAGAAGAAAGTCAAGAAGAAGGCCAGTTTGGCCCGCCGCCAGAACAAGGCAGACGGGCGCACTGGTTCCAGCTTTGAGCTCCAGAACCACAAGACAAATACGTCTGTGCTCAAAGAAGATGTCGTGAGCGGCATGACCCTGAACTCTGGCGCTACTGTGTTAGAGAAAGGCGATGAGCAGATCCGCGGCATCATCAATATCATGGAGGAGCTGAAGACCAAGACAGTGCAGAAAGCTCGTGGAGCAAAGAACTTCACGATACAGAAAGGCTGGCTCGACAAGCTCCATATGGAAGCTCTGAAAGAGAAAATGGAGTTCTGGTATCTGAAGTTTTCATTCTTGGAAGGCGACCGCGATGTGTACGTCATCACTGAGCAGGACATCATCATGTCCATGGTCAAGACAATGGTGACTGACCGCAGGGAGAAGAAGCTCTACCAGAAAGTAGCCGCCCGCGAGAAAGCAGAGCGTGAAAGGCTGGAAGCAGAACTTACATCGCTGCGGGCGGAATTGTCTGCTTACAAGTCCAACAAGGAGCTGATGGAATTCATTGAAACATACGAGAGAGAAGGGTTCGAAGCATGCAAGAGCTTGACTACGGCAACATCATCCGGGACGCCGTAAGGGCGGCGGAGGTTGCAGACCCATACGACTATGTAGTCCGTGCTGTTCGCCCGTTAGCCTTGAAATCGTTGGCTACGGCAATGACAAACTGCAAGGACTGCGACATGAACAAGGACGGGAAGTGCCATAAGTCATGCCTCCTGGCGAATAAACCGGAGGCGGTGAACGTTCTCGTCATCTCGGACTATCCGAGCGATCCCGTACTGGGAAGCCCGTTGTCTGAAGATGAGATGGATATGATGAACCAGGCATATGAGTGCCTTGGAGTAGACACAGACCAGATTGCGTACATGAACTCTGTCTCTTGTGAGCCATTAAAAGATATCAACGGCAAGAAGATGGCCCGCATGCCTACCAGCGAAGAGACACGCAACTGCAAGGTCTTCACGGACTACGCTATCAAAATACTCCAGCCGAGGCTCATCCTGCTAATGGGCAACTTCGCCTTGAATGCTTACGTGCACGACGTAAACATTAAAAGCATGAGAGGCAACTGGATCGAGATCAATGGAGTGCGTACTATGCCGACATATTCCCCGGCGCAGATCGCCAAGCTTGTCAATATGGATGAATGCAACGATCTGCAGGAAGAGATGAAGAATGCCTTCGGAGATGATCTCTATACGGCATTCAAGTGGTTCCAAGAGACGTATCCGGACGCGGATTTCGCGCCTAAGTTACTTGATGCAGAATAATGGGTGTTGTAAAACGCCTGCAAGTGAGATATAATGTTTTTGTGATTAGACGAAGGAGAGATTTTATATGAGTTTTTTGAGCAAGTTGAATGAGAGCAAGAATGCAGCCGCTAACACTTCCGCTAAGCCGGCACCGAAGGTGAACCCTTTCGCCAAGAACCCGTTCATGAAGAACAACCCTTTCGCTAAGAAGACTGAGACGCCAAAGGCTGAGGCTGCACCTGCAGAGGTAGTCAAGGTAGAGAAGAAGGTCGAGGCTCCCAAGGCAGTAGAAGAGACAAAGGCTCCGGAGACGGAAGTCCGTGATGGCCGCGCTCCCAGCGAGAAGCCAAAAGTCGCTCCTATCGAGCTGCCTGAGACTGAGACGGAGAAGCTTGCCAAGAGCTTCTTATCCGGCGAGAAGAAGCCGGTTCCGCTCAAAGGCCAGGAAGAGGCAGATATCGAGGATGAGACAGCAGAGCCTACTCCCGAGGAGAAGTTCGAAGCGGAGGCAGACAACGCAGTCAAGGCTGTTGTCGCAGAGGATGTCGAGCCTGAGGCCACTGATGAAAAGGCCGAGCCTGAGACAGAGGCAGAAGAGGCGCCCAAGAAGAAGACTCGCAAGCGCAAGACCAAGAAGGCAGAAGAGACAGAGGAAGCAGCAACCGAGGATGCCGTAGCAGAGGAGAGCGAGAACGACAATGAGGATACTGCTCCTGTCGAGAACCCTCCTGCTAAGCTGGAGAAGAAAACTGATTCCCAGCGTGTCCTGCAGACTGCTCACTTCAAGCCCGTCGATATCCTTGGGCAGAAGATGTCTTATGACGAGGCTTGCCAGCTTGTAATGACCCAGTTCAACGATACGAACGCCTGGAAACAGTATGAGGATGATGTCCTCGCACAGCTCGATTCCAAGGAGCTCCGTATCGAGGCAGACATGAATCCCGGCACGCTCAAGGCTGTCGAGTGCAACCTGGATGCCTTGGCTACCGACCTGCTTCGCAACTACATCAAGACGAAGCAGCTCAACGAGCTCCTGACCAACAAGGACTTCGGTACTGCGTATGCGCTCATGGCAGAATACAGTGACGGTAAGAACATCATCGATCGTCAGCAGAGTGGCTTCCGCGCCTTGGCGAGTACTGAGATCGGCGACCAGAAGGTTAACATGCTTGCGCTTATCGCGACTACCCGTGTGCACCTTGTATTCCTGCAGGCAGTGATGGATAGGATCAAGAGCAAGCAGAACATGTGCATCACGATGTCCTCCGCTATCAAGGTGGAGAACTCTATGAGCATGTTGGGAGCGCAGGGCTAATGTAAAGAAAGGGGAACTATATGGCATTTGATTTGAAAACATGGCAGAAACATGCAGAGGAAGTTCTGAACACTCCTATCCCCAATGGTCTGATTCAACAGAGGGAGCAGGGCGGACAGACGCTCAGCTACATCAACTCTGCCACGGCTACGGCCATTCTTAACAGAGCCTTCGGGCCGGGCGGCTGGGAATTCGTCAAAGTTGCAAGCGGTGTCCGTGAAACCATGGAAGACAAGCGCGGCAACAAAGGTCATACCATGGTCTATGAAGGAGAGCTTCATGTATTCATCCCTGACGCCAAGACAGGCGCAATCAATAGGGAAAACTACGCGAACTTCCCTGGTTTCGGAACCAAGACCATGTTCGGCGGCGCCAACGAAGACCAGATGGCAGACAAGAGCGCTCAATCTGATTGCTTCAAGAAGTGTGCCTCTATCGTAGGAGTAGGCTCCCAGCTGTACTTCAAGAAGAGGTCCATGTTCAACTCCCTGATCGTCTTCCTGGATAATCTGGGAAAAGAGCCTGAGCCTAGCGCATGGGATAATCCGGAAGTCGTATCCAAGTACAAGGATGAATGGGATTTCCTTGAAAGGCTCAAGAAATCTACCGGAGCCACAGACGAGGATCTCGACGAGATGGCATGCGAATGGTCCAAGGGCAAGGTTGAGACAGTACGGGCTATCGAGCCAGAGAACCTCAAAGGCTTTGTGAGCTACATGAACGATATCGCCAACTGGGAAGAGGAGAAGGGGGATGCGGGCTGATGGCTATGCACTTCCATGAGGAGCATTACCTGACCTGTCCCAGCTGTGGCGCGACAACTATGACCGTTGAGAAGGTATACCGGTTCTCTCCTGACAAGAGAGAGCCGGCTGCCGTCAACGGCGAGTATCTCCATACCCTGCTTCGCTGCTCCGTCTGCGGGAAAGACTGCAAGCATTTCAACAAGGCAGAAAGTGTTCGCCTTGACAGATAGGCCAAAAAACGAAAAGTCGTTCAAAAACGGCTATATTACCCCGTATAGGAACGTTTTTACTCGCGCACGCGAAAAAAATTGGAGGAAATTTTTTTACAATGGAAAAATTAAGGATTTTCAACGTGCTTTGGACCTCTGAGTCGGGCGGACCCAGCCCCGAAGGCAACAAGAGGACAGAACTTTTCCTGGCAGGCTGCAAGATGGCTTATGAGGGTCATCCCTGCAAGGATTGCTTTAATCCCGGACTTTGGGATAGCAACAAGTTCGTTGCAGAGGTAACTCCGATAGAAGCATTTTTCAATATCGCCAAGAATGCGCCGAACAAGTACATCACTATTGTTGGCGGCGAACCTTTGGATCAGATTGAGCCTCTGACAAGACTCTGCGCTATCTTGAAAGCTAATGGCTACCATATCATCGTGTTCACTCACTACACGATGGATGAAGTCATGGCTATGGAACACGGCAAGTATCTCATCGACAATATCCATGTGTTGATCGATGGCAAGTACGAAGAGAACGAGCGTATCTATCGCGACAACTTTGGCGATGGCTTCACAGATGCTGTAGGTTCTGGCAACCAGGTAATCTGGGACTGTGAGGCAGAGCATCTGGAAGGCATTGCCGCCCGCGATCTGGCTGGTATCTATGTATGCCCAGACCATACTCTGCGGTACATCACGAAGGAAGACGATACTGCCTCCATGCAAATAGCCGTATAGGGGTGACTATTAGAAATGCCGAGAGTAATCATGTCAACGAAATTTAACGGAACAACTATTGACGTAACACCGGAGTCTATCAACAAGTTCTTCGTGGAGCCTATCCAGCTGAAGAAATACAATGAGACTGGCTTGTCCTCGTTCTACCAGTATGTTGAGTTCAAGCTGAAGGCGTCCGTCAAGAAGAATGCGCCGGTCGAGCTCATCGCTACATACGAGATCGATGACGAAGAGAATCCGGTGTTGTCCTGCAAAGAACAGATGGATGAAAGCACTTTCGCGAGCAAGATGATCGAAACTATCATCCGCGAGCATGCGGATATCAACGATATCACTATGCTCGAAAAAGCGAGACACGATCTCGCAAGAAAGATAGCATACGAGCTCTGGAAGCGAGAGGGAACATATCACAGCAGTCTTTACATGCCTGGATTTGGCTACGTAGAAATCGACAACGAGGCAGTAGCAGTAACAGACTGCGTACTCTACGGAAGCCTTGGAAACGTGTTTGCAAAGGACTGCATATACATCCTTGCCTGTACAGACTTCTATCAGGCCAGACTGCATTTCCTGCCGGAAGGAAAAGACCATTTTCTTGTGTACGAAGTAGACGGCGGAAGCGAAGTCACCAAAGACAAGGAGGGGGACATGCAGCTCAAGGATTACTGCCCGCCTCCTTCGGATGAGATCCCTGTCGGCAATGTTCCGAAAACAAGAGAGAACTATGATAGTGAAGAGGCATATCTCGAAGCTGTAACCGAATACCTTCAGAACCATCTGAAGGGAAGTAGCGATAAGAAAGTAGAGCTGGAAGACGATCTTATCTTCTAGCCAAGAAAGGACTGAGCTTTTAATGATCCGTATCTCCATCTTTGACGACGATTTTCCGACAGTTCTCAAGGATATGGCTGTTGCAGTCGATCCAGAGAAGTTCCAGGGGACGCATATGACAATCCATGGGACAGTGAACAAACTCGACGAGGAGGTACGAAAGCA